>Ga0209249_1000823_pt1 | contig 34077 bp, 30 predicted proteins | sample SaaInlV_200m_DNA_4_FD_184653 | JGI IMG/M metagenome (GOLD analysis project Ga0209249, IMG submission 184653) | Marine microbial communities from expanding oxygen minimum zones in the Saanich Inlet - SI037_S3LV_200m_DNA (SPAdes) (version 2) | ecosystem: Environmental > Aquatic > Marine >...
GCAAAATCGTCGCAATGCTTCCAAGTCCACAATCAACTGGCGCTTCACTACAGAAGATGCTCGCATCAAATTACACCGCTTATATCCGACAATAAATCTTGGCTGAACTACTAGCGTTGAAATATACCTTTACCGAGGAACAGATTTTTGAGATCGTCGCGAAGGGACTAAAAAACCTTCGCTTAGCTTGTGGTATATCTTTTCTAAACGAGGGTCAAAGCAGGCTTTATTTTAAATACCTGAGCTTTAATCCCAAAGCTATCAAGGCTGCAGAAAAGCTAACGGGGCTTACTGTGGAAGAATTCTCTATAGAAGTCGAAACTATCCCCCTATACAAACGCGCAATTAGCGAGAAAAAATCCTTCTATCAAGAGGACGTAGAGGACCACGTTCGGCTGATGTTACCTAGACCTGCAAAGAAATTCGCCGGTCAACTCACAAAGATACTAAAAATTCCAAAAGCTATCATTTCGCCCTTATTTGTAGAAAACGAGAATATTGGCTTATTATCCGTACAGTCACAAGAGTTGCAAGAAACCGATCTACTAGCCATCAACGCTTTTGCACACCAACTTTCTCTTTCTCTTCAGAGCGCTCGCCTATATAAGCAAACTCAAAAACGCTTGCAACGCCTGTCGACATTGCATACGATTGACCTGGCGATTGCAGGGAGCCTGGATTTGCGTGTTACGCTGGGGGTGCTCTTGAATGAAATCACCACACAATTGGGCATAGACGCAGCAAGCGTACTCTTGCTAAAGCAACAAACGCAATCCCTTGAATTCGAAGCTGGTCACGGATTCCGCACATCCGCCTTGCAGCATACCTATTTGAGAGTAGGGGAAGGACATGCTGGGCATGTTGCACGAAGCCGTGAAATTACCCACCTCCCTGATCTAAGAGAACGCAATACAAGCTTCTTACGCTCACCTCATTGGGCAGAGGAAGGATTCGTCAGCTATATCGGCATCCCTTTGATCGCCAAGGGGCAAGTTCAAGGAGTACTGGAGATTTTCCAACGCTCGTTGCTAAAAACCGATGTCGAATGGTTTAATTTCCTAAAAACTCTTGCCAATCAAGCTGCTATTGCAATTGAGAATACCTCCCTATTCAATAGTATGCAAAGGGCAAATACTGAACTAATCCTAACGTAGGATATTACGTTGGAAGGATGGGCAAAAGCGCTTGAACTTCGAGATATGGAAACCGAAGGGCATAGCAGGCGAGTCACCGACATCACAGTGCGGATCGCATGTGCCGTAGGCGTGAGTGATGAAGAATTGGTACATACGCGGCGAGGGGCATTACTCCATGACATCGGAAAAATGGGCATACCCGATAGAATATTGCATAAACCCGGAAAGTTAACGCCTGAAGAATGGGATATTATGCGTCAACACCCCACACTTGCCTATAATTTACTCAATCCTATTGAATACTTGCAACCAGCACTTGACATACCCTATTGCCATCACGAAAAATGGGATGGTTCAGGCTACCCTCGTGGTCTTAAAGGAGAAGAAATCCCGTTTTCCGCACGCATCTTTGCCATTGTAGATGTCTGGGACGCTCTACTCTCAGACCGCCCCTATCGTAAAGGCTGGGCTGAAGAAAAAGTAATCGCCTATATTCAGGAAAATGCCGGTTCACATTTCGACCCAAAACTCGTTAAGCACTTCATCAAAGTCATTCGCGGAGATCATTTCTCCACGAATTAGAAACACTCCAGCCCGATTGTGACAAAAGTCACTGTTCCCTTCATGGCAATCTTATACAATGAAAGCATTGATTTCATTGTGAAGAAGGAGTAAACAAATGGCAAAGTTTTTGCGCTTCATCGGTATTCTGCTCATGGGGTTAACCTCGGCTCTGATCCTTCTCAGCGGCGTTGGAACAACTTGCGTCGCATTAGACGCCACACAATATGAGGGGATGGAAGCTATCGCTAAATTCCAATGGCTTTATATTCTCTATGTGCTTGCATTCGTCGCTCTTGGCATTATGGGCGCACGCGCAACCATCGGGCTTGTTCGTGGAAAAAAGAACGCCTACAGAGATTCTCTCATCGTTCTGATCTTATCTCTGGTTGTAGGCATTATTCATATGCTCACATCGCGCACCCTACGCGAGAATGGCTCATCCATGCCACTGGATTTCATCGTTTATGCGATCATCTTTACACTGATCGTCTTCTTGCTCTTCAGTTTTCCAAAAATCAAGCAAATCATCGGCTTTGACGAGAACGAAAGTAACGGCAAAACGGCAGCCGGCGGGATGACTGCCATCGTCGCGGGGATGCTCTTCCTCAGCGTCCAGATGTGGGCGGGACCGACACATATTTTTGATGGCGTCAATTTAGCGGATGCTTTCCACACCCAGATGATGCTCGGTGGCGGTATCCTCTTCACTATCGGGTTGGGAATCTTTGTCTACGCAGCCCTGAACAGCGCAAAAGTCGGCGAGACACTTCCACAAGAAAGCAACCTGTCTGCCTAATCCAATTAGCAAAAGAAACTCAAAAGCCCTAAAGCATTGCTTTGGGGCTTTTGCCTTTAGGTAAGTTTCTATCAAGCTGAAGGTGATACAATCGATTTTATTATGGACAAGAATAAAATCTTAGCTTTCCGCAAAGAGATGAAGAAAAGTCCCTTTAAGATATGGTTGCGCGCCTTTCTTTTGGTGCAGTTTTCGTTCATCTTTGGTGTTTACCTTTTCCATGATATAGGCAATGGTTACTTCAAATGGGAATGGGTTGCGCTTCTTATTCTTTTTTTCATTCCCGTAGGCTTTCTGATGAGCCACATTGTGCCAATGCAAGCCAATATCGAAGAGAGAGCGGTGACGCTTTCTTTGGATAAAATCTATCTCGTCTTGATCTGGATATTGGTGATCGGGAAATTGCTCGCCAGCTATGTTTTCCATGTTGAAACTATTTCTGATGTGATCATGTGTACGATTATTGGCATTATGGGCGGACGTTTAGGTGGAATCGGTATTCGGGTACGAAAACTAAAACGATCAAATAACTTTATCTAAAAAGGAAAAATCAAATGGAAAGTAAATTCTTCTCACTTGGCGCGATCATGGCAGGCTTGGCAGTTGCCACAGGCGCTTTTGGGGCACATGGCTTGCAAAAAATAGTCTCTGCTGAAAGCCTGGTTACCTGGGAAAAAGCTGCTCGGTATCAGATGTATCATGCATTTGGACTTTTCGTCATTGCCTGGGCGCTCACGCAATGGCCCGAACAAGCCAGTCTGCTTACTAACGCGGGTTGGGCATTCATTGCAGGGATCGTCCTTTTCTCAGGCAGTCTCTATATTCTCGTTTTTACGGGAACGTTAAAGTTCGGCTTTTTCAATATTGCTTATCTCACGCCTCTTGGCGGAGTCGCTTTCGTTCTGGGTTGGTTCTGGCTCATGTTGGCTGCGATTCGCACAGGGAGCGCGTAATCTCCATTAGATATTGACAAAGACCCAACGCGCCCTTAAACTATAGGCTATGAATACAAAGTACTCTCCCTTAGAAATCTTAAATATGCCTATGGCTATGCCCTGTCCCACCCGGACAGTGTTGGAGGGTGCGCGTTAGTTCACGCAAGCATAACTCTTTGAGGCTGTCCATGCTTTGGGCAGCCTTTTTTATTGGGTTTTCGTAAGGGCGAACGGCCGTTCGCCCTTACAGTATATGAAATTATCGAACGGAGAAGATCATGACCGAAAACATCCTTGTTGCTATTGCCTGGCCCTATGCTAATGCCGAAATTCACGTTGGGAATATCACCGGCTCACATTTGTCGGGTGATATTATCGCACGCTATCATCGCCTAAAGGGGCGCAACGTGGCAATGGTCAGCGGAACGGACTCACACGGCACGCCCGTCACTTTGCGCGCGGAAGATGAAGACAGCACCCCTGAGAAAGTCTACAAACGCTTCCATGAGGGCTTTCTGGAGCTTTTCCAGCAAATGGGCATTAGCTATGATATGTTCACGACCACGCATACTGAAAATCACTTTAAAGTTTCGCAAAGTATTTTCCTTGCGTTGAAAGAGAATGGTCATCTTTACGCGAAAAAATCGATGCAGTGGTTTTCACCAGAAGCCAATCGTTTCCTCCCCGATCGCTATGTTGAGGGAACCTGCTATATCTGCGGCGAAGATGGCGCGCGTTCCGATCAATGCGATAGCTGCGGCAATGTGCTGGAACCTGCTAAATTGAAGAATCCCATAGCCAAAGGCGGCGATGCGCTCGAGCTGCGTGAAACGGAACATTTTTATCTCGATCTCTCAAAACTCGAACCGAAGGTAGCAAGTTTCTTGCGCGAGCGTTCCACCCACATGCGCGATACCGTGCTGGGCGAATCCCTCGGCAAGATCGAAGCCGAAGGGCTGCTACCGCGTCCCATCACCCGCGATCTGGATTGGGGCATTCCCGTCCCCGTTGAGGGCTGGGAAGGCAAATGTCTCTACGTTTGGTTCGAAGCCGTCATCGGCTATCTTTCATCCCCCATAGAGATGGCAAAGGTGAATGGTACGCCCGATGCCTGGCAAGATTGGTGGACAAACCCCGATGCGCGCCAGCTCCATTTTATTGGCAAAGATAATATCTTTTTCCACACTGCTTTGTGGCCCGCCGAATTGATGGGCGCAGGCACGGAATTCATGAAGATATTTACTGGCGAGGAAAAGCTGCTCACACTCCCGCACGATGTGCCAGCCAACCAATTTATGAATCTTGAAGGGCAGAAGATCAGCGGCAGCCGAAATTGGGCAGTTTGGGGACGCGATGCCCTGACGCGCTACGACCCGGATGCGCTGCGTTATTACCTGACCGTGAATATGCCCGAAACCAAAGATTCAGATTGGGATTGGGAATTCTTCGTCGCCCACAATAATAATGAATTGGTTGCCAACTGGGGCAATCTCGCCAATCGCGTGCTTTCCTTCTGCTATAAGCATTGGGAGGGCAAAATCCCTGATGTGGACGTTACCACGCTTCGCCGCGCGGATTTGGACTTGCTCGGCGTTATAGAAGCAGGATTCGCCTCCGTAGGCGATCTGCTCGAAGCCGTCAAAATTCGGGCTGCTCTAAACGAAGCGATGCGACTAGCGACCGAAGTCAACAAATACCTTGACACCTCCGCCCCATGGAAAGAACTCAAGGTAGATAGAGACGAAGCCGCAAAATCAGTTTATACCGCCCTAAAAGCGATTGACTCACTCAAAACCATCTTTGCCCCATTTTTACCCTTCACCAGCGAAGCCCTGAACAAAACCTTCGGCTACGAAACCCCGCTCTTCGGCGAACAATTCGTAGAAACTATCGAAGACAATCTCGGTACACATACCGCCTTGCGCTATCGCGGCGTGGATGGTGAACAATGGAAGCCGAGCGAGTTGACTCCTGCAACGGCGTTCAATCAGCCGAGTCCGCTTTTTAAGAAGTTAGACAAGGAAGTGGTGGAGGAAGAAAGAGCGCGTTTAGGCTAATAGCAGAAGCTGAGATTTTCAAAAATCTCAGCTTCTTTTTTTTTAGCAACTGGTATCAGCAAGTAATTATGAAAGTTTGGGAGCCAGCGCAATACGAAAGCCGTAGTGATAATCAACGAAATTATACCCGCTACGCGCGGCAGCTCGCAAGTAGCGCGATGTACCATAGAAGGAACCTCCGCGTAAAACACGAAGAGCGTCATCGCCTACTTTTTGATTCTCTCGCCCATCACGTGGATTGTAAGGATAGAGGTATGCAGGCTCCCTAGCGTTTTTGCCCCATAAAGATGTAGTCCACTCCCATACATTGCCACTCATATCAGCGCAACCAAATGGGCTATCCCCTTGCAAAGAATATACTCCAACAGGTGAAGTGCCGTCCCAACCGCTTTCGCGCCAATTACAATTATTGGCATCAAATTCGTTTCCCCATGGAAAAACCAGACCTTCTTTTCCTCGAGCAGCCTTCTCCCACTCAGCTTCAGTCGGTAAGCGAAAAACCAAACCTCGCGGTAATGTAGCACCATACTTGAAATTAGCCCAATCGCAAAAGGCTACAGCATCTTTCCAGAAAATTTGCACAACAGGATGATTGCCTTTTCCAGCAATATCACTATTGGTACCTAAGGGGTGATACCAAGAGGCTCCTTTTATTTTCGTCCATTCCTTGCCGTTCCAAACATGGGCAACACCATCAAGCTCTGCTTTTGTTCGGTAATCTGTCTCTCTGTTGAATGTCATAAAAAGCGTATTCGTAACTGGGAAACGTGCCATTAGGAAATCATAGCGAATATTCAACTTATGTTGCGGCTTTTCATCGTTATATGTATCATTGTCTTTATCTGTGGACCCCATCAGAAATTCGCCATGTGGCACTTTAACAAATTCCATCTCGCCAAATTGCCATGAAGGTACCCCTGCAGGTGGCGGCAAAAAGTCTTCACTAGCGAATTCAGGCGGGATGTACAAATCCGGACTGGAAGATGATGCTTTCTTCACTACCGAGGTTTTTTTCAGGTCAGGTTTTTTTTCTGTATCTTCTAGCTCAGCTATACGCGAAACTCTCTTTCGTATCGAAATCCTTAGAAATTCCGCACGGATCCGCAAAGACCGAAGCAATTTCTGATGCACATTCGGGGTGAAATAATCCAGCCAATGCAATTTTCTTAATTGCGCGAAGGAGGGTGTGCAATCATCCAGTCGCAAGGGGATGATATAGATCGTCCCTTCGGGTTTTTCATTGGCAATATCTAAAACACGCCGGATCTCTTTATTGACATAGCCTTCTTTCTGTACCGATCTCTCAGAAAGGGCAATGATAATTGCATCCGCATCGCGTGTAGCTTTATAAATTTCCACATCCCAGTCTTGACCAGGCAAGAGACTTTCCTCGTCCAGCCAGGAATCGATCCACGCTTCAGTGTTCAGGCGTTGATATAGCTCGCGCACGGCAGGTTTATCCTCCGAGGCGTGGCAGAGAAAGACTTTCAGTTTTCGGTTGTTGGCAGACATCCTTATGACTCAATATCAGGTGTACTAAAGCCTATCTTATGGCGACTTTCTTCGGGAAATTGCTGTTCGAAATTCCATCTACGCCCACGCTCCCATTGAATTACGTACAACATATCTTTCAGTCTACACCTTAAAAAACCAGAAGAAAGTTGAGGGTGTAATTCTGAAGGCTTTTTCGGTATCACTTTTATTTCTTCAACTGTGGTCAATAATTCTGCTATATCTTTCTCGCCCATCGTTCTAAAGTCATAAATGTTCACAACAACTGATTGCGTTTCTTCATCTCTTGAGTTCCCTGAATGCACAAAATGACTTCGCCCATCTTTCATCACAATTTCTAGGAAATATGGGGGAAATGCCCCCCCTGTCAATTCAGACAAATTCCAAATTAAGAGCCTTCCATAATCAAGCTTCACCAAAACTCCTTCTGTTGAAAAAACAGTTACCAACATCACGCTACTAAAAACATTGCAAATATTATACGATATTAAAGGTTAGATCCTAAAGGTCTCGGATACCTTTAGGATCTGTCTAGAAAAAAACAGAAACTTCGGAAGTCTTGAAGACTCCCGAAGTTTTCATTTGAGCTACCAGCGCATCTCGCTGCGTGCTTTCTTTATCAGATCTACAAACTCTTCCATAGCTTCTTCTCTGTAGAAATATTCTTCCAGCCAACGGGCTTCATCGTAGACATCGTCGAGGTCGCTATCTTCTGCCCAGTAGCTATCACCAAGGATCTCGGCGTATTCAGCGACAACAACCGCGCGCTGGAAGTAGGGATCGGCATCGTGGAAGTCGCGCTCGAAATCGCTACTGTAAATATCCTTTTCGATCTCCACAACCTGGTGCGTATCGGGGTCTTCCCAGCGCAAGTGGACAGTGGCCACACGCCCATGCGCATTATTATAGAGCTTGACTTCGTAGAGCGCGGTCACGGAATGCCCTGCACCGATCTCACCCGCATCCACGCTGTTGTCACGGAAATCTTCGTCCGCCACGTCACGGTTTTCGTAACCAACCAGGCGATAGCGTGAGACCACTTCCGGGTTGAAATCGACTTGTACTTTGGCGTCCATCGCAATGGTTTGCAAGCTGCCGGTCAGATCATCCACGAAGAGACGGCGGGCTTCGCTGGTATCGTCGATGTAGGCGTAGAAACCGTCGCCGTTATCGGCTAATTGCTCCATGAGGGTATCGTTGTAATTATCCATGCCAAAGCCGAAGGTTGCCATCGTGATGCCTTCGTCCACGTAGTGATCCACTTCATCGAGAATGGCATTCGCTTCGACCTGCCCAACGTTGGCAACGCCGTCCGATAATAAGATAACGCGGTTGATGCTATCGTGCTCATAAGCACGCATCGCTGTTTTGTAGCCTAATTTGATACCGGCTTCAGCATTCGTCGAGCCTTCGGAGCGGAGGCTGTAAATTGCATCGAGAATCTCTCCTTTATCGGAAGCAGATGTCGGGTCAAGGACGACGCGGGCGTTCGATCCGTAGACAACGATACTGACCTGGTCGCCACGTCCTAATTGTTCTACGAGCATCTCGAGTGAACGTTTGACCAATCCCAGCCGATTGTCCATATCCATTGAACCGGAAACATCAATGACGAAAGTCAGCGAAACATCTTTACGATCCCGATCCGAGACATCGTAGCCCTGGATGCCAACGCGCATCATTTCGTAGCGTTCCGTTTGAGTGAAGGGTGAAGGACCACCATCCAGATGAATAGCGAATGCCTGATGCGCGGGCGGAAGTTCGTAGCCTTGTTCGAAGTAGTTGACATATTCTTCAACGCGCACAGAATCTTCGGGGGGCAGATTGCCATCGTTGAGATAGTTGCGCATGACGGTGTATGAGCCGGTATCGACATCAAGGGCAAAGGTGGACAGATGATCATCTTCGGTGTCGATAATGGGATTGGTGCCATAATCTTCGAAGAACATGTCGGTGGGCTCATCATCGGAATCACGCTTGCCCTGGGGTTGGTTGCTGCCCGAGGTGCCGGGTGCCCCGCTCGGAGCGGATTGCCCGACGCTGTCGCTATAGCTTTCTCCTTCAGCCCTATATGTAGAAGCAGGCTCTTCGGCTGCAGGAGCGGCGTACTCCTCATAAGCAGGGGCTTCTTCGGCTGGCGCTTCTTCAACAGGCGCTTCACTAGAGGGGGCGCCTCCTCCACAAGCCCCCAGCAAAAAAGCGGCGATCATGAACAAACTAAAAGCGATTTTTCTTGTAGACATTTTTCTCCTCCTAGAGAAATAGTTGAGTATTGTTCTTATAACGTCAGGAGGAGCAGATTTGTTCCCAATAAAACAAAAGACAACAAAAGTCTTCGAGACTTTTGTTGTCTTGGTCTGGTATTGCGTGTTTTATTTCTTTTCTAAATGATACTTAGCTTAGTCTTGGTCCAGGTCGCGCTCACCTTCCAAATATTCGAGCAACATCTGCAAAACGGCATCAGCAGAATCGGCTTTGTTTTGGATGCGGTCGCCATCCCAACAAAAATGGCGTGCCCAGCTTCCTTCAGCGGTAGCAAGCCCAACCCAGGTCGTGCCGACGGGCTTCTCCGGCATCCCGCCACCAGGACCGGCGATCCCGCTCACGCTAAGACCGATATCGGCTTTGAGGGCTTTTCGCACGCCCTGCGCCATCTCCAGCACAACTTCACGGCTAACGGCACCGTGCGCTTCAAGGGTGTCCCATGAAACGCCGAGCCAATGCACTTTTGCTTCGTAGGCGTAGGCAGTGATGCTGCCCAGATAATATTCAGAGGAACCGGGAATATTGGTAATACGATGTCCGATCAAGCCGCCTGTGCAGGATTCTGCAAAAGCAACCATTTGCCCACGTTCAGCAAGGATTTGTCCGATCTTAAGTTCAAGCGTTTCTTTGACGTTTTTCATGGCATATATTATAAAACAGCCTTTTGAATTTTGCTCCAAAAGGCTGTTTTCTTTTCAAAAGACTTTCCCTAGTATAGGCTCTGGTTGATCTCGTTAAAGACTTCACCGATGGCTGGGGTAAGAAGTGCGCCAAAGACAACAAGACAACAACAAACAAAGACAAAAAAGACTACTCCAGGCAAAAGCACAGAACCGACCGCTTTTCCTGTATCGAGCTCATTGACGGCTTTGACAGCCAATACTTCCAAAACAATGGCATAAATGAGCAATCCAAAGCTAATCAAGCCCGTAAGAATACCCACAAAGGGGATCATACCGAGTAATGTCAACACTACCGACACTACCGAAATCGGAACTGTAATCGCGGCAAATGTATAGGCTAATTTATCAAATGAACCAGTGCCGCCAAAAAGTTTGGCTACCCACTGAATAACACCAACACCGATGGCAAAAAAGATAACGCCCAAGATCGCCCCAAGCGGCGCACCACAGATAATAGCACCGAAGCTCATGCCACCACTGCTACCGGATGGCAAGGCATATGCCAGGTCAGGCGGCAGGAAATCTTTCAACATTTCAGTGGATTGCCCCATTCCAACAGATTGAGCAATGGCGCTAAAGAAAGAAGTTACCAGCGAAGCAAGCCCAACCCATAAAAAGGCTTTCTTGGCAGAAGCATCTGGTTGTGCAGCAATTTCTGCGAAAGTGCTTTCACTGGGTTTCGTCACAGCAGCGATCCAAGTTTCAACCATACTCATCTCATTGCCAGAGGGGGGCGTGCTATTATCAAAAAATTCTAAATCTTCAGACATAATACAATCTCCTTGTAATTTTGGACTATTATGCTCTTTATTGTAGAGGCCTAGCACTTAAAGTCAAGTACGAAATTACCCAGCAATCTTTGATACTCCTTATCAGAAGCAGGAAGACAGGACTAAGGTAAGGTAAAATATTTGCTATGCAACTCTCAGATCATCTTAAAAGCACTCTTGCCACGCTTCCCGATAAACCCGGCTGCTATTTAATGAAAAACGCCGCTGGGAAGATCATATATGTTGGCAAAGCGATCAATCTCAAGAATCGTGTGCGTTCCTATTTCCACGCCAGTGCGGGGCATAATAGCAAAACACGCCGCCTTGTTATTGAAATTGCTGATATTGAGTGGATCGTTGTCGGATCAGAACTCGAAGCCCTGATTCTTGAGATGAATCTCATCAAACGTCATCGCCCACATTTCAACGTGCGCTTGAAAGACGACAAACGCTACCCCTATATCAAAGTTCATTGGCAGGACGATTTCCCCAAAGTGACCGTCACGCGACAGATGCGTAAAAATGACGGCTCACGCTATTTCGGTCCTTACACCTCCGTTTGGGCAGTGCACCAGACATTGGATCTACTGCGGCGCATCTTCCCCTATTTGACTTGCAACCGCGAGATCACCGGGATGGACAAACGCGCGTGTCTCTACATGGACATCAACTTGTGTTCTGCCCCCTGTGTGGGTGCCGCCAGTAAAGTGGAATACCGCCAAATGATCGCCGATCTGATGCAATTTCTCGATGGACGCACAAAACCCATCGTCGACAGGATGCAAAAAGAGATGCTGAAAGCATCTGAAGAAATGCGTTATGAGAAAGCAGCAGCATTGCGCGACCAAATTAACGCTATCGAAAAAGTCGTCGAAAAGCAGAAAGTGATCACAAAAAAACAAATCGACTCAGATGTGATCGCAATGGCACGCGAAGATGGCGATGCCTGTGTGCAGATATTCTTCATCCGCGCTGGCAAGATGATCGGGCGTGAGTACTTCATGCTCGAAGGCACCGAAGACAGCGCAGACGAAGAAGTGATGGCGCAATTTGTGAAGCAGTTCTACACAGATGCTGCCAATGTTCCTTCCGAAGTTTTGCTGCCAAAGGAGATCGAAGAAGCGCATATCATCAAACAATGGCTCAATACCAAACGCGGCGGACGCAAGGTCGAAATGCGCGTCCCTCGGCGCGGACAGTCGCATCAGCTTGTGCAGATGGCGACAGAAAATGCATCTGAGACACTCAAATCTCTACGTGCGCAATGGCAGGCAGATACACATAAACAGGAAGAGTCTCTCGCGGAGTTGAAAGAAGCCTTCAAGCTGTCGAATCCCCCAAATAGAATCGAGTGCTACGATATTTCCAATACGCAAGGCGTCGCAACCGTCGGGAGCATGGTCGTCTTCACACAGGGTGTACCCGACAAGAAACTGTATCGGCGTTTCAATATCCGCAGTGTGACGGGGCCTGACGATTTTGCATCCATGGAGGAGGCGTTAACGCGCAGATTCAAACGCTGGGAAGCTGCTCAGGTTGAAACGAGCAAGCCCAAATCCAAGAGCGATGCGTCCTTTTCCTTTTTGCCCGATCTGCTGATCGTAGATGGCGGCAAAGGTCAACTGAGCCGCGCTGTCCAAGTCCTTGAGAATTTTGGATTGATGGATAAAGTCCCCGTAGTCGGATTAGCAAAACGCGAGGAGGAGGTCTTCTTCCCAAATAATCCCCAGAGCATTTTATTGCCGCGCCACTCGCAGGGACTCTATCTCATCCAGCGCATTCGTGACGAGGCGCATCGTTTTGCGATTACCGCTCATCGCAAGCAGCGAAATAAGGTCGGCATGACCTCTGCCCTCGATTCGATCCCTGGGGTTGGTCCTGCAAAGCGGAAAGCCCTCTTGCAAGAATTTGGCTCTCTGGATAAGATAAGAGTTGCCAGCGTAGACGAATTAGCTGCTACAAAAGGCATCAATATTGCGCTGGCTGAGACGCTTAAGGCAAATTTAGAATGACGAAAAATATCTGGCTAGTAGATGACGACGAGGAAATGCTGCGCGCAATAGATATGATGCTGAAAATGCTCGGCTTTAAAACGCGTTTTTTTCTGCGCGCCCGCGAAGCTGCCGAGACGCTTTTGAGTGGCGCAAAGCCCGATCTGCTTCTGCTTGATATTAATATGCCCGAAGTCTCCGGGTTGGATATTTTGGAGTTCGTGCGTCGACGCGCAACCTGGAATGATCTCCCCGTTGTGATGCTCTCCACTGAAGCTGCTGATGCAACAGTGGATAAAGCAATGGCATTGGGCGCAGATGGTTATGTAACTAAACCTGTAATGATCGACGAACTCGAAAATGAGATAAAAAAAGCAATGGCACAACGAAATTAGTGATGTTCATTGCCCAAAAGAAAGAGGAAAAAGATGGCAAAGAAAAAAAAGAAAAGCAAAAAATCAGCACCTAAGAAGCAGTCAACGTACAAAGCGCGACAAGCGCGTACCATGCGCATTGTGGTTGCTATCGTCTCGATCTTGATCGTTCTCTCAATGACATTAGCCTCTCTGCAATTTTAGCAAAATCAAGCCGATGGTATAATCTGAAAACGCGGTGATCTGGCCGCGTTTTATCTTGAATAGAGAAAATTGCAGGAAATTTATGCTTGAGAAATTAGCTGGTATCGAAAAACATTTTGAAGAATTAGGTCGCGAACTGATGGAAGTTGGCGATGATTATCAACGCGCAGCTGCGATCGGCAAAGAACGCTCTGAAATGGAAACCATCGTTGAAAAAGCGCGCGAATACAGAAGTCTGCTTGAAGGGATCGAAGAATCTCGTGCCATGATCGAAAACGAGAGCGACGATGAAATGCGCGAACTCGCCGAAATGGAATTGGCAGAACTCGAACCGCAAGTTGAACCTTTGGAAAACGAGATCAAGCTTTTGCTCGTGCCTAAAGATCCGCGCGATGGTAAAAACGTTATCATGGAAGTCCGTGCAGGTACGGGCGGCGACGAAGCCGCGCTTTTTGCCGCAGACCTTTACCGTATGTATACGCGCTACGCCGAAAACCAAAAATGGAAAACCGAGATCATGTCGCAAAGCAATATCGGCATCGGCGGTTTGAAGGAAATCACCTTTTTGCTCAAAGGCGATGGCGCATACTCGAAGCTCAAATTTGAATCGGGCGTGCATCGCGTTCAGCGCGTACCCAGCACTGAGTCGCAGGGGCGCATCCACACATCGACGGCAACTGTCGCCGTTTTGGCGGAAGTTGAAGAGGTGGATATCAAAATCCCCTCAACGGACATCCGTATTGACGTTTATAAATCTGCAGGCGCGGGCGGACAAAGTGTGCAAAAAAACTCTACTGCCATCCGCATTACGCACGAGCCAAGTGGATTGGTCGTAGCCTGTCAGGACGAACGTTCACAGCTTCAAAACAAACTCCGCGCAATGTCAATTCTCCGCGCCCGTCTCTTCGAAGCAGAAGAAGAAAAACGCCGCAGCGAAAGAGCCGATGCACGCCGTTCACAAGTTGGCACAGGCGAACGCTCAGAGAAGATCCGCACCTATAATTACCCTCAATCACGCGTGACTGACCATCGCATAAACCACACATCCTACAATCTGCCTGGCATGATGGAAGGCGATATTGCTGATTTCATTGAAGAATTGATCACAAGGGACGAAGCAGATCGGCTTGCCGCAGTAAACGAAGAAAATTAGTCTGATAGCGAGGCTTTAATGAATGGGGTGTTCAAAGAAAAAAAAGGACTCAAACTAATTCTGAATACTCTCAGCGTACTGGCAGTCATACTGATTACCAGTGCGTTGCGTTTAAACGCAGTCAAAAACCTGCCCATAGACTTCGACGAAGACGATTATATGCGCGCTGCGCAAGAATATGCTCTCATCTTTCGCGCGGGCGATCTTGCAAATATCACAGAGAGAAATTACAGACCTGAACACCCTCCGCTCAACAAAATTCTTTTTGGCGTTGCACTCCTCACCGAGCCAGAATTCACCCTCCTCGCTGATCGCCCCTCCTCTTCTGAACCAAATATCTATATTCTCCGTCCGCAGCTCTACGCCGCACGCAGCGTCTCTGCGCTCTTTGGCACGCTCCAAGCCGCCGCACTCGCGCTCGTCAATCCGCTCGCGGGGCTGCTGCTCGGCATCCACAGCTATAACGTCAAATATACGAGCCAGGTCATGCTCGAGGGGCTGCCCGCGCTGACCAGCCTGCTCAGTGTTCTGGCATATATTCGTTGGAAAAAAACAGGGAAAGAAAAGAAAAAGTGGCTACTCTTTTCAGCACTCTTTCTGGGATTAACCGCCGCATCGAAATATCTTTATGCCCTGGTCGGGTTTGCGATCCTTTTTGATTGGGTCTGGGATATGGATAAGGATGCGCGGAAAAGCATCCGCGCGTGGACACCGCTCTTAACCTGGGGCTTGCTCTCGTTATTCTTCTTTTATCTCGCCGATCCATATCTCTGGCTAAATCCGCTTGGACGCATCCAAGAATCCCTGTTTTTTCATTCTACTTATTCAGCATCTGCCAGTGAAATTGTGAGCGCCGGGTATCCAGTTTGGCAGCCTTTTGTTTGGCTGAGCATGTCCATCCCCTGGCATCCGGATGTTTTGGTCATCACCCTCGATGGCCTCATCACCATCTTTGCCCTGATCGGGTTCAAAAAGCTCTGGGAAGAAGAACGCGTCTACGGGATTTGGATAATCGTCATGCTCATCTTCCTGCTCGTCTGGAAAACAAAATGGCCCCAATATATTCTCGCGCTGACTGCTCCGCTTTCACTGGCAGCGGCAAAGGGGATCGGGCTGAGCATCCGTCAATTATTCGGTAGCAAGCCCAAATCTGCGCGCGTTCCGCAAAAAAACAACTGGCGGGAAACGATTCAGGCAATCCCGTGGCTTTTACCGGGAATCGTCGCCTTTGTCGCATTAATCCTTTATCCACTTCTTTTTCAATTTGCTATTGCATTAACCGACATGAATGTCGCCTCGCTTTACGCTGGCATGAACGGGGATATTTGGCCTCTGGTTTGGCAAGGCCTAAGTGGGCAAATTGAAGGCATTGAGTTCAACCCCTTTGAAAATTTTCGCTATATGAATAAAACCCTGCACTATGTTGGGGCGGGGATGTTGGGTGGTTTTTTCAGAGGTGGGGCATCTGGTTTGCTCATCTTCGAGATTGTCTGGGCAACGCTTTCTGTTGGGATGCAAGCTCTTTTGGGTATTAGCCTTGCCCTGATGCTCGCACGCCCAAATGTGCGCTATCCTAATTTCTGGCGAACGATCTTTATTTTGCCTTGGGCTGTACCTGAGTTTATCGGTGCGCTAGTTTGGTTGCGTACCCTGAACCCGGCTTTTGGTTGGGTGAGTATGATGCCTTATAGCACGAGCACGGGCGGAGATATAACGCTGACAGGGTTGTTGATCGCCAGCACATGGTATGGTTTTCCTTTTATTATGCTGGCAGCATCTGCCAGTTTAAAAATGGTACCAAAAAGCGTATACGAAGCTGCTGCTCTTGATGGCGCATCGGGCTGGGCACTTTTTCGCGAAATCACTTTCCCACTTTTGTTGCCACTCGTTGTCCCCGCTCTGATCATCCGAAGCATTTTTGCTTTCAATCAATTCTATCTTTTTTATGTGATGAGAACGCGTTCCATGACAACCTTCGCAGCATTATCTTATGATGTTATGACAGACGCAAATCAATATGCAGTTTCTGCTGCAATCAATATTTTTACTGTGGCTGTATTGATCATTCTTCTCATTTGGTTCAACCGTATCAGCCGCGCCGCAGAAGGAGTGGATTATGCCTAAACTCTCGCGTTGGCAGCAAGTTTTCTTTCAATTCATCTTCTTCCTTGTCGCGCTTTTTGTGCTGCTACCGCTTTGGCAGACTATATACCTTGCCTTTGAAGGCGGCATCCACTGGCGACCAACCGAACTGGTTTGGTTGCCTAAAGAATTCACCTTTGAGATTTTCGCCCAAATGTGGGCGCACGCGGGCCAAAACCTAAGTTTTCCAGAAGCTCTTGCCAATAGCCTGATCGTTTCCTTCGGAGCGGCTTTTTTCTCCATTTTGCTGGGCGCAAGCATGGCTTATGCTTTTGCGCGTTTCCGTTTTCCGGGTCGCAAAGCCGGTCTTTTTGCGATGCTCCTTGGCGCAATGCTCCCACCCGTCGCCTTGATGACACCTTTTTATATTCTCGTCAGCGCGTTAGGTCTGAAAACATCGTTGCTGGGGCTGATGATCGTCTACACAGCCTTCGCGATGCCCTTTTGCGTCTGGAATATGCGCGCAGCTTTCCAGGCTGTGCCCAAAGAACTCGAAGAAGCCGCCTTTCTCGATGGCGCAAATCGCTTTGCCACCTTTTGGCGCGTATCCCTGCCGCTGGCACTCCCCGCCATCGGGATCGCCGCCATCGTCGCCTTTCTAATCGGTTATTCCGAATTTGCGATGGGCTGGCTCTTCGTCGAAAAACCCGATAACGTTACCCTCGCAATGGCGATCTCCGGCATCATCGGCAGCAGCGCAAACTCGTGGAACAGGCTCGCCGCAATGGCACTCCTGATGAGCCTGCCCGTCGTCGCCCTTTTCGTCCTTTTCCAAAAATCCATTTTCGAGCAAATGCTCTTTGGTAATATAGAAGAATGACCTCCCTGCTCCAGCAACTCATAGTCCAACTCGATCTGCTCAGCGATACACCTGCCCTCGACGCACAGGTTTTACTCGCCCACATCGCCCAAAAAGAGCGCGCGTGGCTTTTAGCACATCCTGAACTTGAGCTTTCAACATCTCAAAATCAAGCCCTTAAAGCCGCACTAGCGAAACTACAGAGTAACGTTCCCCTGCCCTATGTGATCGGGCATTGGGAATTCTTCGGGCTGGATTTCATCGTCTCGCCCGATGTGCTGATTCCACGTCCCGAAACGGAGGAGTTGGTTGAGCGCGCGCTGTCTTGGCTACGCGCAAATATAAAGAAAGATATTTTGGATGTGGGAACCGGCTCCGGCTGTATCCCCATCTCCATCGCACGGAACGCCCCCGATTTGAACTTGGTCGGCGTTGATTTGTCATCTGCCGCTCTCGACATTGCCCGTCAAAACGCGGAAAAACATGGGAACCGCAGAGACGCAGAGAACGCCAAGGGTCTTTTAAGTACGCCAAGAAGAACGTGGCAAATTGGAAATTCTGCAATTCAATTTCAGCAAAGCGACCTATTTGCAGACTTGCCACTTACCACTTTTGACTTAATTACTGCAAATTTGCCCTATATCCCATCTCAAACCTTGCAGGGTTTAGATGTCTACACCCGCGAACCTAGCCTCGCCCTCGACGGCGGCACAGATGGGCTCGATCTCATTCGGCGATTATTAGCAGATGCGCCACGCTATCTTGCGCCCGAAGGCTTGATCTTGCTTGAAATTGATTCTTCGCACGGAAAAGCTGCGTTAAAATTGGCAAATGTTTTTTTTCCAAAAGCAGCGAGTGAGCTGATTAGAGATTTATCTGGGAGAGATCGGTTTATAAATATCCAGACCTGACAGGTTTTAAAAACCTGTCAGGTCTTGTTCCAAGAAATTGAGATAATGCTATCTTCGCACCAAAATTCAGGGAGTATAAAACCATGAAAAAGATTCTTCTTATCATATTATTCGCACTTCTCAGTGCCTGTGCCGCGCCCCCAATAGCAATTCCAATCCAAACACCCTCGCCGACACTTACGCCAACATCAACGCCCCTTCCACCAACACCAGATTTGGATAATTTGATTCTCTCAGATGAAACACTCTCTACAGCAGATGATGAAATACCACGCTACAAAATCACTGACACGGGTTGGGAATCAATTCCACCCGAAGAGTTGCGTGATGAACTTTCCACTCTCGAAGGTTGGGACTACGCGCGCCGCACAGATGGGAATTTACAAATTATAGATATTGATGGGACTCCCTTGTGGACAAAAACAGGAGAGTTTTGGACAGTATTACCTTCCGATCTTCCAATAGAATGGAGTTTAGGAGATGACGAAAAAAGTATTCTGAACAAAAAAGGGGATGCTATTTATATGCTGGATGTTGAAAAACTGGCGTGGGTAGAGGCTGTTAAAGAATATCCACTCATTCCGGAGATAGATGACTTCCGAAAATCCTATATTCCAGAAGAGGAACTGTTTAACGGTGACTACTATATATGGCTTCTTAGCATAACCGACAAAGCAGAATTTGACTTAGATAAAATTACATACCCAGAGATGACGCTCGCTGGAGGTGGAGTTATGTATACAACACCAAATAACTTTATCGATAAAGGAACGGAGCACTTTGACCGCGAGGTAACATTTGCTTACACTACCCATACAACAGAAGATGGTAAAAAACTAGAATATATTGTTATGCCCGTTTTCTTTAGAGACGAAAATACTGGAGAGATATACCCTGTAATAACAATACATGCTCTTTATAATCCAAATGTGAACCTTGAACCAGTTGATGCACAAAGACATATCGACATATGGCAAGAAAAGATGAATATTACCTTTATAAAAAAGGGAGTAACTGTCCCGTTTTCTGAATTTGAAGATCCAATTGTTGCAAGAACATTCCAAAATCATCCTGATATGAGAGAAAGATTTGAGAAATTTAGAGATGGTGATGCTAGCGCTCTTAGCGATCTTGAAGATCCAATCGTCTTACTTTCTGAAATAGGAGAAGCATCTGGAGGGGCCTGGCTCCAATCAAAACCAAACCCTATCCTTGAAAATATACAAGAGACTAATTATGTGTTTTACAGCAAGAATTACAACCGCAAAATATGAAAAACAAGACCATGAAAACAACCATCCTCCCCACATCCGACTCAAATGCAATATCCACGGCACTAGAATTTCTTCGCGCAGGTGAACTTGTCTCTTTTCCAACTGATACAGTTTATGGCGTGGGCACATTTGCCTTCAACGCCGAGGGCGCAACAAAAATTTACGCAGCAAAGCAACGCCCCCCAGACAAAGCCCTGCCCATTTTGCTTGGGGGTCTGAGTCAAATTCCGCTTGTGGCAGTGGATTTGCCTGAGAGTGCGCTGAAACTGGCTGAGCATTTTCTGCCCGGTGCGCTGACTTTGGTTGTGCCGAAACACCCTGATATTCCCGAAGAAGTTTCTTCGCTGGAGACGGTCGGTATCCGCATCCCCGACCATGCTTTTACGCGGGCTTTACTAAATGCCGCCGGTCCGATGGCGGTGACCTCGGCAAATATCTCGGGGCAGGATTCGCCGGTCGATGCCGGGGGTGTGTATATGCAATTAAACGGAAGCCTGCCCCTCATTCTGGATGGAGGCCGTACCGCAGGGATTCTTTCATCCACAGTGATTGACTGCACACAAGAAGAGATCGTCATCCTGCGTGAGGGTCCAATTGGTCTGAAAGAAATTCAGGCTGTCTTGAAAAATTAAAATTCTCTTATCTATTGTTTATCTTAAGTTAAGTTCTTTTTTTGAAATCCCCGTATACTTTAGGAGCATTCTCCTCAATACCAACCGCGCTGGAGCTGGGCCGCTCCAAAGCGCGGTTTTGGTTTAAGGGAGAATTTATGGTTTTAGTCTGCGGACAGCCAACATTGTGAGGTCGTCTGCGGGAGGCATAGTAGACATAAATTTATCTAAATTCGCTTCAATTTCATCCAGGCTTTCTTCAATAGCAGCATGTTCTACCATCAGGGCAGTTTTCAGGCGTTCTTCACCAAAAAGGTCACCGTCGGGGGAAAACATTTCGGTGATGCCATCTGTATATAGCAAGAGTGTATCTTCGACATCCAATTGGATTGTTTCCTCTTCAAACTCAGTGCCTTCTAAAACACCTAGTGCCATCCCCGTACGTGTTAGGCGTATTATCTGCCCGGCTTTCTTTTGCAACCAGAAGGGTGGATTATGCCCTGCATTGGCGAAGGTAAATTCGCCCGTCTCAAGAGAGAGTACGCCATATACGGCTGTAACAAACATGCCCTGGTGTGTATCAGGGATCAAGAGATCGTTTACTCGACGCAATGCTTCAGCCGGGGATGTTGTTTCTTTGATCGCAGCGCGAACCAGCGTGCGTGTGAGCGCCATAAAAAGAGCAGCCGGAATGCCTTTGTCTGCCACGTCGGCTATGAAAAGTCCTAATCTCTTCCCGGGTAATTCGAATGCATCATAGAAATCACCACCCACCTGACGGGCGGTTTTCCAGCGACCAGCCAGCTCCCAGCCAGAGGGTTCAGGAAGCATATCGGGAATAAAGGTCTTTTGAATCTCGCGTGCGACTTGCACTTCATGTTCCAGACGCTCACGTGCAACCATTTCTTCTTGCAACCGATCATTTTGGATCGAGAGAGCTGCTTGTTGGGCAATGCCTGTGATGATTTCCAGTCGACGTGAGCGAAAACGGCGTCCACCGGGGGCTTCTTCAGCAAGTAAAACACCAAAGAGATCATCTTTAGTTTTTAAAGGAACAGCGAGCAAGAGATCATCCGCACTATCAAGAAACTCATAAAAACCATCATCCCAGGGAGGAGAAATATCCAACCAGGAAGTCCGCACATTTCCGGTGCTAAAACGCCTTAATAGCATCGTATTTGCCTCGCGAACACCATCCAAAAGAGGAAATTCACCTGTTGAATATATGTCCTGCCAAACCAAGAATTTATCTTCGCTAGAAAGACCATACTCTTGAGAAGAAAAATATTGCTTTGTGGCTTCATCCCAAAGGTAGATCGCGCAACGCTCAACCCCAACAAGGATGGGCATTATACGAATAATCGCATCCAGAATTTTATCCAAATTTCCCTTGCTTACAACAGCCTGTGCGACCTGCAACAAAGCCGTCGAGGCATAAGCCTCCTCTTGAGCAGAATCATAGAGGCGCGCGTTTTCAATTGCAACAGCAGCATAACTAGCAAAAGTAGAGGTGATTGCCCGCGCTTCATGGCCATAACGCCCCGGTGTATGATGAGAAAGCGTTAGGACGCCAGTCGGCTGTGCTCCAATATGAAGCGGCGCAGCAATAGACGAGTAATTTCTTTCAAAGCCCGCCGCCAACCCAATTGAGCCTAGCGCATCTTCTGGTTTACGAATAACGGGTTCTTCAGACAGCAACACTTTCGCTAAAGAAATCGAAGCATCTGCTGAAGAGCGACGCGCATTTATTAATGCGGATTCTTCAAGGCCATGAACAGCAGCCAAATATAACTCCCCTTCATCTCCCAGCAACCAGAGGGCAGAAATTTCGCTAGGCAGGGAACGTTCCAACTCGGTCAACACAGCATCTAGAACCTGCTCAACACCAACATTATCAGAAAGCAAACCTGCAACTTCTCGCAAACTATCAGCGACCTGTCTTCGCCAGCGCTCTGAACGGTAAAGATCAGCATTATGAATAGCTACTGCAATATTATCGCCCAGCGCTTCAAAAAGGATGAGATCGTCGTTGCTAAAGGCATCAACCCGATCACTCTGCACATCCAATATGCCCTTGATCGCATTATTAAAGATAAGGGGAACGACAAGCTCTGCCTTCGTATTTTCAGGAGGTAATGACGATGGCCGATAGCGCGGTTCGTCTGAAACATCATTCGCCAGAACAGACTCTTTGTTCCGTGCAACCCAGGGGATTAAACCTTCAGGATTATCCAGGTCTAAGCCATAGCCTTGCAACGCTTCCTTATGTTTGCCACTGCCAGCTTCATAACTGATCCTGCGTCGATTGCGATGTACAGTAAAAAGATGTACGTGAGGAAAACCAAAACGCTCTGTGATCAATGAGGCCACATCGCTCATCAATTTACCTAAATTTAAAGTAGACGTCGCCTTTTTATTCACTTCGGCAATAACATTCAATTGCTCGGCGCGGCGTCGCAAAATATCATATAAACGTGCACCTTCAATGGCGACGGCAATATTATCAGCGAGTGCTCGCAAAACTAATAAATCATTCGGGTGGAAAGCATTTAAAAGATCGCTTTGCACATTTAAAACGCCCAGAATACGATCTTCTATCTTCAATGGGAGAACGACTTCAGATTTTGTTTCCGGTAGCCCAGACAAGAATCTATAACGTGGTTCCGCTGCAACATCAGAAGACAGAATCTCTTCCCCACGCTGCGCTGCATAGCCGATCAAGCCTTGCCCAAATTCGATCTCTAACGTAGGTGAACTTTTTTTAGGCTCCTTTGCGGGTGTTTTAGCGCCTGAGCGAAAACGTAAGATTCTTTCACCTGTATTAACCGTAAAAATCGCTACATAATAATAGTTAAATGTCTCCTGAATCAGTTTGGTTACACGCTCCGCTAATTCATCTACATTCATTACGTTAGCGATTTGCGTACTTACCTGACTCACCAAATTCAACTGCCCTATGCGCCAATGTTCTACAGCAACACGGTGTGCTGTAACCAATGTCAAGGCGGCGATGCTGGCAATGCCTTCAAGCGCATCTAGTTCACCCTGCACAAAAGATGCCCCATTCTCTCGGCTAACTTGCAACGCGCCCATCATAAAACCATGATCTTTTAAAGAGATGGCTACAGCTTCCATCTCCTTTTCGCTAGATTGCACTACCCCACTTCTTTTTAAAGCCTGTTGCATCATCGCTGTGGGCGGAGAAACCGGAAAGATCGGTTCATCTTCCCAATCTGGCAAACGAAAGAGACTCTCATCAAGCCAAACGTCTACATCACCAGTAACCAAGCGTGCGACCATTTGCTGGATACGGTCACGTTGAGAAGCAAGAGATTTTGTATTCAGCATCTCTTCGCCAAGATTGGTTAATTTGAGCCAATCCGGGGAGTGCAAAGAAAGGTTCGGATTATCCCGTTTTTTGGTGAGCGTGAGAATATTCCCGCCTTCGCCCGTGACCTGATAATTGATACCGTCCATCAGGTTGTTGATGAGATAAATGCCAAGACCCCCTACCTGCCGCTCGGACAGAGGCAAGTCCAAATCCGGGGGCGAAACCGAATCCATATCAAATGGGCGGCCATCATCCTGAATATTGATTTTTAGATCATCTTTGGTAATTTCGCAACTGATCCTAATTTCCCTATCGGTTTCCCCTCCATAGGCATGGTCGATAATATTTGAACAGGCTTCATCCACAGCCAATTGCACAGCATAGACGGCTTTATCTGTCAGATCAGCATTGCGGGCTATCTGCGCGACATAGGTGCGAATATGATCCAAAGACTTGTGTTTTGCGAGAAAAGTCTGCATGGCATTTAGACAAAAGCCGTCCTACCAATTTGGAAGACGGCTTATGAAATTACTGAGTAAAAATTGACTTAGAAGTAACCAACAGCAGGAGTGACCTCATCAAAAATCGTGAATAGCGGGATAAAACCAGCCAGGTCTAACGCATCTTTGATGCGCTCGGGAACGACAGCCAGAACGACTTCACCCCGAGAAAGTTTCTTGCATTCTTTTTGTGTAGCCAGCAAAACGCGCATTCCTGCGCTCGACATATATTCCATGCCACTCATATCGAGAACAATTTTATAACGCCCGTCTTTGGTAATAGCTTCGAGCGCTTCGCCCAATTGAGCGGCGGTGGCGCTATCTACTCGTCCCTTAACCGTGATCATATCGCATTGCTTAAACTTTTGTGTAGTGGTTTCCATTCTTCCTCCAGACAAAACGACTGAGATTGAACTTCTCAGATATACTATGTCGAAAAATTATATCATCGAAAAGAACTGCTATTTCTGCCTACTTTTGCAGGCACAAGTAAAATATTAAAAGCTCATATAATAGATTGACACTCCCTCTCAATTCAGGTATCCTTGCCCCCGTCTGGGCAGTCCGGCGCGGCGGAAGCCTCTCAATCCCGCCAGGTCCGAAAGGAAGCAACGGTACGGAGGTCGCTCCGGGTGCCGCCGGTTCCTGCCCAGATATTTTCTTTTCTCAAGGAAATCTCATGTCTCGTTGGCTTCAAGCATTACTTATCGCCATACTCGGTCTCGTCGCTGGTCTTTTTTACGGCTGGCGCGTTGCCCCTGTTGAGTACTTCGACACGACCCCAGACACGCTGCATTCACAATATAAAAGCGAATATACCCTCATGGTCGCCGAAACCTATCAAAGCACAAAGGACCTTGAACTTGCCGCACGGCAGCTCGCCCTTTTAGGCAGCGCCCACCCGGCTGAGATCGTTCAGGAAGCTCTCGATTACGCAGACTTCACGCCTGAGGAAAATATAAAATTGGCTGCATTATTGGATAAGATCGAGGCTTGGCAGCCCGCTTTAGGAGACTCTACCCCATGAAAACCGACCGTCTCCCTTGGCATCTTCTCGCCGGACTCATTCTCGGACTTGGACTGGGCCTCGTTATCTCATGGGGAATTGCACCCCTAAAATATACCGATACACCGCCTTCCCTGCTGCGGGGCGATTTCAAAGATGCCTACCGTGCCCTGATCGCCTCTGCCTATGCTTCAACGGGTGACCTCGAACGCGCTGAAGAACGCCTCTCTGCACTTGGTGATATAAATTCGGTCGAAGCGCTTGCCATCCAGGCACAACGTGCCGTTGCAGAGGGCAATACCGCGCAAAAAGATGCGCTGGCAGCTCTAGCAAGTGATCTTGGAGAAAATATCTCATCACGTGGGGTAACCCCCACCAGTACACGCTTTCTTACGCAAACGCCAGGTCCCACACGGACAGGGACGCCTCCTGCTTCTGAAGAGGGGAATAACACTGAAACCACCCCCGAACCTCCAGATGCCACGTTAACGCCCATCCCTATTTACACGCGCACCCCGGCGTCCACACCGACAGCAATTCCAACGGTCGGCGCGCCGTATATCCTCGTCACGCAAGATGAGATTTGCAGCACAAATATTTCAGAAGGACTGTTGATGGTCTACGTCAGCGATGCCGCACAAAAAACTGTTTCAGGGGCTGAGATCATTGTCGAGTGGGATCAAGAAGAAGAACATTTCTTTACCGGACTGAAGCCTGAGTTAGGACATGGTTATGCAGATTTTGCCATGGAGGCAAATAAGACCTATGCGCTGCGCCTAGCAACTGGCAGCACCGCCGTTGGCGATCTAAGTTCACCGCCCTGCCAGGATAGCGAGGGCAATCATTATTGGGGCAGTCTGCGATTGAGATTCCAGCAACCTTAAACGAAGAGACCGAGTGCAAAACACTCGGTCTCTTTTTTTTGTGTATTAGAGAAATGCTATGGCACCAAGCCACTCTGTGCCCAATCGTTCCCAAGCATGATATCCACATCTGAACCTGCAGCGGGGTCAAAGCGAAAAACGATTTGCTGATTGCTATTTGCCTGCACAAGATCAAAGATATAGCGGACGGTATAGAGATCGGCATTATGCAAAACAACTGTGGTGCGATCATAAGCTTTATCTGCGCTGCCAATGCCAACAATATTCATTCCCTGCGCCGAAAAGTAGGCTTGAGAACGCGCCGCAAGTTCCGTTGCTTCGACAATACCATAAGCACCATTTAGGAGATTAACGCGCGAGGCTTCGGCTTGCATCAAGGCAGCTGGCTCACCAGTCGCTTGGGGGCTAAGCGCTCCACCAGGGGTGAAAATTTCATCACGCAGGACGCGTATCTGATCAGGGATCGGCTTCAAGATCGAAAGCCCATCCGGCGATGTTTCGAGAATGCCCATATCGTAATTAATAACGCCTTGTTTTATTTGAGTAATATCGATCTGAGAAGCAAGGACGGCCAATTTGATCATATCTTCAAAAGACATATTGGTCTTCAAACCTGCCGAGGCTTCATTATAAATATCCGGTGCCATTCTGATCGTTTCAGGCAGTTTTTCAGGTAAGAGAACTTGGTCGCGCAATGCCATAATGACTTGCTGCTGGCGAAGGGAGCGGTCTACATCGCCGCCTGCGGTGCTTTTACGATCGCGCGCATAAGACAAAACCAGATACCCGGGCAAAACCTGGCACCCAGCATGAATTTTTTGTTTTGGTTTTGGACCGATCGGGTCAAGCCAGATATTCTGAGGAATACAAAGGTATAAGCCGCCCATAGCATCAATAGCTTCTTCAAAAGCGCGAAAGTCAACCAAGCCATAATATTGGATCGGAACACCGAGAAGGCGTTCCACTGTCTGGATCGCTAAGCCTGGTCCACCGCCCGGCAATTTATATTGTTCACCAAGTGCGTGGGCTGTGTTGATCTTGCCATAGCCAAATCCACCGGGAATATCCACCCAAAGATCGCGGGGGACAGAAAGCATTCCCGCTGTTTTGCTGAGCGGATCAATGGTAAAGAGGATCATTGTATCGGAACGCGGAGCATCCGTATCCAGATCGCGGGCATCAACACCCAAGAAGAGAATATTGACGCGGCTGGCGCCATCCCATGAGGCAGGCGCAATCGATTCGGGCGCTTCTACTTCGGGAGCAGCGGCTGGTGTACTACCAGCAGGCACAGGAGCGCCATTGGAACCAACCAGCGCAATGCCCGGGAGGTTAACCATTGTTAGCCCTGTAACAAAATTGCGCACATAGACGAAACCACCTGCCGCCAAGATTATTGCGACGATCCAAGTGATCACCATACCAAGCGGGATACGTTTTAGTGAAGTAAAGATTTTTTGAATATTGAATTTCTTTTCGCTCATATTTTATTCCAATTTCATGTAGACCATATCAAGACCTAAATTCTCAAGTCCGATTTCTGCCCAGTGACGAATGAGCGCAGAATCTTCTTTGAGGGCTGCCATAAGGGCCGGGATCGCGCGCGTATCCGTAATATTAGCGAGGGCGCGGATCGTGCCTAAGCGGGCAGCGTCTTGAGCTTTATTTTTATCGAGAAAGCCCAGCAATGCGGGGACGGCATCCGTGCCAATAGCGGTAAGCGCATTCGTCACGAGGGTGCGGAGCATACTATCTGGGTGGCGTAAAAAGCCGATTAACACGGGAGCAGATTTCGGGTGAGGGTGTGCCGCCAATCCCAATGCCGCAGATTGCTTGACCTCGACAGATTCGTCATCCAATGCGGCGAGGAGCCAATCCACATCTACAACGTCCATCTGCGCAAGGGTGCTGACTGCCCACCAACGTTGATCTGGGTCTGGCGAGGTTGCCAACTTTCGCAAAGCAGGCATGGATTCTGCGCCCAGCTCGGCCAGTTTTTGCATGGCGGCCTGAGCGAGATTCTCATCGCCACTAATAAGATCGGCGAATAATGCGTCCAAGTGACTTATTTGGGTTCGGGCGGCGGGACGGGGAGATCGGCTACAGCTGTGGCTGTCCATTTATCCCCTTCGTCGATCAGCATGACCGGGATATCATCTACGATCGGGTATTTTCGGTCGCAGTCCTGGCAAACGAGCCAGCTATCTTTTTCAACTGAGAGCAGCCCGTCTTTTTCACGAACACATGCGGGGCAGCGTAAAATTTCGAGTAAATCTTTACTTACCATTGTTGTCTCCTATATTCAGAGCGCAATTTTACCAGATTTTAGGCTTGGGACTTTACAACGTTTGCTATGCGAATCACTGACATAAACCCGCCTTTTTTGCTTTCTTTTCGACGTCTTCAGTACCTGCGCCGTATTCGCAAACAGCTTGCCAGGGTTCGTAATGGGTATTGAAAGCATCTTCAAAGAGAATGCTGCCATCACGAAAAACTGTGCGATTAACAGCGACATCTGCGCCTTCGGCATCCCAATCGACTTGTTCGATCTCGTTCTTTTCGAGTTCGTCGTTAACCTGGAAGAGTGGCTCAGGAGCAGGGACAATATTTTGGGGTCCTGAAGTCTGCCAATCGACGCTACGACCATCGGATGTGGAGTAGAATTTCCAGGTCAATCTTCGGGCTGATCCATCGGGATAAGTCTCCATCAACAGCCAGTTGGGGGTATTGTTCGTAAATTGAAAATCGACAAGTGGAATATAAACGGTTGCATCCAGCCCAACTAAACTGGCTTCACGTCCGCCGCTGGCGCTTTGCTCATAATAATAAACGCGATAGGCGTGTGAATGTCGTTCCGCAATCGGCATACCGGAAAAGAAGGCTGTGCGGAAAAGCGTAGTACTAACCTGACAAACGCCGCCACCCACGCCTTTGATCGTGCGTCCGCCATAGATGATGAGAGCTTCAGCATAGCCATTTTCAAGACTAATATCACCGAGCACGCTCGCCATCGAGAAGGTCTCCCCCGGGGCGATCAAAACACCGTGAAATGCCAATGCGGCTGTCGTTATATTTTGAATACGCTCGGGACTGGAGCCATAGAAATAAGATGTTTCAGAGTGCACCAATTCGGTGATGCCCAACTCGGCAGCGGATGTGGTCTCGACAACAGTCGGGGTATCGGAAATGACCTGCACGGGGATATCGTGTGCGCCCGCCAAAATCTGATCGTGGATAAAGGCTTTACTGGCTTCCATATCAACGATGCGCCCGATCAGTGAAGTTTGCAGCACTTCAAGTTGACGAGTATCGTCGTTGAAGATAAAACGCGCATTTTCGGCGGGACGGTCGACTTCGGCTGCGATACCGGTCAGGATCTCGTGCAAGACGCCCGCTTCGAGCGCGACCTCGAGGTTGCTTCCATTATCTGAGGTTCTTTTCTGTACCACAAGCATATTCGCCACGGTCTCGACGTTGAATACCCAGGGACCGGGATCCTGAAATTCGTTGGCACCGGGCAAGCTCAGGCGCAAGGGCGCGCTCAAAATTTGACGGGCAACTTCGGCTTGGGAGGAGACATCCAAAAGAGCGGGGGGAACTTCGTCTACAAAAATATGCACTTCCCCGTCACGGAAAGTTTCAAGTTGGTTACTGAGGGCGATCAGTGTTGAATCGACGTTGAGATAGCGTCCCATTTGCCCGGGTCGGGCGACAACTTCGATGCCTTGGATATGGAGATTGGCTTCGATGGGCTGTTGATCTATTTCAAAGGCGAGACGCTGCAAATAGGCGTAGGCGACACTTTGGTCGAAGATGATCGCGGCATCGGCACTCGTGCCTGTGCGGCGGGCGTCTAATTGATCACCAAATGCGCCAAAAAGACCGCCGGAGCGTCCCAGCTTATACGCGGACTGCGCAGACGCAGAGGCATCGAAGACCATGCCCAACTCGGCGGGCGAGGCTGCCCAGATACGTTCGCCATCGCGCAGCAAGATTTGTCCCGAATAAGGGAAGGCCAAACGCTGATTGAGCGTAACAGAGGCATCGGCCGGGCTCATGCCCGAGAGATCGACGCCCGCAACGGAGACGCCAGGAAAGATACGCCCGGCATAGACGAGTTGGTAACCCAGCGACCAGACGAGGATGGCCGCAAGGAAGATAATGAAACCACCAACCAGCGCAGCAAGAACTTGCATCGCGATATTAGCGTTATTCGAGGGGGTATATGACGTTGTGGTCATGGGGCGATTATAAAGGGGAAAGTGGAAAGAGGGAAATGGAAAAAAGAAGGAAAAGGTTCACTACAAAAACACGAAGACCACAGAGAAAAACTTTGTGAATTCTGTGGCTTTATGGTAAGTTTTAGAACCATACTCTTGGTAACAACATCGGCGTTCGTTTTTGATACGCCGCATACTCGTCCCCGAACTCACGACAGAGTTTACGCTCTTCAAAATATGCCCCGATGACGATATAGATCGTCGCGCCGACATAAACAACGAGCATATTCTGAGTCATCAGCGGCGTGAGCCAGATGAAAAGCAAGCCAAAAGTATATAGGGGATGACGTGTGTGCTTGTAAAGCCCCTTGATAACCAGCTTGCCAGTTTTGTCCCCATTTAGAGAGGCGATCTGCCGCAATCCCGCAAATTCCCAGACATCGGTTTGGAGCAAGCCAACGATCAAACCAACTGTCGAGAGGAGCTGCCCGAAAAGCATTAGATACATCCACGGTGCGGAGGTTTGATAAAGTGTTAGGTCGGGCAAGACACGCATCAACCAGAGAACGGGCACGAAGCTAATTGCCGAGAAGATATTATAGAAAAGACGGTAAAAGCGCATCGTCCCCGCGCCGAGTATTTTCTCAAGAAAGGCTTTAAATTTGAGAGATGCCATTAGTGAGTGTATAAGTCCCCATAAAGCTACCGATAAAATTAACCAGATCATGTTTTACCTCTAATAAAATAACCGCCAAGGCGCGAAGAACGCCAAGATGTTTTATAAAGACGCCAAGTTCTTATATCTCTTTCTCTCTTGGCGTCTTGGCGGTTAAAATTACCCAAACGCTGGCACTTCCACCGTCTCGCCACCCGTCTCAACCAAATAATAAGGCATCCATGCTACACCGAAATCATCTACAAAGATATTCGTCTTCGTCGCAGCAATCGTCACCTCGCTGATATCGTTGACCACATCCCCCCAGCGATCACCGATCTCATCCAGTTTCGCCTTCAATTCGGTCTCAAGATCGCGAATTTGGCGCTCGTAGTCGTCAATCGCTTCGATAGATTCTTCCACATCCGATTTAGCTTGCTGCGTCAGGCGTCGCTTTGTGAGTGAAGTCGTCATTCGTCGGCGACGCTTGCTAAAAAGGCTCATCACATTCTCAGCGTGTGTGCCCATTTCTTCCATTTTGCGGTCTGAGAGCTCATCTTCATCCTGGCGCAACTCGCGCTCTTCACGCTTCAAACGATTTTCAAGCGTATCCAGCTTGCGTTCAAATTTTGTACTGATCTTGTCGATCTCTGCATCACGTTTGTCACGGGCGGCATCTGCACAGGCACGCATAAATTCAGATTTCGAAACATCCGGGCCTGCGTAAACTTTCAAGGCCTCATTCGCACGGGCTCTCACCGTCATAGAGCGATAGACCCAATCTTTGAAATCCCGTTTTAGGGCGTTCAGTGATTTCGATGCACTAAAAGGCGGCTCTAATGCCACAAAACGCGATTGCGGCGCAGGCATCCTGCCGAGCGCGTTCATTTGAATCTCACGCCCCGCTTCTTCCCAGCGGATCACGCCACGCGCGTTCACATTTGTCACCAATAGCGCCCGCGAAAGATCACTATCCACGCCATATTTGGGCTTCAAAAAACGGACGGTTGCGGCAGCCAGCAAGGTTGGGCGGTATAGCATCCCGACTTGCTCAGCATCCGTGCCCATTGCGCGGTTCGCGGCATTAAACGCCTCAACGAGACTCAAATTGAAAGGTAAATAATGCTCGCTAAAACCGGATGGGACAACGGGTCTCGTTTCACTACTGCCATCGTGCGGACGTTGTACGCGCTTCCGCTTAGGGCGGCGACGTTGCCCGTTAACGGGAACAGGTTGATAACTCGCGAGCGTTTCGCTCGTGGATTTTGGCTTGCTGACCGTTTCAGAATCATCTGCCGCCATCACGACATCTGCATCCCAATCCGCTCCCACAAGCTGATTCAACGCCGGGATTTGCGTGCGCGTCATCGGCCCCGCCAGATAATTCATCGCCCAGCGCGTGCGGAAAAGCGATGGCTGCTTCTCGTGGACATTATGTAAAATAAAAGCGCGTTTGCCGAGGCTCGAGATGAGCTTGTTATATGCCTGACGATTGAGACCACCTGCCGCGCTATCGAGTCCATCAAGCAAACGTTCCTTGTCTTGCTCAGTTTGGAGCTTGCCAATAAACCAGCTTCCGGCATTCGAGAGGGCTTTGTAATCGACATCGACAGGGTTCTGCGTAGCAAGCATCAGCCCGACGCCAAAAGCGCGCGCCTGCTTGAGCATCCGCAACAACGGCGGCTTGGACGGTGGGTTTTTCTGCGGCGGAAGATAACCGTAAATTTCATCCATGTATAGGAGTGCGCGCAATGATTTCGCGCCGCCTTGTGTACGCATCCAGGTTTCGACAGCCGAGAAAAGGAGCGTCACGAAGAACATGCGCTCGGTATCGCTGAGATGCGCGAGATAAAAAACGCTATGACGCGGGCGTCCATCAGGGGTGTATAACAGATCGGGGATATCAAGAGCTTGCCCTTCACGCCAAGTCTCGAAAGATGGCGCAGCAAGAATAGCATTAAGTTGCATTACGAGAGAAGTACGCGCCTTTGCCGGGAAGAAGGTATCAAGGGGCAAAGCGCCAAGTTTTTCGAAAGGCGGGTTTTGGGTTTGCAGAATCAGTTCGGTCAAGTCGAGGCTTTTGCCTTTGCTCCAGGCGTTCTCGAAAATATGTGAGAGCAAAATATGCTCACGTGAACGCAGTGGATCAATATCATTTTCACCGAGTAAACCCAACAAAGCCGTGACCGTGCTGGCAATTTTCTCGCGCAAAATTTCGCGATTCTCACGCCAATCAAGATCAGGGACAGCCAATGACGATAAAACACTGACGGGGATGCCCGCATCCGAGCCGGGGGTGTAAACGGCAAATTGAGCAGCATTTTTCAGCGCACGCAAACGGGATGAATCGATTCCCCATTTTTCAAGGCCGTCTTTCCATGTTTCTGCTGTTTTCATGGCAGCTTGCTCCACACTCACACCGCTGCGGCGTGCCGTTTCAGAATCGACCCAGGGTTCAAAGTCTTGCGGAGCAAGGTTAGGGAAATGAAGCAAGAGATTCGTTAGATCGCCTTTGGGGTCAATGATCAACGCGGGGATTCCCTGTAAGGCTGCCTCTTCAAGCAAGGTCACGCAAAGCCCTGTCTTTCCTGAGCCGGTCATACCTGTCACGATAGCGTGCGTGGTTAAGTCAGATGGATCGTAAAAAAGGGATTTCTTACCAGGCTCAGCCTGGGGATTTTCAAGATGACGACCAAGGTAAAATTGTTTATCAGACATAAAGGCTCCGAGAGTAAAAAGAGGGAAAGGGATGATATTTCTTAGAACAAATGCGCTAGGACATAATTTACCCCATTATGGTCAAATTCGCAACAATTTAACAAAAAAAGAGCGGGAGCTGCCCGCTCTTCATTTTAGTCATCATCATCTTCTTCATCGCCTTCATCTGGCATCGGTGTGGGCGTGGCAGTGGGAGTGCCGTTACCGCTCTCTTCTTCATCACCATGATCGTCATCGTCCGGGACGGGCGTGGAAGTTTCATCACTGCTTTCTTCCTCTTCATCCCCATCATTGCTATCACCATCGCTGCTATCATCGCCATCTTCGGGCTCTGGAGAAGGAGTGGTATCTTCATCATCATCGCTGCCTTCATCACCTTCATCAGGCGTTTCAGTCTCTTCTGGCTCCTCGGCAAGATTATCTTCCACGTTTGCTGTTGGTATTTCTTCGTGATCTTCTGATGAATGCCCACTCAAGACGATTTCACTGGCCAAGACAGTACCATCGGATTGTGTTTGCCCGCTCACGATAACATCCGTGCCAATGCTGATTGCAACATCCACCTGCGCATCTGCGGAAAGGATCA
>Ga0209249_1000824_pt1 | contig 34058 bp, 16 predicted proteins | sample SaaInlV_200m_DNA_4_FD_184653 | JGI IMG/M metagenome (GOLD analysis project Ga0209249, IMG submission 184653) | Marine microbial communities from expanding oxygen minimum zones in the Saanich Inlet - SI037_S3LV_200m_DNA (SPAdes) (version 2) | ecosystem: Environmental > Aquatic > Marine >...
AGGTATGGTTAATTTAGACATAATTGATATTGTAATTTCTGTCACAGACGTAAGCTACTATGGTGGAAATGACGGGGAAATACAATTATCAGTCAGTGGAACTCCTCCTTTTACTTTCCATTGGCAAGAGGGCAATCAGTGGGTTTCAGGAGGCACAACTATTTGTATAAATGACACTCTATCTGATCGACCAGCTGGTTTTTATGCAGTACAAATTACCGATGGAAATGGCTGTGTTGCTGATACAAGTATTGAAATTACTGAACCGACTAACTTGAATTTCCCAGATTGGTCATCTACTATTACTTCTACAAACCACACAATCCTAATTCAAGAAGCAACACCAATTACAATAAATGGAATTCAAATTGAGTCGGGAGATTATATTGGGGTATTTTATGATTCTTTGGGAATATTAGCATGTGGTGGCTATCAAATTTGGGATGGTGCAAGCACAACAATTACAGCATGGGGCGAAGATATTGGAAACGATGGTTTCATTGTGGGGGAAGAATTTAAATGGAAAATTTGGGATGCTTCCGAAAATGTCGAATATATTGCAAATGCAACATATATGCCGGTTCCTCCTATGACAGATCAAGGCTTTTTTGCTGTAAATGGTTTGAGCGGGATAAGCTCATTAACTGCAAGCGAATCGCAGGAAATATCGCTTCCTTTAGGTTGGAGTTTATTCTCAACTTATATCAATCCATTCGATTCATCAATTGATTCTATTTTTAATGAAATTGTTTCAAACGTAGAGATTGTGAAAAATTATTTAGGATAAACTTATTGGCCAATATATAATGTAAATTTAATAGGTAATATTTCCATTTGCGAAGGTTATCAAGTTAAAATGGTCAACCCTGATATCTTGACCATTGAAGGTTTGTCTGTTCAACCGGAAAATACTATATGCAATATTCCTTTTGGATGGTCATTTATTTCGTATTTAAGAAAAACTCCCGCTTCAATAATAGAAATGATGAGTAATATAGTTGGTGATATCGAAATTGTGAAAAACTATTTAGGGCAAACTTATTGGCCAATATATGGAGTTAATTTAATTGGAAACATGAATCCCGGCGAAGGCTACCAAATAAAAATGAACAATGCAGCATCTCTCACTTATCCGGCAAATTCAGCAAATTTATCAAAATCAAATATCCAAATTTCAAAACCTATTTATTTCAAAGGAGTGAAAAATACAGGCTCAAATATGACTCTCGGCATTCCAAAAACAGTTTGGGAAACAGAACCTCCAATTGGTTCAGAAATAGGAGTTTATAACTCTGATGGATTATTGGTTGGTTCATCTGTTTTTACCGGAAAAAACCTTGCAATTTCAATTTGGGGAAACGATGAATATTCGCAGAAAATTGACGGAATGAAAGAAAATAGCAAGTTTAGCATTGTACTAATGGCAAATGGCCAAGAGCAAAACCTGCATGTAGATTCCTGGCTTGAAGGCGATGAATTTTATAAAACAAACAAAATATCTGTTGCCGAAAAATTATCAATTATCAATTGTCAGTTATCAATTACAAAGCTTTTTCAAAACAATCCAAATCCGTTTTCAGAAATAACAGAAATATGTTTTTACCTTCCCGAAAAAGCTTTTGTAGAAATAGAATTGTTTAATCTGATTGGTGAAAAAATCAAAACTATTTGTTCGCAAAACCATGCTTCCGGAAATCATACTATTGTTTTTGATAGGAAAAATTTATCGGCGGGAGTTTATTTTTATAGATTAAAATCTTCTGATTTTTCTGATACTAAAATTATGAATATTAAATAATTTTTTAATACCAACTTTGTCTAGGTTTTAAACTTTTACAAGTTCTTCTTTTGAATATATGACCTGACAGTAACGATAGCTATCTATTGTATTGTCAGGTCTTTTTCATTACAGATTTTTATGAATATGGATTAACTATTTGGGAAATTGTAATCTTATCTCATATTCAATTCATGGTAATTTATTATAGCCAATATTTTTGAAAAGAAGAAATAATTTATACTTTTACACAGTATTGGTTTTAGTATGGATAAAGTGAGAATAATGATTAAGTCGAAACTTTATATTTATATCAGTAAAATTCAGGAAGAGTGTGCCAAAATTTCTTATTACAACCAATTAATAACTCAAAATATAAAAAAGGAACCTACTGATATTTTAAAAAGAGTGATTTATTAATTAAAAATAATTTAAAATTTGTGATTATGAAAAAATGCTACTTTATTTACTTTTTACTTAGCTTAACTTTAATTTCTCACGGGCAAACAAAGCAATGCTTAAATTTGCCGGAAACTAAACAAATGGCTACCCAAATTTATAAGAATCAAAGCGGGACAATAGATTTGCAATCTTATTCAAATAGCGACCCAACCAAAAGATTAGCTACTGTTAATAGAAACTCAAATGTGATAGTTGGTGAAAGCTTTGAAAATAGTTTTCCGCCAAATGGCTGGACAACAGTTGATAGTGACGGTGACGGATTTGGATGGGAACAATCTCCATCAGGTTTTAGTGTTCAGGAAGGAAGCTATTGTGCTGTTTCTGCATCTTGGGATGCGGCAAATTCAGTTCTATTAACACCAGACAATTGGCTAATTACATATCAACTATCTGTTGTGAGCGGAGATTCTGTTTCCTGGTGGGTTAAACCTCAGGATCCACTATGGCCGTCAGAAAAATACTCAGTCATAGTTTCAACAACAGGTAATTCTATTTCTGATTTTACAGATACTTTACATACAGAATTACTTTCATCAATATCTTGGCAATATTATGCCTACGATTTGTCATCCTATGCCGGGATGGATATATATATTGCATTCAGACATTATGATTGTTCAGATAATTTCTACTTGAATATCGATAATATCCGTTTACCTCAAGAGACTCCATCTTCAACTGCTACGGTAACATTTGAAGTTAATGTAAATTTCGTTCCTAATTTTAATCCTGCCACCGATACATTCTTCCTTGCCGGAGATTTACCTCCTGTATCTGCATGGGATGAACCGGGTTCAAATCCAAATTTGATATTAAGCGATAATAATTCTGATGGTATATATTCGATTACTCTTGAATTGGACACAGGAAATATTGAATTTAAGTTTTTCAGAGGTTCTTCCTGGGACAATGGAGAATGGACAGGTAATCCTAACAGAACGAAATATATTTTTACTGATGTACTGATCAGCTGTGTTTGGGGTATTATTCCACCTCAACTTACGGTAGGTTTTCAGAAATCTGATATATCCTGCAATGGGGGAAATGATGGAAATATACAAGCACTTGTAACTGGTGGAATCCCACCATACTCATATCTGTGGTCAAATGGTAGTACAATACCGGCTATAGATAGCCTAAGTGCCGGGAATTATGGTCTTACTGTAACAGATGCATCATTGTCTATAGTTCAAACTTCGTGTACAATAACAGAACCTGACCCAATAGTAGTTATAGGAGATATTGTTGGTGTTTCTTCAAGTGGAGCAAATGATGGAGCGATAAATATATTTGTTAGTGGAGGAGCTCCTCCATATAGTTATTTCTGGCCTTTAGCATGGGATATATTCGCGCAAAATGTAACTACTCTTCAGGAGGGAATACATTCTGTTTATGTTACCGATAACAATTATTGTACAGAACATGTATATTTTAATGTCGAGGTTAATACATGCAATACCTTACCATATTTTGAAGATTTTGAATCCGGAATTTTACCGTCCTCCTGGACGCAAGAAACTAATGCAACTGATGGTGGGTGGTTGGTAGGAGATTCTGCTTCTATGAGTAGTTTATATTTTGGAATTCCTACTCACACTACTTTTGCTTGTACTAACGACGATGGATGTAATTGTGACAAGAGTAATGATTTTTTGAAAACAAATTGCTTTGATTTTTCAAGTGCCTCTTCAGTAGTTCTTGAATTTGACTATTACTATTTGGCTGCAACCTATAGTGGAGCATCAGAATTGGCAACTCTTAGAATTTCTACAAGTGGAGGAATGTCATGGGTGGATTTGGATATTCTGCCCGGCACTGCATCAAACTGGGAAAAATACCAAATCAATTTATCTCAATATGCAGGTTTATCAAATGTTATGATAGCCTGGCATTATTATGATGGCGGAGGTTGGTTGTATGGTTTTGCTTTGGATAATGTAAGAATTTATGAACCATTAGATTATGATATCTCAATTCAGGAAATTTTACTAGAAGATTTTTTAACCGTAGGAAGTTATGATTTAAAAGCTGTTTTAGTAAATGAAGGAATAACAAATATTTCAAATGTTGAAATGTTCTATTCAATCAATTCAGGTGCAACAAGTTCATTTGTAGCCTCCAATTTAAATATTCCGTTTTTAGGAATTGATACAGTCCAATATATATTACCTCTGAATCTCCAATATGCCGGGATTTACAATTTAACAGTTGGATTTGCAAACCCGAACGGCTATGCTGATCAAAACCCATATAATGATACAATGTCCTTTGTTATTAATGTACTTGATAGTATTTCAAATAGGATGGTATTGATAGAGCATTGGACACAAGCCTCATGTGGTATTTGCGTTTCACAGGATTCTGCAATGAGAAATATAATCAGAGATCCTGTGAATATTGACAGGGTTGCTCATATACAATATCAAACAAGTTGGCCGGGAAGCGATCCTATGTACGATTTTAATAATGCATATGGATTAGCTGATGCCAGAGTAGGATATTATGGGCTTATTGGAGTCCCATCTTGTATTATCGCAGGTAATCAGGTTCAAGGGAATCCCGTAGTTGTAACACAGCAAGCCATTGATAATGAATATAACAGACCAGGTTTTGCAAATTTTTCAGGTACAATAGATTATGAGCAAAGTTCTGATAGCCTAAATATTGATCTTACATTAACGCCGTATATTGACTTCATTGGCGGAGATTATACCGCACATATTATTTTGGTTGAAGATATGAATTATACTGTTGCTCCGGGCATCTCCGGTGAAACTTTTTTCCCTGATGTGATGCGTATGATGTTTCCAGATGAAGATGGTAGCGATGTAAATGGATATACTGCATTCCAAAGTATTAATTTGGATTTTTCCTGGTTTGTCCCATCAGAGATTGATATGTCTAATGCTCATATTGTGGCATTTGTTCAAAATAATAATAATAAAGAAATTATTATGGCATCTAAGTTCAATATCAATGGACAAAATTCAGATACAATAATTGCTAATTTTACAGCAAATGTTACTGTAGGAGATGTTCCATTAGAAGTTGATTTTACAGATATGTCCATTGGAAACCCGATAAGTTGGTATTGGGATTTCGGGGATGGTTTTTCATCGACAGACCAAAACCCAAACCATATATATCAAAGTCCCGGGAATTATTCAGTTTCTTTAATCGTATTGAACCTTCTTAATACAGATACACTTTTTATGCCTAATTATATTGAAGTCTTGGATACAATTATTACTTATGATCCGGGATGGTCTTTTAATATTTCAGGCACAAATCATACAGTATTAATCCCTAATACAATTCCAATGACCATTAATGGTGTTCAAATTGATGCAGGCGATTATATAGGTGTTTTTTACGAATCAGCGGGTGTTCTGGCGTGTGCAGGCTACTTACAATGGCAAAACAACAATGATGCAATGGTTGCATGGGGTGATGATACGCAAACTTCCTTTAAAGACGGATTTGATGTTGGAGAAGAATTTCAATGGAAGATATTTGACGCTTCAGAAAATATAACTTATGATATGGTCGCTGAGTTTGATTTGATTAGCTGGCCAAATACTTCACATTTTGCTGTCAACGGCATTAGCGGTTTATTATCATTAACTTATGAAAGTGGTTCATTTAATTGGACTTATTCTATATCAAGTATTAGCCATTCAATATTGATACCTACAACTGCCAATATTACAATTGGAGGAAATCCTATTCAGATTGGAGATTATATGGGAGTTTTCTATGTCGATGATAATGGAGAGTTGGCTTGTGGTGGATATCAGATTTATGATGGTACAAATACTGCACTATCTGCTTGGTTTCATGATTCATATACAACTTACAAAGATGGCTTTTATGATGGTGAAGCTTTTACCTGGAAGCTTTTTAGTACAACCTTAGGGATGGAATATCCTGCAGTTGCAACATACGAATCTGGCTTTCCAAATCAAGGTTATTTTGCAACAAACGGGATGTCCGGTATAGCAAGTATTACTGCAAGTTCAAGCCATGAAGTAGTTTTATTGGAAGGTTGGAATATGATTTCAACATATATTGATCCATTTGAATCTTTGCTGGATAGTGTATTTGCCGATATAGTATTAAACGTTAACATTATTAAAGATAATTACGGAAGTGTATATTGGCCTGAATTCTGGTTTAATAATATCGGAAACCATACAATTGGAGAAGCTTATCAGGTTAGGATGAGTCAAACAGATACACTTATTGTTACAGGTATAATGGTTATTCCGGAGCAGACACCAATAGGTCTCGGTGCAGGTTGGAATATGATTGCCTATTTGCGTCAATCACCAGCATCTATCGAAACAATGATGCAAGCAATTGTCTCTGATATTGAATTGATAAAAGATTATCAAGGACAGATATACTGGCCAGCATGGGGTGTAAATTTGATTGGCGACATGCTACCGGGACAGGGCTACCATACAAAAATGAACAATGCAGCAACTTTAACTTATCCCCCAAATTCAACAAATATTTCAAAATCAAATATCCAAATTCCTAAGCCCAAATATTTCAAAACAACAATAAACACTGGCTCCAACATGACCCTCGGCATTCCAAAAATCACATGGGAAACAGAACCTCCAATTGGTTCAGAAATAGGAGTTTATAACTCTGATGGATTATTGGTTGGTTCAGGTGTTTTTACCGGAAAAAACCTTGCAATTTCCATTTGGGGAAATGATGAATATTCGCAGAAAATTGACGGAATGAAAGAAAATAGCATGTTTAGCATTGTACTAATGGCAAATGGCAAAGAGCAAAACCTACATGTAGATTCCTGGCTTGAAGGCGATGAATTTTATAAAACAAATAAAATCTCAGTTGTCGAAAAATTATCAATTATCAATTATCAATTATCAATTACAAAGCTTTTTCAAAACAATCCAAATCCGTTTTCAGAAACAACCGAAATAGGATTTTATCTTCCCGAAAAAGCTTTTGTAGAAATAGAATTGTTTAATCTGATTGGTGAAAATATCAAAACCATTCATTCGCAAAACCTTAGTTCCGGAAATCATACTATTGTTTTTGAAAGGAAAAATTTGCCGACAGGAGTTTATTTTTATAGATTAAAATCTTCTGATTTTTCTGATACTAAAATTATGAATGTGGAATAAATTACGATTTGCAATGTACAGTGTACAATTGAACGATTTTTAGCTAAAACAATAATCTATTTTAGCACCTACTTTATCAAAGTTAATCATTTGAATATTAGACCTGCCAGCTTAATCCTGATAGATATCTGGGCTGTCAGGTCTTTTTCATAAAAACCGTTTTTTAATAAAGCCATTTCCTGTTTCAATTAGTCTAAATCAAATATAAAATTTGCTTCTTACAATCTCATATAAAAGAACATAGAACAATTGATAAAAACTTCAACAAAAATAATTTGTTTACAATAGTAAATTTGTTTAATTTGCTTCGCTTTTTTGGATTGAAATGTTGCCTGATTTTGCTGAAAAAACGTTTTCAAAAATTTCAGGTTTTGTTTTCTAATAAAGCTTTGAAATATTGAATTAAGACATTTTTTTTAAATATTTAGTAACCAAATTATTATTAATTAAAATTAAAAGTATGAGACGGAAATTTAACTTAAAGAAACTTTTATCTTTATTGACAATCCTGTTATTTGCAGGAACTCTGTATTCGCAAAGCGTTTATACAGAAAGTTTTGAGGATACTCTGAATTTTACTCACACTCCAAATTTCCAAACTGATGGGTATGGCGATTATTTCCTTTGGGGACAAGATGGCGATTTTGGAATGGTAAATCTTGATGGAGAAGATGGAACATACTATATTGGAGCCGAAGATACGGATGCTGATGGTATGCCCGGCGAATGTGTAGTAACATTAAATTCTGTGAATGTCGCTGGATATTCTGATCTGATGGCTTCCATTATGTTAGCAGCCCCACAAACAGCAAAGTATGATGATCCTGATTATCTTATCTTTGAATATGAGAAAGACAATTCGGGAACTTTCGAAATACTTGGAGCTTTTTATGGCCACGATTGGGTTAATGGAGATGCAACAAATGGCGATATGCGTGAAGATACTGATTTAGATGGTGCTGCCGATTTTACCGGAACTATTCTAAATTCTACATTTCAGACCTTCTCTTATAGTTTAGATACAGGTGCAACAAACCTTGTTTTTCGTGTCCGACTAAAAATGAATTCCGGAGATGAAGAAATTGCATTCGACAATATTCGTATTTATGAATACATGCCACCAGTAGTAACGATGAATGTTGATATGAATTATCAAATTACTCTCGGAAATTTCGATCCACTATCGGATTTTGTTGATATTGCAGGATCTATGAATGGATGGAGTGGCACTGCTATGACAGATACAGTTGGAGATAATATCTGGACTGTTGATATTTCTGGTGTAAATGAAACTGATGTACTTGAATATAAATTCAGAATTAATAGTTCAAACTGGGAATCAGTTGGAAATCGTTTTTACACTGTCCTTGCCGGTGCAAATGTAGTTGATCATTTATACAACGATGAAGCACCAGCTGTTCTTACGAATGTTACATTTAATGTAGATATGAGCTATCAGTCAACTCTTGGAGCTTTCAATCCATCGACCGATTATGTTGATGTTGCAGGAAATTTCAATGGTTGGGATGGAATCGGCTATATGCTTACCGACCTCGATACCGATTTGATTTATACAATAACTATCGACAGCATAGCAGAAGCTTATGTCATGGAGTTTAAATTCAGAATTAACGGAGATTGGAACAATTCAGAATTTCCTGGTGGCTCGAACCGTTTCTATACTGTCCTAAGTGGTGGTACTAATGTAGTTGACTATTGGTACACTGACGAAATGCCTCCACCACCTGCTACGCCAACTGGTGTTTTCTTTTCCGAATATATTGAAGGAAGCTCTAACAATAAAGCCTTAGAAATATATAATGGCTCGAATGATATTGTTAATCTTGATGATTTCGCCATTGCTCAAGCCTCTAATGGAAACGGATGGTCTTATTACCATAATTTCCCGGTAGGTGCAACTATTGCTGTTGGCGATGTTTGGGTTCTTATTAACAGTTCTACAGATACCACTTTGTTTGATTATGCTGAAGCCGATGAAATTCTTTCTTACCCAAGTGCAGTACATCATAATGGCGACGATGCCCGTGCTTTATGTTTCATGAATGGAGTTGATACAATTATTGTTGATTTGATTGGCGACCCTGATAATGATCCTGGTAGTGGTTGGGATGTTGCAGGAGTTTCTTCCGCTACTGCAAATCATACTTTAGTTCGCGATGCTTCAATTGTTGATGGAAATACCGATTGGGTTGCTGCTTCAGTTTCAGAATGGATTGTTTTAGACGAAAATACATTTACATGGCTTGGATCGCATCCTAACACTTTGACTTCGCAAGAAAGTTTTACAATAAATGTTGATATGAACTACCAAATTACACTTGGCAATTTTATCCCATTTGTTGATACTGTTTTTACATTAGGCTCTTTTAATGGATGGACTGCAACAGAATTAACCGATATTGATAGCGATGGTGTTTATAGCGTAGTCATTGCAGACCTTTATGTTGATACTTTATATGAATATAAATTCAGAATAAATTCAAGCAATTGGGAGACTATTGCAAACAGGCAATACACAATAATTTCTGGTACTAATGAAGTAACACATATGTTCAACGACGAAGCAGCTCCATTATATACAAATGTTGCCTTTGTTTTAAATATGAGCTACTGGCAAACGCTTGGGAATTTCGACCCTTCAGTTGATTTTGTTGATGTTGCAGGGAATTTCAACGGATGGGACGGAACAGCTTATATGTTAAGTGATCCGGATTCTGATCTTATATATACAATCACAATCGATAGTATGGTAATTGGTTCTCAAATGGAATGGAAATTTAGAATTAATGGTAGCTGGTCCGATTTAACTCTCGAATTTCCTTTTGGCGGACCAAACCGAACATATACAGTTGTTGCAGGTGCAAATGTTATGAACTACTGGTATAACGATGATATGCCAATTCAATACGACAATATTTTCTTCTCTGAATACATAGAAGGAAGCAGCAACAATAAAGCTATTGAAGTTTACAATGGCTCTGGTGCAGCGGTTGACCTTAGCGAATATGCAATTCTTACAAATTATAATGGTAGTGCCTGGAGTGGCCAATATGACTTCCCGGCAGGCACAATCTTAGCCGATGGCGATGTTTGGGTAATTGCAAATAGTAGCTCCGATAGTGTAATTTTATCTGTTACCGATGATACATTAGCATATAATGCAAGTGGATATATTGTTGGTTTTAATGGTGATGATGTAAGAGCTTTAGTTAAAATATTTACAACAGATACAGTTATAATTGATATTATTGGAAGATACGATTTTGTGGATCCGGGTTCAGGATGGGAAGTTGCAGGAGTTGCAAATGGTACACAAGATCATACTTTAATAAGAAAATCATCTATTTTAACAGGAAATTCAGATTGGGATGCTGCTGCAGGAACAGATGCTGCAAGTTCAGAATGGATAGTTTTTGATCAAAATACATATACATATGTTGGTTCTCACCCACATATTGTTGCAACTCAGGAAGATCTTACAGTTAATGTAGATATGAGCTATCAAATTTCTTCTGGAAATTTTGTTCCCGGTGTTGATACAATTAATGTTGCTGGTTCATTCGAAGGCTGGTCAGGAACAGAAATGATTGATCTTTTTGGAGATAGCATTTATATGGTTGTTTTCGCAGATTTATATGTTGACTCTTTATATGAATATAAATTCAGAATTAATTCAGGAAACTGGGAAACTATTAATAATCGTCAATATACAATGGTAACAGGAACAAATGTAGTTGACCATTGGTTTAACGATGAAGAACCAGCCGAACTAATTAGTGTTACTTTTAATGTAAATATGAACTATCAGCAAGTTTTAGGAATTTTCGATTCTTCAATAGATTTTGTTGATGTAGCAGGAAATTTTAATGGTTGGGACGGTACAGGATTTCAATTGTTAGACCCTGACACCGACCTGATTTATTCAATTACAATTGACAGTATTTCTGTTGGTTTTCTTATGGAATTTAAATTCAGAATTAATGGAAGCTGGTCTGATTTGACTCTTGAATTTCCATTCGGCGGACCAAATAGAAACTATACAGTGGTTGCAGGAACTAATGAAATGGACTATTGGTACAATGATGAACAAGCTGCTCTTTATGATAATATTTTCTTCTCGGAATATATTGAAGGAAGCAGCAATAATAAAGCTATAGAAATTTATAATGGTTCTGGTTCGATAGTTGACCTTAGCGAATATGCAATTCTTACAAACTATAATGGAAATGCATGGAGCTTCGACCATTATGACTTTCCGGCAGGTACAATCTTAGCCGATGGCGATGTATGGGTAATTGCAAATAATAGCTCCGACAGTGTAATTCTTTCAGTTACTGATGACACTTTAGCATATAATGCAAGTGGATATATTGTTGGTTTTAATGGAGACGATGTTAGAGCATTAGCAAAAATTACTGCTACAGATACATTAATTATCGACATAATTGGAAGATACGATTTGGTTGATCCAGGCTCAGGATGGGAGGTTGCCGGCATAAGTAATGGAACTCAAGATCATACTTTAGTCAGGAAATTCTCAGTTGCTAACGGAAATTCAGACTGGGATGCTGCAGCCGGAACAAATACTAGCGATTCTGAATGGAAAGTATTCGACCAAAATACATTTGAGTATCTTGGTTCGCATGTCGATATCGACACTGCCTCAAATTATGATATAACATTTACCGTTACAGACGGAACAGAATCTTATACAGATATTGAGCTAAAAGGAGAATTCACAAACTGGGCTTTGATTCAAATGTTCGATGATGGAACAAATGGTGACATTGCAGCCGGCGATTTTGTTTGGACATGTGTTATTAATGTTGCTCCTGGTTCATACGAATGGGGTGCAATTGAAAACGATGGCTCAACATGGGGCTTATGGCTGATTGAAGGTTCAAATATTACTTTCACTCTTGATTCTTCGGGAATCGTAACCGGTGATGTTGATTATGTTATTCCACCTCCTGGTGGTGAGTCAGTTACTTTCAATGTAAATATGAACTATCAAATGACTCTTGGTAATTTTGATCTAATAAACGATTTTGTTGATCTCGCAGGTAATTTCAACGGTTGGGGAGGCTCACTTCCATTAGATGATTCAGACGGAGATGGTATTTACACAATTACTATCGACAGCCTGAATGTTGGATATGTTTGTCAATACAAATTCCGTATTAATGGAACAGGCTGGGAGTCATTTGCTGACGATAGAACGTATGAAGTTCAAACTGGTTCCAATATATTAGATCATTGGTTTAACGATGAAGAACCGCCAATAGTAGCTGATTTATTATTCTCTGAATATGTAGAAGGTTCGAGCAATAACAAAGCATTGGAGATTTACAATGGCTCGGGAGCTTCTGCCGATCTTGCAAACTATAGAATCGCAAATTCTCATAATGCCGATGGTTGGACATCATGGCATTATTTCCCGGCAGGTGCAACACTTGCAGATGGGGATGTTTGGGTAATTGTAGCAGATCAAATTAGTGCAACTTATTTTGATACAACTCTAGCTAATGAGGTTATTCCATATTCAGGATCAAGCCCTGTACACTTTAATGGAGACGATGCAAGAGCTTTAGAAAAAACAAGCGATGGTGGAGCTACATGGACAATAATTGATGCTTTCGGAGATGAAACATTAGATCCGGGAGATGCTTGGCCAGTAGCAGGAGAAGCTAATGCAACACAAAACAATACATTAGTTAGAAAAACAACTGTATTAAATGGAAACACAGACTGGGTTGCTTCTTTTGGCACAAATTATAACGATTCGGAATGGTTCGTATTTGATGAAAATACCTTTGAACATCTTGGATCTCACAATCCAATAGAATTTGATACTATTGCAGCCGTTACATTCAATGTAAATATGACATATCAGGAATCAATAGGAAACTTCGATTTTGTAAATGATGTTCTTGATGTACCCGGTACTCTAAATGGATGGAGTGCAAGCGATTTCCTTACCGACACAGATGGAGACGGAATCTATACTATCACTTTTGATAGCATGACAGTTGGCGAAATGCTCGAATTCAAATTCAGAATTAATACCGATTGGGCTTTAGCAGAATTCCCTGGAGGTGCAAATCGTCAATACACTGTTGTAGATGGCGTTAATATATTAGATGTCTGGTTTAACGATGAGGAACCTTTGATAATTACTTCAATTTATGATATTCAATTTACTAGCGATCCAAGTGGAGATTCTCCATTAGATGGGCAAAATGTTACAACTGCTGGTTTCGTTACCGGAATTTCAAGCTATGGATATTTTATTCAAGATGCTACCGGTGCATGGAACGGAATATATGTTTATGATTCTAATAATCCTGTCGCAATTGGTGATAGTGTTGTTATCTCAGGTGAAGTTGATGAATATTATGGTTTTACTGAAATTAAAAATGTATCAAGTTTCACAATTGTAACTTCCGGCAATATGCTTCCCGAAACTGAACCTGTTGCTGTTGGAAATTTCACTGAAGAATATGAAAGTGTTCTTGTTTTGCTTGAAAATGTTGTATGTACTAACGACAATATGGGTTATGGTGAATGGGAAATTACTGACGGACTTGATACGGGAATAGTGAACGACCTTATGTATGTATATACTCCGGTTTTAGGAAGTACTTATAATGTTAGAGGTATTATAGATTATTCTTTCAGTGCATTCAAACTCGAACCAACTGATTCGACTGATATTGAGGAAGTAACTACCACAATAGACTTTCAAACAATTAATTTTGGGGCAGGCTGGAACCTCTTCTCGACTTATATAATTCCAGACGAGCCAAATATTGATAGTGTACTAAACTCTATTGCCTTCGATATTGTTATAGCTAAAGACGAGAACGGGGCAGTTTACTGGCCATTGTTTGGAATAAATGCTATTGGCAATATGATTATTGGAGAAGGATTCTTAGTGAAACTTAACAATGCACAATCTTTGGATATATATGGTACTGCTGCAATTCCTGAATTAACTCCAATTAGTTTAGATTTAGGCTGGAGCTATCTCGGTTACTTACGTCAAACTGAAGCCGATATATCAATAATGTTAAGCGATATCAATGCAAATTTAACAATTGCCAAAAATGGAATTGGACAAATTTACTGGCCAATATATGGAATTAACAGTATTGGAAATATGGTTCCAGGACAAGCATACCAAGTAAAATTAGATGCTGCTTCAGTTCTAACATATCCTGCAAATTCTAGCAAATCATCCATTGAAAATTCTTTGACAAATCCGAAGCATTTCAAAACTAATATTAATACAGGAAATAATATGTCCTTGTGTATTCCTTTGAGTTCTTGGGATGTGCGACCAGAAACAGGAGACGAAATAGGCGTTTTCAATAGCAATGGAAATCTTCTCGGAAGTGCTGTTTTTAATAATCAAAACACAGCTCTTTCAATTTGGGGAGACGACAATACCACAAACGCAACAGAAGGATTTCTTTCAGGCGAAATTTTCGATATTAAAGTTTGGAGTCAAAAAACCGGAAATATTGAATCAATTATTGTAACTGATTGGATAGAAGGGAGTCATAATTTTGAAACAGATGCAATAAGCGTTGTAGCCAGCCTTAAAGCTATTTCAGATAATGCTGTTCTTAATCAAAATTCTCCAAATCCGTTTTCTACAACAACTCAAATTAGTTTTTATCTTCCCGAATCTTCATTTGTGAATATTTCTATTTATAATTCATTGGGAGAACTAATTGAAACTACTACGCAAACCACTTATTCAAATGGTGAGCATTCAATAGATTTTGTTGCAAAAAATCTTCCTGCCGGAACATATTTCTACAAAATTTCAGCAAACGATTTTGAAGCCGTAAAACAAATGAATATTATTAAATAATATTTTTAGATACTTTAAATTGAAAGGCTTTCTTTAACTTTTGGTTATTGAAAGCCTTTTTTTTGGAACGTAAAAATGATGAAACCCATAAAAAATGGGATTTTTTATAACATAGTTAGCAGTTAATTCAAAAGACAAATGATAAAAAAACACAAACACGAAATCATACTTGCTGCATTCATAATCTCTATTTCAGTTTCATTTTATTATCTGTACGGATTGTTCCTGCCATTTATTTTGGGTATGTTGCTTGCATTTTTAGCGAATCCTTTGATTGTTAAAATTCGAAAAATTGTAAGAAGCAGGAATTTAGCTAATACATTATTTTTGGCAACAATTGTGTCTATAATTTTAGTCTTTTTGATATATTTTACACAATTTATAAACAGAGATTTTAGGCGACTTAGCCAAAGTTTCAAAGTTTTAAGCTCGAAGAACAAAGACAATTTGGACAAAGCCGGACAGAAGGCAAAAGACTTAATCGGAAATTTTTATGATTTTGACAATTTAGAAAATGAAATAAATCTAAAAGCAGATTCACTAAAAACCACTCTGAAAGAAATGGACACATCTCAGTTAGACATTGAATCAATTAAAGTATCTTTTCAAGAACTAACATCAATGTTCCAAAATGACGAAAAAATCCTTACAGAAGAAAAACCCGGATTTAGTCTTATTTTTATGTTTTTCTCTACAATATTTTATTTTATACTTATTCTTTATCAGTACGATTATTTTGAATCTATTAGAAAAGGATATTTTAGCAATAAAATAAAGACGAAACTTAATGTTATCGCTGATGATTTTAATCAAAGTTTTGTAAAATATTTCAAACTAAGAACAAAAATTGTTTTGATATTATCTTTAGTCTATGTTACGGCATTTATTATTATGGATATGCCGGGGATAATTCTAATAACTACTCTAATTGTTTTACTATCTTACATTCCGTATTTGCAATATTTGTCGCTTATTCCTCTATCAATAGGATGTTTAGTACTTTCTATTGAAAATAATCAAAGTTATTTATTATATTTCGGTATTGTAGTTGGAGTTTTTATTTTTGCAAGTATTTTTGAAGAAATTATTCTTAATCCTAAAATTATGGAGAAAAATATAGGAATGAATCCGGTGATTATGATTCTTGCTCTTAGTGTTTGGAGCTATCTGCTTGGGATACAGGGATTATTAATTGGGATACCTATTACAAGTCTAATAATAATCTACATCAAAAGATATTTTCTGACTTCTTACCATGAAGTTTTAGAAAATAAATTTGAAAGCTGATATTATTAAATAGAATGATCTGCAAAAACGAATGATGAAGTGAAAAAGAAATTTATTGTTTTTCATGGAGGAAAAATTTATAATCATTAAGGGAATTTCTAAATATGCAAATTTCTTTCACCTCGAAATTTACTATCTTTAGAAGCTCCTTAAAAAAAATCAGGATTAGGATTATCAATGAAATGTACAAATTCAAAATCATTATTAAAATTAACAAATTTTTACATTAACCTCGTATATTTTATCATTACTCCCTGAATATTAAAAAGTAGTCAAAATGTTTTAGGCGGATTACGGCTTTTTCGTATCTTTGAATATTGAATATTAAGTTGTTCTTTGAAAAGTTTGAGAGACTATTTTGAAATATGAGTTCATTACATTAATAGGAAATAGCTCCCAAACTTGATTTTTAGTTATTAAAACAATTACCCTATCATATTTACCTAAAAATTGAAAACATGAAATCGTATTTATTGAAAATTAATTTAAATGTTTTTCTTATCGCTGCGTTTACCATTATTTTTGTTGGAATTTCGGCTTGCGAAAAAAGGAAAACCAATCCTGATGACCCAAACCTTAGTACTACTTTATTCCAAAACTTAGAAGTAGATGCATCATTTGATTGGAAACTAACGAAGGATATTAAGTTTAATATTCCAAACGCACTTAACAGGATAATAAAAATTACTTCTGTTGATGGTGATGTGGAGTATTATATTGGTTTTTCTAATGAAGACTTTATCTCAATAGATATCACATTACCCACATATGTCGATCAGGTTTTTGTAAATGGGAGTATTGTTGATGTTTCCAGCCAAATTGTTGAAGTTGGATATTTGAAATCTTTTTCATCAATAAATAGTATTTCTCTTGGAACAGAATATGTCTATAATAATGCTGCAACAGATAGTCCGAAAGAAGGTGAAGTTTGCATTGGGAACATTTCTGGTTCGTCTGTTTCGTTTGGTTCAACAACCACCATTAATGCACCACTTAATGCACCACCGTGGACATATAGCATAACAGGAAGTAATCATACGGTATTAATTCAGAATAATGTTCCAATAACTATAAATGGCATACAACTAAGTTATGGTTCATATATTGGGGTCTTTTTCGACTCATTAGGAACTTTAGCGTGTGCAGGATATGCCGAATATATTAGTTCGAATTTTGCTCTTTCTGCTTGGGGAGCCGATATTGGAAACGATGGGTTCCTTGCAGACGAAGAATTTAGTTGGAAAGTCTGGGATGTTACAACCGGAGCAATAGTTCAAATGACTCCTACATACATGCCTCTAAACCCACCATTGATTACTGGGACGAACCAATTTTTAGCTCAAGGACTTAGTGGAATAGCTTCATTATCTGGAACCTCCAGTATTACAGATTCCGACAACGATGGTGTAGCAGATACTGAAGATGATTATCCGAATGATCCACTTTTAGCTTTTGATATTTATTATCCAAGTAGTAATAGATTTGGCACATTATTATTTGAGGATTTATGGCCATCGCAAGGCGATTTCGATTTCAACGATTTAGTTATGGCTTACCAATTCAAATCTGTTGTAAGTCCTGCAAATGATGTTGTCGATATTTTTATGACATTTGTTGTGAAGGCAACGGGAGCTGGATTTGCTAATGGTTTTGGATTTGACTTACCTGATGCAAGTGTAAATTCAGCGGACATAAACGTAAGTGGTTATGTCTCTAATACAGGATTGATTTCTTATAGTGCAAACGGTACCGAAGCAAGTCAGTCATTAATAACAATTATCCCTTATGACGAGGTTCCAAATGTTGGAAATACAACATCAAGTGGTACTTTCAATGACTATGATACAACAATAATTCATATTAGTGTAGTTGGAGGAAGTTATTCCTTATTTAATTTTGCTTTACCTCAGTTTAACCCATTTATATTTATTGATCTAGATAGAGGGCATGAAGTTCATTTGCCAAGTCCGGGATACGATCCAACTGATTTGGTCGATGAAACCTTGTTCGGAACATTTAATGACGCAAGCAATATAATTAATGGTATATATTATAGAACAGCAAATAATCTGCCTTGGGTAATAAATATTCCGAGAGAATTTTCTTATCCATTAGAGAAAGTTGATATAAGTACGGCATATTTACATTTGGCTGATTGGGCTTCAAGCAATGGAAGTATATTTAACGATTGGTATTTAGAGAAACCTGGATATAGAGAAAGCAATAATCTGTATTCAACACCATAAAAGCTATAATAATATAAAATAAAAAAAGCCCGACTGTATCGGGCTTTTTTTATGTTTCAAAAATATATTGCTTTATCGTAAAAGCTAAACTTCAATTATTGTTTTTGCGATTTTAGATTCTTAATTATTGTTTCAAAAATAAATCTTCCATCAGTATTTCCAAGTTCGTCGTCTGAGGCACGCTCAGGATGTGGCATCATTCCATATACATTTTTGTTCAGATTGCATATGCCGGCAATATTCTCAACAGATCCATTAGGATTTGCATCTTGACTTATAGTTCCGTCTTCTGTACAATATCTAAATAAAATTTGATTGTTTATTTGTAAAGTTTCTAATGTTTTTTTGTCAGTATAATATCTGCCTTCGCCATGGGCTATCGGAATTTTTAATGTCTTTCTTCCATTTTCGGAATAAATAGTGTTTTTATTCTCTGCTTTAATAAATGTGTTTTTGCAAATAAATTTCTGATTATCATTGTGAAGCAAAGCACCAGGGAGTAATCCTGTTTCGCATAAAACCTGAAATCCATTACAAATGCCAAAAACAAATCCTCCGGAATTTGCAAATTCTATTACTTTTTCCATTATAGATGAGTGTCTGGCAATAGCTCCCGAACGTAAGTAGTCGCCAAAAGAAAATCCTCCCGGAAGAATTATTGCATCAACGTCTTGAAGGCTTATGTCCTTGTGCCACAATTCAATAACATCTTGATCTAAAATTTCTTTTAAGACATATATTACATCGTGATCGCAATTTGAACCTGGGAAAATAACAACACCAAATTTCATAATATTTCACATTTAAATTCTGGCCAAAGATAGTAAAAAGTGATAATTAAATAGCTGAACTTATTTTTCACTTTAAAACAAATATTGATAAAACCAGTTACTGAGTGAAATCTAAATCAAACTTAATGGTTTATTTAAAAAATTCTATTGTTTAGTTTTAAGCAAAACTTATTGAAACTAAATTATATACAGAATAGATTCGGATTGGGATATTCTTGAAAATAATTCATCTAACAAAAAAGGGATTATAATAGTCAAGCTAAAATAATCCCTTTTTTATTTCTAATTAAAAATGGTTCTAACTATTTATCCTCATTTTATAGAACGAACGATATACAAAATATAGAGCTACAGCAAGAAAACCAATTCCTACATAAGGAGCAATTTCACTAAATTGTTCTGAAATTGCAATTTCCATTGCCAATAATCCGAATAATGTTGTAAACTTAATTACTGGATTTAATGCTACAGATGAAGTATCTTTATAAGGATCGCCAACAGTATCACCAACTACTGATGCATCGTGTAATGGCGTTCCTTTTTCCTGCATATCAACCTCAATTACTTTTTTGGCATTGTCCCAAGAACCTCCGGCATTTGCCATAAATATTGCCTGATATAATCCAAAAAATGCAATAGACAATAAATAGCTAACAAACAAAGAAACGGGAGCATTCGATTCCCCTGGTGAAGACAAAAATGCAAATGCTAATGCAAATGAAAAAATTGCAATAAAAATATTCCACATCCCTTTTTGAGCATAAACTGTACAGATTTTCACAACTGCTCTCGATTTTTCAACATCTGCTTTTTTAGGAGCGTTGGGGTCAAGATTGATATTTTCTTTAATATATTCAACAGCACGAGCGGCACCGGTTGTAACAGCTTGAATTGATGCTCCGGTAAACCAATAAATTACCGCTCCTCCTAATAAAAATCCCATTATAGTATAAGGATTTAACAGATTCAAAATTTCGGCAGGTTCTACATGCAAAGTATGCTTTATCACAAGAATTAGTGAAAATATCATTGTGGTTGCACCTACAACGGCTGTTCCGATAAGAACCGGTTTTGCTGTCGCTTTAAAAGTATTTCCCGCTCCATCGTTAGCTTCAAGGTAATATTTAGCTTTCTCGAAATCTGGTTTAAAACCAAAGTCTCTTTCAATTTCTGGTGTTCTAATATCTTTTTCTTCTTCAATTAAAGAAAGTTCGTAAATAGATTGTGCATTGTCGGTAACTGGACCATAACTGTCAACAGCAATAGTAACAGGTCCCATTCCGAGCATTCCGAAAGCAACCAAACCAAATGCAAATATCGAAGGATAAACCATAAAACCATCTAATCCAAAAGTGCTGGCATAATATGCAATAAACATCAATAAGAAAAAGACCATACCTTTCCAAAATGCACTAAAGTTTCCGGCAACTAATCCCGACAAAATGTTTAATGAAGCTCCGCCTTTTTTCGATGCCTCAACCACTTCATTGACATGTATTGATTTCGGGCTGGTAAAAATTTTGGTGAATTCTGGAATTAAAGCAGCACCAAGTGTTCCGGCACTAATAATTACTGATAAGGATATCCAAAGATTATTTGGAAGTTCTTTAATTGTAAAATAACTTACAACAAAAGTTACAACGATTGATAGAATTGATGTTATCCAAACTAAAGATGTCAGTGGTTTTTCAAAATCAAGATCGTCGGCATTTTCATATTTTGCTTTAGTCAGTGCTCCATTTATCCAGAAGGAAACTATTGAAGTGATTATCATCAATATTCTCATTAAGAAAATCCATGAAAGAAGCTGTACCTGAACATCTATGCTTGTTACTGCAAGCAGAATGAAAGAAATTAAAGCTACACCTGTAACACCATAAGTTTCAAAACCATCGGCTGTAGGACCTACACTATCGCCGGCATTATCGCCAACACAATCGGCAATAGTTCCCGGATTTCTTGGGTCGTCTTCGCCAATTTTGAAAATCACTTTCATTAAGTCTGAACCAATATCTGCAATTTTTGTAAAAATTCCACCTGCAATTCTTAATACCGAAGCTCCCAACGATTCGCCAATTGCAAAACCAATGAAACTTGCTCCGGCATATTCTCCCGGCACAAAAAGTAAAATGATAAGCATCATAATCAGCTCAAGAGAAATAAGCACAACACCTATACTCATACCTGCATTTAGCGGAATGTTTAAAAGTTTTATAGGTTTACGTTCTAATGAAGCAAATGCCATTCGCGAATTTGCCAATGTATTCATTCTAATTCCGAACCAAGCGACCGAATAAGATCCCAGAATCCCAATCACGGTCCAACCAAGAATCATCATAACTCCACCAAATCCAAACAGATTTTCGCCGGTTTCAGGGTCGTTTGAAAGAAAACCAAAATAAAACGCAACTGCTGTTCCGATAAAGACAAACAAAATTGCAAGAAATTTTCCTTGCTGAATGAGGTAGGTTTTTCCGGTTTCGTAAATTACATGAGCTACATCTAACATTGATTTATGAGCTCTAATTTTTTTAACTTTCATAAATTGGTATAAACCAAACAAAAATCCTGCAAAGGTGATTAAAAACCCCCAATACAAAATTGTTTCTCCTTTTACATCCTCGGGTATTACTAAATCTGCTTCGCTAGCAAAACTTAAAATAGGAATGAGAAAAACTGCTACAATACTTAATAATCTCTTTTTCATACAATTAACAATAATAATTTTTAATAATAAAGTGTGCAAAAATATAATAGAAAATGTATTTTACAACACAAAATTAAAAAAAGATGTTTTATAGCATGCTATTTTGGTTCACTATGCAGAAGCAATTTTCCTGCTCACACCGAAATGTTGTTAGTGCGTTTTTAGAATGAAGCTACCAAACAATTGCATAGTGTGGATTAGAAACAAGAAAATGTTTTTCAATTAGAAATCAGGAGTCCCGACTTTTCGGGATGACTGATTCTAAACATAAAAGTAAGGCAGTTTTTGTCGTTTTCTAATAGCTTATTAAATGAATAAACTTTAGTTCTATTTAAGTTCAAATTTCTTTTCACAAATTATTTCATCGAACAATAGTGTCCTCAATATGTAATTTCCAGGCATTCGCTTTTTTGGCGAAATTGAGATTGAACTGCTAATAGTCGATTTTGAGGTTTGTGGTATATGTTCAATTTTTTTCTTATAAAAAGACTTTCCATCGGTTCCTATCCAATTAAAATAGAAAATTAACATTTCGTTTTTATATTCAGAGAGATTTTCTAAATCTAAAAAAGCACGAACTCGCTGTTTTTCTTTTATTTCAAAAATTGTATTAACTCCAATCCGATTGCCAGTTTTTTTATCAATTTTGCTGCATAGCGTGATTGAGGCTTTAATATTTTTTTTCTTTACAGGAACAGGTTCTGGTTTAGTCTTCAATTGGAAATTTTTCTGCGCAATCAATTTATTGAATAAGAATAATTGAAGAGAATATTTTCCAATTTGTCGTTTTTCAGACGAAATTGAAATGGAACTACTGATGCTTGCTAATGAATCTTTCGCTTGTAAATCAATTTGTTTTTTGTAAAATGTATGACCCATTGAATCTATCCAATCGAAACGAAATTGCAGTTCTCTATTTTTATATGCAAACCTATTTTCAAAATCGACTACAGCGCGAATTTTTTGTTTTTCTTTTTGAAAAAATACCGTATCCACACCAATTCGTTTTCCTGTTTTTTTGCTTACTTTTCTGCAAAAAGAAATATCTGCAATTATTCTTTCTCCATTTTCATTGATAATCTGAAATTCCGGAAGAAGTACAAAATTCTTTTCAGCTATAAGTTCACGAAAAAAATATAATCGCAATTTATATTTTCCAGCTTGACGAGTTTCAGGCGAAATAGAAATTGAACTTTTTAGTATTGAAGAAGTGTCGGAAGGAGTTAGTAAAATTTGTTTTTGGTAGATCGACTTTCCATATGAATCTATCCAATCAATATGAAACATTAATTCACGTTCCTTATAGAAATCACGATTTTCTATCTCTATGAAAGCTCTGACTTTTTCTTTTTCGGCAATTGTAAAAACAGTTTCTTTACCTGCCAATTCGCCTTTCTTAATATTCATTTTTCTATAAAAAGTAATTTTTGAAGAAATATCGTCAGGCTTTTTTGCAGGAAAGACTATCGTGGAATCGGCATAAATTTTTGGTGTGTCAGTACGAGTAGAACATCCTATTGTGAAAAACAGTGCTGTTAGCAGGGAAATTATTAAAATGGACGTTTTCATATTTTTTCTTTTTTATACTCCCAATTTTTTATATCATACGAATGAAAAAATTACTGCTTCTACGTTTCACTCCATAGAAATACTTGCACAGCGGCAGCATAACTACTAACATAAGAGCTACACCAATCAGAGATTCAAGAACCTCACCTTCGCGAAATAAAAATCCTGTTCTTTTTACAAAAACTCCCATAATTGCAATGTGCATCATATAGAAAAAAAGTGCAACCTTACCGGGAATTGTAAACACACTCAAAAGTTTCGGAGCTACTTTATTTATCGCAATAAAACCTGCAACCAATAACACAACCCAACCGAACCACCAAATGCTGAAATACAAACTTGGCGGATATTTTTGGTCAAAGAAAAACGAATAAGAACCAAAATCGGAGTAGGTGAAAATATTTCCAAATCCACGACTCATTCTCACAATTGTTGCCAGAGCAAATGCTCCCAAAGCAATTATGATGCTCATTTGAATTCTTTTCTTGTCGGTTTCCCAAATTTTTAGCCAGCCGTTTGCCATTACTGAACCCAAAACAGCCATTGCGAACCAAGGCAAAACAGGGTATTTATTAAATTTGCCGGCATCAACAAAGGTTTGCATCAAAACTTGAGGCCATCCAATTTCGGGATTGTAAGGAATTTTTAGTAAAAATGGATGAATAATTAAAACAGCAAGTGCAATGAGAAGTTGAAAATACCAGCGCATATTCACAATAAATGACAATAAAATAATTGAAACTCCTATGCTTGCAATTATTCCAAAATGCCAGGGCTTGAAAGTAGTGAAACCTCCCCAGGAAGAATTTACCCATGTCATTTGCAGAACTATCAGAAACAAACCACGTTGAATAAATTGCCAACGAATTGATCCACCGGAAGTTCCTTTTGCCCGCTGTTGTTGATTTGACCACCAAATCATGGCTCCAGCCATCATCAAAAATCCGGGTGCACACAAATATCCTACATAGCGTAGGGCAACTTGCCCCCAGTCAGTAAATACAGGATCTAATGGGTCAAGATATTTCCAAATAGAATTGAAATAGTAAGAGCAATGATCGACAAGCATAAGAATTATTATCAAACCACGAAATTGGTCGATGAATAAAAATCGGGGTTTTTCTTTTGCCATGCCTTTCATTTTTGAATATAATTTATTATTTCCCAAAATCTATCGTGACCATAATTCATAATTCCTTAAAACTTTCTGTTTTCTACAATTAATCAGGTTTCGCAATAATAATTAATCCTTCGTCCTCATCGGCAACATAAATATAATTGTCGTCCATATCAACACCCAAAGCAAACTCAGAACCAACAGAACCAACAAGTTTTGGATCGGAGACAAGAGTAACATCAATTATTCTTAAACCATAAGTTTCTGTAGTCATATATACCAGATTGTTATTATAAATAATTTCTTTGGCATATCCTCCGTCATCTAAACTTCCAACTATAAAAATATTTGCTGTATCAGAAAAGTCAACAATTTGCAAACCGGCAGTTCCGCAAGCTAAAAAAGCAATAGATTCGAGTCCGGAAACTGCAACATCTTCGGCATATCCCGGAGTATCTTTCCAGCCGGCAAGAGGATATTCGCCATATCCCTCCTGAAAATCTGTAATATTGTAGATAGATAAACCCATTTCCCCACAAGCTACCAATAACTTGCTGCTGTCAGCTGTAGTAGCCATACTTCTTGCATAACCTGAAGTTTTAAATTCTACTCGTATATCGGGCTGGGTTGGATAACTAATTTCACAAATGCCAACTCCCTGTTCGCTAATTGCCGTGAACAAATAATTTCCCATTATGTGAAAATCTTTGGCAGGTTTCATACCCAAATTCGAAACACTTACAAATGGAGTATCAGCATCACTCACATTGATGACATTTATACCAAACGAGCCGGCAGCAAGATAAACCGCAGTGTCTTTTATTTCAATTTTATTGCAATATCCACGAACTCCATAACTTGTAGTTGAAACTGTTTGAGGATTTTCGGCATCGCTAATATCAACTATTACCAAACCACCTTCGCCTTGAGCGATATATGCCAAATTGTCTTTTATAACTATATCTTGTGCATAGGCTGTAGTAGCTAATTTGCTAACTACCGAATAGCCACCCGTTGTTTGCGATTTTAAAGATTCTGGTTCGTTTGGTTTTCCACATCCAACCAATAAAAAGCCACTTAATAATACTAAAGTAAGTAATCTACTCATTTTCATTTCTGTATTTTTTAATAATTATTTTTTGAATTTCTGATTTTATAATTTAAAACTATAGGACAATTTCAAACCTAATTGATTTTGAAAATAGTCCTTTTCGTTCGATAAATAAGTTTTGTTTTCCTCGGCACTTGTATCTGAATTTCTAAGATACCAATTGTAAAATACTGCCAATTTAGTTTTCTTCGAAAGCTTTAAATTGTAGGTTAAATATACTCTAATATTATCATCTACTCGTCCGGCATGAGTTGGATCATCTTCAAGGTAATGCACCGACGAAAAATAGCGTTTCATAATTTTTGCTTCTATGTTGAAATCGTTAGAACGTTTCTTCAATTTTGGCAACTTCCAGTTCATTCCAAGAATAAAAATATCTTCCTTGAATGAGCCATCCGAATCATCGGAATTAATTTTGTTTTCAAATTCTTCGTCGAAAGCCTGTGCATCTGAGCTAACAAATTGATAGCCAAGAGTTAGCCTGATTTTTTTATTTAATGGTTGATATAGTTTTATTCCATAAACCAAATTGAAGCAATCATACTCGGTGAAATGTTCGTTATAATAATATTTAAAATATGAAAACGACAATTTTATTCGTGAGTTTTTGAAATATGTATTTTGAAACCAAAAATCATAACTGTCTTTCGAAAATGCCATAGGTTTGAAAGTTTCTTTTGTATATCCTAAAACATCAACCCAATCGTCGTCGCGAAAATGACGAATGTAAAAATTCGGAATATGTCCATACGAAATTTTAAAACTCGCTTTTTTCTTCAAGTATTGCCTAAATCCTAAGCTCATTGAACTCCATGTTTTTACATCGTTCATGGCATATTTTTTATGGCTAAAATCGATATTTATTTTCGATTTATATTTTTTGAAAATGCGGAAAATATAGGTCGATTGAAGCGAAGGTTGAATAATTATATCATCGTAGGTTTGGATATGAAAGCGTCCTTCGTCTTCATTATTATGAAACCTATCTAAATATTTCTCAGAATATTTCAGAATATTATTGTCGTAGGTTGAAGAAAGCCCTACTACGAACTCGAATTTCTTCGACTTTTTTTTCTTTTTCTTAGTCTTCTTTTGAGCAAATACTTCTCCACTTGCAAGAATAAATATCAAGCTAAACAAAATGATGCTTATTCTTGTTGTGAAGAATTTTACTTTGGATTTTTTATTTTGCATAGGTATATTTTTTGATTGAAATTTGAAATTTGGCATAACAATACATTTTTTCCAATTTCATTTTTCATTTATTTCATTTTCTTAATTTAACATCTTTTTTGGGTAACAAAAACCTACCTAACATAGAATTTTTGTCTTTGTCGAGAGGGATAATTTCGTAAGTGTGTTTTCCTTTGGGGACATTTATTACAAATTCGCAGGCTTTCCCAGGAATCAATTCTTTATTGTCTTTATACACAGCAATTTCGGAACGGCGACTGCTCAGTTGGTAGGTATTAATCACCTTAGAATTTTCTTTCACTTGCAAGCGATAATGAATTCGTCCTTTCATCTGATAATGATTTTCTATTCGAGTTAAAACTCGCAATTGTGTAGGTCCGAAAATTTCTATTTTTACAGGCTTTTCCATAGAAAATCGATAATAGTTTACGGTAGATTCTCTTGAAATTAAATCAACAGGTTCGGAAGGTTGTTTTGGAGAAAATGCGATCCATTCTTGTTTTTTCTTTTTTACGGGTGTAAAAATATAGCGATTAGCCACCGGAATATTTTTATCCTTTAATTTAACCTCTATAGTATGATTCCCGCGTCCTAATACAATTTCAAAATCTTCGAGCTGCCCTGGCACACCTAAAGAGCCTTTCAAATAGGTAGCTTTTTTTGACCGCTCCACATCACTTATTTTCACATTTTCAGTTTTGCCGCCATCAATAGTATATATTATTTCATAATTGATATTGTTTCCTTGATTAGGAACAAATCGTCCGCGAGACAGAATGCGTAATATTCCCGGACCCTGGATATTTATTGTAGATAATTTTTCAGAACTTAAAGAGTAGTATGATCTCGATTTCCCGGAAATTAGTGTAGTTACTTTTTTCTGGAAATTTGTTGGTTTTAGCGAGCGAGATTTTTTTGCTGATTGTGCAATTAAACCTGAAACTGATATAACCAGAATAAAAAAGATTGCTTGAATTTTTTTCATTATCTATATTTTAAAAGTTAGTCATTTTTTTTGAATAAGAATTTGAAAAATAGTTCTGTGGTATTTTCTTTCCATTTCATAAATCTAAAATACTATCTGTTTCATGTTTGTTTGCTTTTTGAATGTTGGCTAATGGAACCGGATCTGTACCGAGCTGATGATGTTTTTTTTCAACTATATATACCAAAATTACAACAACAAGTAAAAATATTACTGCAAGTGATGTTATCAAAATACTATATTTTTCCTGTACGAAAATTTTCCCTTCGCCTGGTTCTGGAAGTGGATCGGGGCTATTAGGCAATCCGTATTTTTCAAGCAATTGACTAATATTCAAAAGGTGAATTATAGGAATTGCATTTTGTGCCATCTGAATTATTACACCATGAACTGGAAAATTGCTCATCGGCAAATTTTGTGTAAGCCCTACAGGAATTAGTTTTCCATTAATTGTATTTCCAAGACTTGCAATACCTCCTCCAACATTAATGAAAGTTTTTATAGGCTTTCCATTGCTGTATTTTTCATAAATGTTCATACGTTTAGAAATACTTTTTTCTAAATGTGCTTCATGAATAAAGTCCATTTCATTTCTTTCAATTGCCTCAGTTATCAAATCTCGTCCTTTTGGGCTCAATCCTCTTCCAAGATCGGCTCCTCCTCCTATTGATGCAGCTACTGATTTTTTAGGGAATATTTTTGATTTGTATAGAATATTTTCCATATCTAACCAAGTGTAGTATGGATCGTTTGCACCCCAGTTTGATGCACCGACCGACGATATAACGATAGGATTAAGATTTAAAGTTTTCAAAGCAGCCAGAACAGAAATATTCAAACCCGGAAAAGAACCGGTAAAAGCTACTGCTACATTATCGCCTGCTTTCAATGCTGCATCTTTTAGCATTTGGACAATTACAGCTGCAAAATTCGGGTTTGTGGTTGCTAATTTTGATTCAATATATCCACGGTCGGTAGTTATCAAAGTATATTCTTGCCCAATTAAAGCTGTTTGGTTAGGATCGTTTATAGCATCAATAAAAATTCCCTTACCTAAACGATAATTTTTTAAGTGGTTTACAGCCAATTGTGAGAGTTGTGAGGCTTCGAGTTTTTCGTCGTACCAATCTTGTTTCACATCAACTTTCCCGTTTTCTACAGCTATAAATGCCAATAGTGCCAAAAATGCCAAAACGCTTAATACAATGTTTGATTTTGCTCGAAATTTCATCAATTTATATGTCTGTAAAGTTGGAAGTATATAATTTATAATTCATAATTATTTTGGCAATAAAGCTCCGGCAAATATTAATATCACAATTAATCGGACAAATACAGAGGAAATGAACAATACGCTAAGTGTTTTAAAAACTCCTTGCTTTCCGAACCAATAGGCGATTAATCCGGGAATTGCCCAACCAACGGCTTGAAGTTCGACTGTAGTTGCAGCAATATCTATTTTCATAAAATATCTTGAAAAATACGCTAATAAACAACCAATTAATAAACTAAGAACCATTTGACGGCGTCCATAGAGAAATGTATATTTGCTTAAAGCTTTTATTATCAAAAAAGTAAGCAAACTTACAATTATTATTCCTGCAAGCCTTTCGGGATGCGAAAGTTGCAACGCTATGTATCCGGGAACAACTATCCCTCCGGCTGCCAATCCGAATACTTCGTAAGACAATAAACTAAAAACTAAACCTAAAGTAATTGCTAATTCAATCATAATTTGTGGAACTTCTATTTTCGAAAAACTCAGCTGTTTCAGCACCCATTCCTCCCATATTTCCTATTGCAAGTATTGTGGACTTTTTATCAGTTATTGACAATACTTTTTCAAAAACATTTTGAGGTGTCGTTAAGCCTAAATTAATAATTTTATTCTTTGGCAATCCGTAGCCAACTGTCATGTTTTCAACAACTTCAGTAGATTGTCCAATCAACATCAAACAATCTATTTCATTTGCCAATTTGCCACCTGATAGTTCTGCTAACTGTCGAGCCCTGTCAAGTCTGTCTTGTCGGGTATTCAAGAGAATTATTCTTGTCCCTTCAAGCCCAATTTCTTCTTGAATAATTTTCCATATCATGAAAGTAGAATCGGGATCGTTTGCAGCAAATGCGTTATAAAAAAATAACTGCTTTTTGAATGCTTCAACTTGATGACATCTTAAAGCTCCGGCATCCGGGACAGCTTCATACATACCTTTTAATGCTGTTTCTCTGTCAATTTTCAAATGCTGGCAAACCGACAGAGCAAGTGCAACATTATCTCTGTGTTCAATATAGCTGAAGCCTTGCATTTCATCAGGTGATACCGTTTTGGTTTCAATAAAAAATGACTTTGAATTTCGTTTGTCGGCAATTTCTTTTAATGTATGAGGTATGACATTTTCTGATGAAAAAAAACTTTCGTTTTTAGGAATTGTTCTGCCAAGTGTTTCAGCAATTTCGGATAGAGTGTGGCCCATAATATCTACATGATCTAATCTTACATTAGTCATGACTCCTACATTTGCGTGAATCATTTGATTTTCGGTAATCGACTGAAATTGTGGTTGTAGAGCCATACATTCCATCACTAAGGCTCTGACTTTTCTGCGTGAAGCAAATTTCACAATTGACAATTGTTCTAAAATATTTGGATCTGATTTTCTATGTATGAAAGTTTCGGTACCGTCTTCCAAAATTAAGCGAGGAAACGTGCCTGTTACTTTTGTTATGGTCGAAATTCCGCCAGCTCGCAAGCCAGCTCCTATCAGACGAGTTACACTCGATTTTCCTCTTGTCCCATTTACATGAATACGCATAGGAATTGAATATATTCGTTTTTGATGCCGGTTGTATTCTATTAAACCAAAAACCGTGGCTGCAAATGCCATAACCAATAAAATGTAGAAAATGTACATATTTTATTTTATATTTGTATGTAGAGACATTTTAGTGTATGTCTCTACATATTCGCCTTCAAAATATGGTCGTTCGACAATTGCAAAATTTAATTTAAGATAAACAACTTCATAGTTTTTGTAAATTTCTCAGTCTGAATTTGGTATAAATAAACTCCTGAACTTACTCTTTTTCCAGAATTATTGGTTCCGTTCCACATTACAGAATATTTGCCTGCCGGCTTTTTGTCGTTTTGAAGGTCTTTTATCAATTGCCCTCTTATGTCGAATATTTTAAGCGAAACAGTGCAGTCCTCGGGGAGTGTATAACTTATCCAGGTGTATGGACTGAATGGATTCGGATAATTTTGCTCTAAACTAAATTTTTTGGAAACAAGTTGATTTTCAAGTTCCTGATCGCCAATAGATGAAACAATATTTGGGCTTGGCGGTTCTGTTGTGAATTTTATGGCAAATCCATTTCTCAAAATGGACGCTGTGGCATCGTATTCGTTATCGAAAACATACTGCAATCCATCGTCTTGGGTATGATTTTCAATTCCTACTGTGAGGCTGTCAATGTCTTTTACATCTTTGTATTGGACAATTATTTCGCCATCGCCGCTGGCAGTTTGATGAAATGCAGGGTCTAACAAAATTGCCTGAAATACTTCAATTTGAGGTTCAACTGTGGTATCATTGTGTGCAATACTGTCCCATTCAATTATAAAACGATTGTTCGGATTATCGTAATAATAAAGGATTTCTCCTTCTTCTATAGAAGCATCATATAAATCGTCCCAGAAAGTGGCAACCATACAATTTACATTGTCGTTGTTTGGAAGTGAGGTATTTGCAGATGCGGTTTGCAAATCGCTGCCAAATGCTATCCAGCCGTCTGTGCTTATGCGAAGTTGATTGTAATCGATTCCGTAGTATTTGAATGAAAATGGGAGACTTACTATTTCGGTGAAATCGCTCTGGCTGGGAATATTTATTTGCGAGCCAATTCCTTCAATTTCAAACCATTCGTAAACGGGAGCCTGCTCGAAAAAGATGTCGTCGCTGCAATATGCGTAATAGCCATAATTGTCCGGACCTGTAAAATCGGTTTCCATTGCTAAACCTACCGGAATACTAATATCTAAAATTATTTCGTATGGATAATTTCCTGCTTGTGTATAAAGCTTCAGAGAATAATTTGCGAGATACTCTATCGGACAAGCTGCATCGACACTTACCTCAAATTGATTATTAGAATTTATAGCAAAATTGCCTATTTCTATAGTTTCAAATGTTGCCATCGAATCTATGATAGTGATATATTGGTCATTACTTGTCAGAATTCCCATTACATTCGGAGCAAAATCTTGACCTATATTTTCTATGGATAGATATAGTTGAACTGTTTCGCCCGGGTCCATTCTATAATTAATTTCTACAGCATCTTCATCATAAACCATAAAATTGGTATAGATAAGCTGACAGCCCTGAATTTCTTTATCATAATAATAATCCCAGGAAGCAGTGGAGCTGGTAACATGCAATTGCAGGGTGATTATCTGACCTACCTGACAATTGGGTTTTGCAAAAAACTGGAAAGGATTTCCTGTGAAAGATTCTCCTGTGAGCATATCTCCAAAACTTACCGGGCTGGTTGAAATAATATCAACGAAAGTTGGGTCGGCTGCAGAAAGTGTTGCCTGAACGTTACTGGCAATTTGCGAGCCCCAGTTTTTTAAAGTAAAGGTTATATTAAAATTCTCGTTAGGATTAATTAATTGATCAATATTTCCATCTAAATCGTCAATATCAGGAAAACCATCGGGCTCAACAAGTTCTTCGGGTTGGTAAACTGTCATTGTCCCTTGATAAGGGATTACGTTTCCGCCACGAGCGGTTATTGTCAAAGTATCCATGGTCTCGAAAACATGGTCTAAATATACTTTTCCTGTGGAATCGGTATAGTATGTTTTGAAAAAATTGTTGCCGGAAATGCACACTTGAGAACTATCAACCGGAAGCCCTGAAGCATCGAATGTTACTGTAAATTCCAACTGATTATAACCAACCGAAATGGTTGACGGATGGCTGACATTTACTGCTAATGGAACTTCTTTCCAAATGTGAATGCTTGGATCGCCAAGAACTGTAAATACTCTGTAATGATATTCAACCCAAGGATCTGTTCCATAAACATTATACAAATAAAGTTTCCCACGTAGCAATGCCTGACCGGGAGTATCCATGCCTTCCTGAAACATGCCTACGTAAATTCCCTTGTCAATTTTGTTGTTATAGGTTGTGTGGGTGTTTGAGGTTGGACCTACAAACGCTACTCCTCCGCTTGCTTCGGTCAGAGTTCCTTGCTGAATCCATTCTTCGCCAAAACAGTTTCCACCACTTGCATCAAACATTGCAACGCCACAGCCAATGCTGGTTACAAAAGTTAGTTTTTCGCCATTATTCAAGCTTGAAACATCAGATGTGTAAAAATCATAACAATTGGGATACCAACCTGAACTCCAGCCTTCACCACGATAATTTAAATATGACCGACCTTCGTTTATTGCATTTAGAATATCATTTAGGTCCATAGAACAGTTGTTCTGCCAAAAAGCATCACTCATTAAAGTGTCAACGGAAGTAAAACTACCGTCATTTACCATAAGTTCAGCGGTAAAACGTTTAGTTTCTACTTGTGATTCATATTCATTGTTCGAACAACAAATTCCCTTTTTAAACCAATCGGTATTAGTAACATACGGGTCTTTTTCGTATTTCATAAACTTGTTAATCATAACCTGCATACGGTAATCGCCCTGATTAGTAAAACGCCCAATCATCATTTCTGGA
>Ga0209249_1000825_pt1 | contig 34026 bp, 25 predicted proteins | sample SaaInlV_200m_DNA_4_FD_184653 | JGI IMG/M metagenome (GOLD analysis project Ga0209249, IMG submission 184653) | Marine microbial communities from expanding oxygen minimum zones in the Saanich Inlet - SI037_S3LV_200m_DNA (SPAdes) (version 2) | ecosystem: Environmental > Aquatic > Marine >...
CAAAATTAGTGAATGATTATTCCCCGACCTGAAGCCATTTTACGGCGGCACCTACTTCCCCCCGGAGGACCGGTACGGAAGGCCGGGCTTCAAGAGTCTGCTTGGGCAGATTGCCGAAGCCTGGCGGGACCGCCGAGGCGACGTTGACCGTAGCGCCGCGAAGATGACAGATGCGCTGAAGCGCAGTACAGCCACCACTGGCGACACAGGGCACGGTCTGGATCACGATGCGGTCGCGCGCGCAGCAGAAGAGCTGACGGAGGCGTTCGACTCCACGTGGGGCGGTTTCGGGCGAGCACCCAAGTTCCCCCCCAGCGCAACCATCGCGTACCTCCTCAGACAAGCTCGACGGACCGCGGATCCCAAAACGCTCCGGATGGCCGAAGTGACGTTGAACAAGATGGCCGAGGGCGGCATGTACGATCACCTGGGAGGAGGATTCCACCGGTACTCCGTTGACGAAAAGTGGCTGGTACCGCATTTCGAGAAGATGCTCTATGACAACGCGGCTTTGGGGAAAGTGTACGTGGAAGCGTACCTCGCGACCGGCAATGTGCATTACAGAGAGATCGCCGAGCAAACGCTGGACTATGTGATCCGCGATATGACTGATCCCGGGGGCGCCTTCTATTCGTCCGAAGATGCGGACAGCGAGGGAGAGGAAGGCAAGTTCTACGTATGGACGCCGGAAGAAATCACGGGGCACCTCGGCAGCAAGGATGCGGAGTTGTTCACAGCCTTTTACGGCGTGACTGCGCGAGGCAACTTCGAAGGGAAGAGCATCCTCACTACCCGTCGGCCGGCAGGGGAGTTCGCTCGGGCAGGAGGGATGTCTGAAAAGGAGCTCAAACGCCGACTGGCCGGCATGCGGAAGACACTTCTTGAGGCCCGGAGCAAACGCGTGGCTCCCGGGAAGGACGACAAGATCATCACGGCCTGGAATGGCCTGATGATATCAGCCTTGGCGAACGCCCATGAAGCCCTCGCCGAAGAGCGCTTCCGGGCCGCTGCTGAGAAAGCCGCTGATTTCATACTCACGCAGATGACCGACGACAAAGGGGGCCTCCTGCGCATCCATCGCGGCGGCCGCAGCAAACTGCCTGCATACCTGGACGACTACGCATTCATGGCAAACGCCCTCCTGGATCTCTACCAGGCCACGTTCAACGTCAGGTGGCTGGACGCTTCCGAACGCCTGATGGGGGATATGGTAGAACGCTTCTGGGACGAGAAGGGGCACGGGTTCTTCTTCACCTCAGAGAACCACGCCGACCTTCTGACCCGAGAGAAGACCTTCTTCGACTCTGCCTTGCCCTCCGGGAATTCCGTCGCAGCCCTCGCCCTACTGAGGCTGGCGACCCTCACCGGAAGCGAAACGTATCAAACCCGAGCCGAGCAGATTCTCGGGAGTGCATCGGGACTGCTCGCACAGCACCCCCGGGCAGTAATGAACATGCTGCTGGCCCTGGACCGGCACCTCGAACCTGTGAGAGAGATTGCACTCATAGGCAACCCGGACGCAGAAGACATGAAAATGCTCCTGAAAGCGATCCGAGCTGAGTTCCTGCCTGGGAAAGTAATGGCACTCCTGGATCCCGGATCCGCCGGAACGCCCTCAATGGCTGAGCGTATCCCATGGCTTGGGGAAAGACCGCAGTTGTCGGGAAGAGCCACGGCGTACGTGTGCGAAAACCGGGCCTGCAAAGCTCCGGTCACTACCGCCGATGAACTTCGAGGCATACTACAGAACACCTCGGAACAGTAGGAAGAGAATGACGAACAGAAAGTGATTCCTCTCACTGGAGACTCGGCCTCCCCCGCTTAGCCCCCCCCTTCTTCCTTCACCTTACTCGCGATTAAATGCGCGGGATGGAAGAAGGGGGTCCTTTCTCACCATCGTCGCGGCCGTCAGAGAGTAAACGACCTTGGGTCCCCCTCACTCTCCATCGACATCTTCCTTCTTGATCTTCTTCGGCTTGCAGAGATGCCCCTTGTTCTTGGATGCGGCACCGCACTTCTTGCATCGGAAGCGCCCGACTTTGGGTTTGTTCTCGTCTTTGCCTTTTCGGCAGCCCATGTTTCACCTCTTACCACTGCAGGTCGTGGTCCGGAGGAGCTCCTGCTCTCACCGGACGACCGCCATGTCTCACACACTCTCTTGAACCGCCCTCCTCAGGCGCTGCGCCGCGTCCGGGCCAGTGCTGCCGATGGCATACGGTTCGGGGATCGCACGATGGGATTCCAGTTCCTTCAGTATGGGTGTGAAGATGTCCCAGGCAGCGGACAGTTCATCGTCACGAACGAACAGTCCTTTGTCTCCTCGAAGTGCATCAAGAAGCAGAGCTTCATAGGCCTGTGGGATGACCCGGTTAAACGCGGCGTGGTAGTTCAGATCAAGGCTCTGCTGCTCCAGCGTCATTCCCAATCCCGGGACCTTGTTAGCGACTCGGAGCTGAATCCCCTCGTCAGGCTGGATGCAGATCACGAGCTCATTCGGCGCGGGACAGGTACCCTCACTGCAGAACATGTTTCCCGGTACATTTTTGAATCGAATGCGCACTTCGGTCTTCTTCTCGTCCATTGCCTTCCCTGCGTGCAGCAGGAACGGGATGCCCTCCCAGCGGGGGTTACGGACATGGAGCAGGACCTGAGCAAACGTCGGCGTGATCGAGTCGTCCTCGACCCCGGAATCGTCCCGGTATCCGGGGAGATCAAACCCATCCCGCACCGTCCGGGCGTACTGGCCGACGACAATCTGGTCACGGCTCACCGGCGGCACGCTGCGCAGAACGGCCACCTTGGCATCGCGAATGTGTTGGGCATTGAGGCTCTGGGGCGGCTCCATCGCGGTCAGGGCAACGATCTGCAGGAGATGGTTCTGAACCACGTCGCGGATGATTCCGTAGGAATCGAAGTACCCGCCTCGACCTGCCGTCCCTATATCTTCCTGCCAGGAGATTTGAACGCTCTGGACGTGCTCGCGATTCCAGATCGGTTCGAAGATCAGATTGGCAAAGCGAAGGACCAGTAGATTCTGGATGACCTCTTTGCCGAGATAGTGGTCGATCCTGTAGGTTTGGCCCTCCGTGAACACGTGCCCCAACTGAGCAACCAGGGCATCCGAGGAGGCCCGGTCGCGGCCAAACGGTTTCTCCACCACTACCCGCGACCAGGGACGACGATCGCCACATTGGACGAGCCCCGCGTCGCCGATTGCCCGTGACACATCGAGGAAGACCGAGGGGGGGATGGCCAGGTAGAACAGTCGATCAGCGGGCTCGTCGCCCTCCTCGGCCTGCATCGCCTGGAAAAGGTCGAGGAAAGAGTCTCGGGAAGCGTAGGGGCCCTGAACGTAGAAGCAGCGAGCCAGAAACTCATCCATTTTCTGCGCACAGGACTCGCCGGGGACGTACCGGCAGGTGAGATTCTCAACTGCTCGCGCCCTGAACTCCTCTGAGGTCATCGCGGTACGAGCGAACCCGAAAATGCGGAATTTCGTGGGCAGGAAGCCTTGGCAATACAGGCCAAACAAGGCGGGAATGACCTTCTTGCGCGCCAAGTCACCCGAGGCCCCCACCACCACTATCGTCAGGTTCTCTGAAGCTGTTGCCATGTGCATCTTCCCCAACTACAGAATCCGCCACCCTCTCCTCCAGCAGGGACCGAGCGTCTGCGGCCACGTTGCATCCTGCGGTCAACGATCCGGCGGGCCAATGATCTGGATGCAATGCGTATCAGGCCCCCAACCTGCTCAAGCCGAATAGGTCGGGCCGGATACAGGACAGGGAAAGGCTGGGGACCGAACACGATCCCCAGCCGATAGGCATCGACGTCAGAGGCTATCCGAAATAGCGCTGGAGCAGGCCGCGGAACGCGCACCCGTGACGCGCTTCATCCTTGCACATCTCGTGGACGGTGTCGTGAACCGCATCGTAGCCGAGCTCTTTGGCGCGAGTGGCCAGGTCCTTCTTCCCCTTGCAGGCACCGTTTTCGGCCTCAACCCGAGCTTGAAGGTTCGCCTTGGTGTCGGCGGCAACGACTTCCCCGAGAAGTTCGGCGAAACGCGACGCGTGGTCGGCTTCCTCGAACGCAATCCGCTTGTAGGCCTCCGCCACTTCCGGGTAGCCTTCACGATCAGCCTGACGACTCATCGCCAAGTACATCCCTACTTCCGTGCACTCGCCAGTGAAGTTTGCCTTGAGTCCCTCCACGACCTCGGCGTCGAGTCCCTGGGCGACCCCAATCACGTGCTCGTCTGCCCACGTAAGCTCGGCGCCAACCTGTTCACTGAATTTCTTCCCGTCAGCGCCGCATTGGGGGCACTTCACCGGGGGAGCATCGCCTTCATGAACATAACCACACACCGGGCATACATACTTCGTCATTTCGTCTGTCTCCTCTGCCATTTCTCGTTTGACGCACTCGCGGCGTGTTCAGGTCCGGAACACACCCTACCAAAGCTAAACCGCATGTACAGCCAGATACGTGCCAATCCTCGTCCTGGCCGACACACGAGCAACTATATAGGCTGTAATCTATTCAGCCACACCACCTAATGGATTGCGGAACAATCCCGCCGGGCGACAACAATCGGGTGCGCCGAGACAGCCCACTGTCTCATTGCACCGCCTCATGAGACAGCTCCGGTCATTCCCGGCGACCCGCGCTGTGAGCTGAAGAGACCGCGTCCACCTATCCGGGGCTCCATGGTTACCCAGGCATTGGACCTTCACCAGTTCCCTGGCCCTTCTTTTCCGAGGGTATCCATTTCCGAGAGAACGACGGCGCCCAATGGCCCTGGCTTAGATCGCTCCACGGCGACACATTCTTGTGTCTCCCAATGCCTAGCGGTACAATGATGTGCCACAAGCGAAGTGTCCCGTGACCCTTGCTGAAGCACCTCAATGCACTCGCCCCCACGCGCTTATGACTATTCACGCGGATTTGGCCCGCCCTTTGCATTAGGGCATTGATTCTGACGGGAGACCGATCAACCTGTTCGGCGGTGTAACAGAAGGACGCAGAGGAATGAGTGAGAAGCAAGTAACTGATCTTACCCGGATCTACGGCGAGAACGTGTTCAACCTGAAAACGATGCGTAGCTACATCTCAGAGGACGCTTACAGGTCCCTGAGCGCGACGATCACCTCGGGGACGAGCCTGGATGCTGGTATTGCCGATGAAGTCGCCGTGGCCATGAAGACGTGGGCCCTGGACAAAGGGGCAACCCACTTCACGCACTGGTTCCAGCCTCTGACCGGGTCCACGGCAGAAAAGCACGATTCGTTTGTGACGCCCGATTCTGAAGGCGGCGCCATCCTCAAGTTCTCGGGCAAGGAACTGATCCAGGGCGAACCGGATGCGTCCAGTTTCCCTTCCGGCGGGCTCCGGGCCACATTCGAAGCCCGTGGCTATACCGCCTGGGATCCCACGAGCCCGGCGTTCATCAAGGAGAGCAGCAACGGCGCCACCCTGTGCATCCCGACCGTGTTCTGCGGTTACCACGGGGAAGCGTTGGGCAAGAAGGCCCCGGTGCTGCGATCCATGAAGGCCCTTTCGGAGCAGGTTTGCCGGCTCGGCGGGTTCTTTGGGATTGACTCCACCGGCACCCGTGCCTACGCAACGCTCGGTCCGGAGCAGGAGTACTTCCTGATCGATGCCAAACTGTACGAACAGCGCCTGGACCTGATCCAGACTGGTCGTACCATGTTCGGCCGCACACCGGCCAAGCATCAGCAGATGGATGACCACTATTTCGGCGCCATCAAGACGCGCGTAGTCGAGTTCATGTCGGATTTGGACCGCGAGCTGTGGCGCCTTGGCGTTCCCGCCCGGACCCGCCACAACGAGGTCTGTCCTGCCCAGTTCGAGATCGCCCCGATGTTCGAGGAACTGAACCTGGCGGTCGATCACAACATGATCATGATGGAAACACTGCGGTGCGTGGCGGAACGACACGGTTTTGTCTGCCTGCTGCATGAGAAGCCCTTCGCTGGTGTGAACGGCTCCGGCAAGCACAACAACTGGGCCGTCTGCGGACCGGACGGCAAGAACTGGCTGACCCCGGGCGACAGTCCGCACGAGAATGCCAAGTTCCTCACCATGATCTGCGCCCTGATCAAGGCCGTCGACACCCACGCAGGACTGTTGCGCGCAACCGTCGCCTCCGCGGGGAACGACCACCGCCTGGGTGCCAACGAAGCTCCCCCTGCCATCATCTCGATCTTCCTCGGCGAGCAGTTGTATGATGTGATCGAGCAAATCGAGGCCGGTGGTGCCAAGAGCTCCAAGGACGGGGGGACCATCGAGATCGGCGTCTCCTCTCTGCCCCCCCTGCCGCGGGATGCGACCGACCGCAACCGGACCTCGCCGTTCGCCTTCACCGGCAACAAGTTCGAGTTTCGGGCCGTGGGCTCCAGTCAGAGTTGCGCAGGCGCAAACGTTGTCCTCAACACCATCGTGGCGGAAGCACTCGACGATATCTGCACCAAACTGGATGCGGCGGCGGCAGCCGGGACTGACTTCAACGAGGCCCTGCAGGCCGTTCTCCAGGACATCGTGACAACGCACAAGCGGATCCTGTTCAACGGCGATAACTACACCGCGGAGTGGCGCGCGGAAGCTGCGGAGCGTGGTCTCCCTTCCCTCACGACAAGTCCGGAAGCCCTCACCGAGATCACCTCACCAGAAGCCATCGCCATGTTCGGGAAGTACAACGTACTGACCGAGAAGGAACTGCACTCCCGTTACGAAGTCTACCAGGAAGGCTACGACGAAACGGTCAGCATCGAGGCCTGTTGCGCCAGCACGATGGTTAACACCATGATCGCCCCGGTGGCGCTCTCTTACCGTGATGGGCTCGCCGCAAGTCTTCTCACTCTCGAGCAACTCGGTGTGGCTGCGGACGAAACAACGGTGCTCTTCACCGACGTTTCCGCCAAGACCGAAGCACTGTTGGCTGCGTCACGGCAGCTTTCGGCGGCAATTGAATCCGGCACAAGTGCGGATAAACTGTCAGCGCTCAGCGATGCGCGGGAGTGTGTCGATGCACTCGAGGCAGTTCTGCCCAGCGACGAGTGGCCCCTGCCGTCGTACACAGACTTGTTGTTCATGATGTAATGCACGACGCTGGGTGCCCCCTCCGGAAAGAGCGGGAGGGGGCGCTTTTTCCCTGGGGTCACCCACGCGTTGTGGGGCCCTGTCAAGAGGTCGCTGTGCCAACCATGACACCAGGGCACGGAGAAGGAGCGAGCATGGGTACCGAGACGAGATCAGAGCTTGACCTTGGCATTCAGAGAATCGAGCCGGTGGATCTGGAGAATGTCGATGTCCAGGCCGCGATGGCACTGACCAGGCAGGCCATCGCGAACCCAAGTCTTCAGCATATCCTCGAGATCCGCACCGCTATCCAGCAGTTTCTGTGCGGCGAGCTTGCCGCCAAGGGCTATGTGCACCCCCCGATCTACATGCTGGCCGGTTGCACGGATCCGCTCAACCACCTGACCTACCCCGCCCGAGTCAACTACTACGGAGAAGAGATCTCCGTGACCCAGTCCCTGATCCTGCAAAAGATGCTTATGGTCATGCTCTCCCCGGTCGACAAGGTCTTCTGGGCCTCGCCAAACATCCGTATGGAAATGAAGGTGGCTGAGAAGAGGTACAAGTACACGACCGAGTTCATGCAGGTTGACTTCGAGAAACGGGACGCGACCTACGGTGAGATGCTGGAGATGCTCTCGACCATGGTGAAGGGGTTGTACGCTCACCTTAACGAACACCACAGCGACGCCCTGGAAGCGGTGCGTGGTGAGCTTCTCCCTGAGATCCTCGGCCCTCTTGCCATGTACGATGCAGAAGAGACCAAGGCAGCCCAGAATCTGGAGACGGATGACGCCGTCGAGCGCTGGGCCGCCACCCAGACCGACGGGCGGCCGTTCATGGTCGTCAATCTCAAACGTGAAGCCTACGACTGTTACGACGCCGAACTGGGTAAGTTCCTCAACTATGACGTCGTGCTGCCCCCGGCCAACAAGAACCCGAATGCGGTTGAGTGCCTGTCAGGTGCTGAGAGGACACGGTCAATACCTGACCTCAGGCAGCGCATGGTGGATCTGGGCTACCCCCTCGAGTACTTCGCCCCCTTCTTCGAGCTGTTTTCGTCCCTCGACAGAGGCAATGGACGCATCGCCTGCGCGGGCGCAGGGTTCGGGATCGAGCGGCTCACCTACGGCATCCTCGGCCTGGAGAGCGTGCACCAGGCTTACCCCTTCCCGAGATTGGCCGAAGCCAAGATCGCTATCTGAGGACAGCCGGGGGGCCTCGCCCTGCGTGCCCCCCCTGCAGCCAGTCATGCAACCACTCCTACAAGTTCAGGACTTGCGAGTCACCTTCAACACGGAGGAGGGGCGCCTGACGGCTGCCGACAGCGTGTCCTTTGACATCCACCCGGGCGAGGTGTTGGGGATGGTAGGCGAATCGGGCTGCGGCAAGTCCGTAACCGCCCTGAGCATCCTGCGCCTTATACCGTCCCCTCCCGGGCAGATCGCCAACGGCAGAATCCTGTTGCAGGGGACAGACCTTCTGGAACTCCCAGTCCGGGAACTTCGTGACGTGCGCGGCGACAAAATCAGCATGATCTTCCAGGAACCGATGACAGCCCTGTCACCCCTTCATCGGGTTGGGAAACAGCTCGTCGAGGCCCAGCAACTTCACCGAGACGTCGACCGAAAACAGGCATGGCAGATCGGCGAGGAATGGCTCCACAAGGTCGGAATTCCCGAAGCAGGAGAACGGATGTTCGCGTACCCCTTCGAGCTGTCAGGCGGAATGCGCCAACGCGTGATGATCGCCATGGCCCTCATGCTCGAACCCCAACTCATCATCGCGGACGAACCGACCACAGCCTTGGATGTCACGATCCAGGCCCAGATCCTCGATCTCATGCTTGAGATGAAGAAGGATGACACGTCCGTGCTGCTGATCACCCACGATATGGGTGTGGTGTGGGATGTGTGTGACCGGGTCGTGGTCATGTATGCATCGCGCATCGTCGAGGAAGGCCCTGTCAAGGATGTCTTCAACACGCCGTTTCATCCCTACACACAGGGACTGTTGAAGTCAATGCCGGTTTTGGCGAAGGACGGAGAGCGCCTGCCTTCCATCGAGGGTCAGGTTCCTTCCCTGCTGCACCTCCCCTCAGGCTGCAATTTCGCCGGGCGTTGCCCGCACGCGACCGACCGGTGTCACCAGGAAGAGCCCCCCCTGAGCAGCGTGGCGGATGGCCGGAAGGCAGCCTGCTTCTACGCAGAGCGTTGGCTGTCAACGACAGTGAACCAACCCGCGTAGGTCACGCCCCCCGGCTAGAGCCGTTTCAGCCGCCCCTCGATCCAGCCCGATGACCAGCACATCACGTTCGACCGTCGCGTCGAATATCTTGTCCATGTCATTCCAGTCCGGCTGTGAGAGATTGATCGCCCGAACGCCGGGAATGCTGGTAAGCCGATCGATGTAATGGTCACCCCGCCCGCAGAAATGGTCCGCCCCGCCACCGAATGCCTCAAGTATCCGTTGGTTGTATGGCAGAATGAACTCATCGAACATGTCGGGTGACAGGTTCATGGCCGAGTCGTCCCGCAACATCACACAGCCGGGGTGCATCATCGACCAGTGAACTGCTGTGTCGCCGGTATGCGGCACAATCGTCTGCCACTCACGCATGAACGCGATGTACGTCTGAGTGACGAGATCAAGGAGAGACTTGACCAGCTCAGGGTTGTCGAACAAAGCCAAGAATAGACTGCTTCCCCACACCACTTCGCACACATCCATGGGGCCCTGCAGATCGGGATGGTAGATCGTGACATGCTCATGTAAGCCCGGGTAGTCGGCAAAAAGCTCGACGAAGCGACGGCCCATCTCCAGAGCTCGCCCGCCGAACCCCGCGTTGAACTCCGGAACCCCCGCGTCAATCAGTCTGCGGATGCCGTCCTCACCGTCAGCAATTGGGCATGTCGTCGGCAGCGTGTTCGTCGCGTCGTCCATGATGAACAGTTCAACCCCAAAAAGCGAGGGCAGAATGCTCGAACCGTAGTTGCAGCGAACCGCCAGCAGATTCCCACTCCCGCCAGACAAGATGCCGGAGCATCCGGCGAGCTGCTGAAGCGCCATCCGCTCGTGGTCCTCAAGGGCCTCATTGACACGGACCTGAGGCCAGTCAAGCGACGGGGAAGACCGGGCCACGCGGGACGGAGAGAAGATATCCCCCTTGAAATCCCCGGAAACAAACGCCTGCCAATCGGCGACAAGCTGTCCCTCAACAGACGCATCTATGCGAGACTCGAGGTCCTCGATGTAACGTTTGAGCATTCCCGACGCCTCCTCTTGGATGACACGTGCCCGAACAGAAGCGAAGAACATACTCCAGAGTCACGCAAAGGGAATTTCGCCCGAGCGAATTTGACATGATCTTGCACGGTCGGTAAGTTCCATCGTTGCGGTACATAGTAACAGCGGCCAGTTTAAGTGCCTCTTCGGTATCCCTGACGTCCGTCGTCGCAGGCGGAGCCGAGCCTAACTCCAACACGTGGGTAGGCGCAAAGGCCCGGCACCATGGCGATGAACGGAGACGCGACAGACAAAGCAGTCCCGGGCGGGGGCAGTCGCGCAAGCGTTCCACGGGATCCCGAAGAGGTCTTTCTTCCCTTGAGGACACGGGTCGGCTAACGCCCATCGTTGAGGGCCGCGGTTGGTGTGACACCCGACTTTGGTGGCGGAGACACCATGGGTGCCGCCAACACCGTGAGACCAGCCCTGGAAATTGGCTTGATTCCGAGCAAGGCAGCAGGCACAAGACAGTGGCAGAAGACCCTGCCAACGGAGGAGTAAAAGACAATGAGTGACCCCACCAAAATCTTCCTGAACGAACAGGACATGCCGACGCAATGGTACAACATCGCCGCGGACATGCCGACCCCGATGAAGCCGCCGCTGCATCCGGGAACAGGACAGCCCATCGGGCCCGAGGATCTCGCGCCCGTGTTCCCCATGAACCTCATTGAGCAGGAAGTCTCGCAGGAACGGTGGATTGACATCCCAGACGAGGTCATGGAAAAACTGCTGCTCTGGCGCCCCAGCCCGCTCTACCGCGCCAAGGCGCTGGAAAAGGCCCTGGATACTCCGGCCAAGATCTTCTACAAGAATGAAGGTGTGTCACCCGCCGGTAGCCACAAGCCAAACACCGCTATCCCCCAAGCCTATTACAATAAGGAATTCGGGATCAAGCGGCTGACCACCGAGACCGGAGCCGGACAGTGGGGCAGCGCGCTCGCGTTCGCCTGCCAGCTCTTCGGACTTGAGCTCAAAGTCTACATGGTTCGCATCAGCTTCGACCAGAAACCGTTCCGGAAGCTCATGATGCAGACATGGGGTGCAGACTGCATCCCGAGCCCGAGCCCCACGACCCAGGCTGGTCGCGCAATTCTTGAGAAAATGCCGGACACCCCTGGCAGCCTCGGAATAGCAATCAGTGAAGCAATCGAGGATGCCGTTACCTCAGAGAATACCCGGTACTCTCTCGGCAGCGTGCTGAACCATGTGATGCTCCACCAGACCATCATCGGCCAGGAAGCGAAGAAGCAGATGGCGATGGTCAACGCCTACCCCGACGTCATCATCGGGTGCGCAGGCGGCGGTTCCAACTTCGCGGGCTTATCCTTCCCGTTCATCTGCGACAAGATCCATGGCAAAGACATGCGTGTGATCGCCGTTGAACCGGCAGCATGCCCGACCCTGACCAAAGCCCCCTTCGCCTACGACTTTGGCGATACGGCAATGACCACTCCGCTGCTGCCCATGCACTCGCTCGGCCACAACTTCGTGCCGCCCCCGCTGCATGCCGGCGGCCTGCGCTACCACGGCATGTCTCCGCTCGTCAGCCAGCTCGTCATGGACGATCTGATCGAGCCGCTTGCCCTGCATCAGCTTGAGTGCTACAAGGCTGCCGTGCTCTGGGCTCGGACCGAGGGCTTTATCTCGGCTCCTGAGACCTCCCACGCCCTTGCTGCGACGGTGAGAGAAGCTCAGCGTGCCAAAGAGGAAGGCAAGGAACGCGTCATCCTCATGAACTGGTCCGGCCACGGGCTGATGGACCTCCTCGGCTACGACGCCTACCTGTCGGGCAAGCTCAGTGACTACTCCCTGCCCCAGGAAGCAATCGAGCAGGCACTCCACGACCTGGACGGTCTGCCGAAGCCGTAGACGAGTACATTCAGAATACCTCTGAATACCGTAGTGGTTGATCATCTGTGTCCCCGGGTCAGTTTTCCTGGCCCGGGGACATCGCTTTCAGCTCGTGGAACGCAAAGGAATCCGATCGATGTCGGATCAGCCCGAACAACGCTGTCAACGCTGCAAACGCCTCGGCCATGAAGTGCCGTTTGAGTACTGCTTCACCCAGGAGAGCGACCAAGTTTGCCCGGAGATCCTGAACTGCTGGTGGGAGCGCTTCGATGTCCGCACATGCTTGGCTGACAGGCTTGGGAAGGACGTCGTGAAGGAGCTTGAGAGTCCACGGCAGCAACAGCCGAAAATCCTCGGCCTCCTGGAACTCATTGAGCAGGCCAAGAAACGGCAGGTAAAACCGTCGGGGGAGTGATCCTCGGACGCTTGCCCGCCTCGAGCCCCTGCGGGAAAGCCCCCCGCCCTCCCTGTCGCTATCCCCCCCCTCGACGACAGAATTCAATCGTCGGAAGGCATCTGCTCGGCGGACGGAATCGCCGACGTGTACGTCTCCAAGTCATACCGGATCAGCTTCTCGGGTACTGGTAGCCGGTCCAGGACCACGCCCGACTCCCCGAGGAAATGCTCTCCAAGATTGTCATGGTACTCGGAGAAGACGACGACACGGCCGATCCCTGCCGCAATTAATGCCTTGGCGCAAGCTGTGCACGGCATGTTCGTCACGTAGGCTGTCGCGCCGGCCAGGCTAACCGCATGCCGAGCCGCATGACAGATGGCGTTGATCTCGGCATGGTTTGTGCGAACGCAATGTCCTTTGACCACAATGCAGCCATCAGAATAACAGTGCGGCGTATCCGGCAGCGACCCGTTGTAGCCAGTCGAGAGTACGTAGCGATCCTTCACCAGCACACACCCGCAGTGCATTCGGGGGCAGGTGGCGCGTTCCGAGGCAAGCATAGCCAGCTTCAGAAAATACTCATCCCAAGAGGGACGTCTCCACATGCGCTTTGGTTTCTCAACGCTCAAGAATAGACTCCCCTGTTGAAAACAGACGTTCCCACGGTATCCTCCGCTCCAAGGCGCAGGAAAAAAAACGACCCGGCTGACGGCATGCCCAACATACTCCACCGAGACCCCGAATCCACCACGCCCCCCACTCCCCGGGCGAGCCCCAGTTCGCCTAACTCCCAAGACCTGCACACGTTCATGTTGGCCCTCGGTTACCTGACCATCGGCTCGCAGATCGTTCTCGTACGTGAGCTCTTCACCGTGCTCTACGGGAGCGACTTGGCTCTCGCATTCACCCTCGCAAGCTGGACGCTACTCACCGGGGTCGGCTTGCGCTGGTTTGGACCTCTGCTCCGTGCTCAACCCCGCGCCGCCCCTCTGGGGCTCCCAGTCTACGTACTCACAGTGACTCTCGTGTTCCTCCGAGTCCGACAGTGGGGCGCAAACGACCTGGTCGTGCTGGCGGACTACCTCAAAATACCCGTCCTGCTTGCCCTCCCCTGTTTGCTTGGCGGGGCGCTCTTCAGTTGGGGATTGGGGCTCGTCCCAAACGCCGCCACCCGTGCCGCCAAAGCGTACAGCTGGGAAACACTTGGAGGGCTGGTCGTTGGACTCGTGACAACAGTCTATTTCGTTGCTGGAGGGCTGTCCGTCCCTCTGCTGATGCTGTTCGCTGCGGTCTCTCTCAGCCAAACAGGTCGTTCTCCGCTGAGAGGGCGCCCGTATGGGTTCCTGGCCCTCGGCATCATTGCCCCAGCCCTTCTCCCCCTGGTAACCCCGCTTCGTGCACTCGAACACCGGACCCTCCGACTGCACTATCCCAAGCACGAGGTCCTGGCTCATCGCAACAGCCCCTATGGGAGCCTAACTGCACTCGAACGTGGGGGAAACGCTTTCGTCTGCGAGAACGGCGTGCCACTGCCGTCCTTCACGTCCACTCCGTCCACGGAAGCGCTGGCCGCATTCGTCACCCAGTTCCCCGCCAGGTGGGAGGATGTACTCGTGCTTCGAGCCTGGAGCCATGGGTACACTTCCCAAATCACCAGCTTCCGGGACTGCCATACCGCCTGGTATGAACAAGACCGAGCCAAATACCGTTTCGCACTCAAGTGGCAAACCGACGCGCAAGGACAACCGGCCCTGCCGATCACATTCGCCCCCAACCCCTGGGAGAGAAACCGGGGGAATACCTATGATCTGATCCTCCATCTCGCATCCACACCGGGGGCCCTTCAGGCCAACTCCGAACTGACGAGAGAGTTCTTCCTGGAAACGAGGAAACACCTACGAGATGATGGCGTGTTGGCTGTTGTGCTCCCTGCAGCACCGGGCTTCAGTCACCCTCTGCAGGAGACGTTCTTCACCAGCGTTCTGGCGGCCATGCAGTGCCATTTCCCCACCTGTAGACGCTTCGATACAGAGCTGGGGGCGATGGTTCTGTTCGGGTCGATGCAACCGATTCGGACAGTGTTCTCCGCGGATCTCCTGGAAGCAAGATACAGCATTCCTCCCGACGCTCAGGACATCCCCGCCGAAGTACGCGCCATCTTCGCGAATGCCGAGCTTGGGGCCCTGCTCTCGCCACCTGACAAGCCCGCAGCGCCTGTCAACTCCCTTGCCGCTCCACACGCCTACTTCGCCTACACACACTTCCGAGGCAGATTCGTGGAGGGAGGCGGACGCCTCTGGGCCACTATCCTAAGGAAACGTCCCCTCCCCTGGGCGGTAGCTCTGGCCCTGGTGTTCCTCGTTGGGGCATGGCTCCCAGAGCGGTCCTGCAGAGGGGGGAGTCGGCTTTTCTGGAGCAGCTGGATCACGACCATGACCATGCTTTTTTCCCTCTATCTCTTCCAGTCAATCGTCGGCCAGGCATACTGGCTCGTTGCACTGATCGTGGCCGGAGCCATGTCTGGAATCTGGCTTGGCGCTCACCCACGACCAGTGCAGAAATGTGGGAACGTGGTGGAGCACTGGTCCCCCTTGACCATCGGGATCCTCCCCCTGTTGTTCATGGCTCCCGGGGCGCTGACGCGCGTCCCTTCTGGCCTTCTGGCCGTGGGGTTGCTTGCCGCAAACGTCGCTGTCAGCGGACACTTGGGGATTCGTGTGCGGTTGGCCAGCTCGTACCAACACTCCACCCCGAAAAGAGCTGAATCCCTGTTCCTACTGGACCTTCTGGGGGCCTCCGGAGGAATGCTCGTGGGAGGGGTGGTCCTGCCATGGTGGTGCGGCTTCCAGAACGCAGCTTATCTGTGCGTCATAGCCGCTGCCTGCACGTTGATAGGCTCGAAGGTGAGAGACAGGCGGCTGGCCTGACCGGCAAAGCGGCCTGGGGAAGAGTCCAAGCAGACGATTGACGCTATTCGTTGTCTTTTGTCAGCTCTTTGAAGCCGGGAAGAGTGAGTTTGAATTCCTTCTTCGGGACTTCCTCAACAGGCGTCTCCGGAACGTTCGCAGGTTTCCGCTCCTCCCCTTCCGGAAGCTCGAAAATCGCATCCTCTGCCTTGCCGTATGCCTGCTCATGAATGTGGCGGATGGTCTCCCCCAGATCCCATAGGGAGTAGTGTGTGGGGATGGTGCCAACCAGATTCACCACCCGGCGTTTCCCCTCTGACACAATCTCGTGGTCGGGCCGGTCGTTCACCAACACCGCCGCACAAAACGATCCGGCCTTGTTCGTGAGATCCGCTTCGTCGTAATCGCTCATCCCCTTGAACTCAACCCGAATCTCCGCTGGACGTTTGGCGGCGGTCTCCTGCAGGAACTTTATGATCGGGTCATGGCAATCCGTCCCTTCAGGAAGAACGCACTCTATCCTGACTTTGGCCTGGGGTGACCCCACTGGGTCAATCTCGATCTTCTTGTGGTCGTCGTGGTCGTGCCCTGAGTGGGCCACAGCAGAAGGACCGCCTGGCTTCCCGCCACGCCCGCCCCCTATCCAGTACATAAAGCCACTCCAGACCAACAGCGCGACAATCACGCCAATGATCTTCATCACGACGCGCAACCGTCGAGCCCGTTCGTAGTCTTCACGAGCGGTCTCACTGCGGAATTCAGGCATGTTCGCCTCTCGGCGCATCACCTTGAGTTGATCATCATCGACGCCAACGGGTGCCACCGTGCAATCACCTCCTGCCTGGTCTGTTGCTGCCGGGGAACGGGCGGGTCAGACAGGGGTAGCAACGCGCTATCCCGGCCAACCACTCCCCCGCCAGTTCCTTGACGGACTTGCCGGCTTTCTGTCCGTCGCTCTCTTTGACCGTCAGCAGCGTCTGTTCCCCGACCAGAAGCTGGACAGCGCCATTCTCCGCACGAGTCTGAAAACTCTCTGAAGTCACTGGTTTCTCAGACGCGGCCTTCAAAGCCGCAATCGCCCCCTCAGCGCGCTCCTGACCCAGCCCTGCAATCACCTTCACTTCACCAACCTTCAGGGCCCACGCACCATCGACCTTAATCACAGACACCGCGGGGGAAGCACGGTCACTTTCCGCAATCCCTTGAATAGCCTGACGCACAGCCAACTCAAGCTCCGCGTGTGTCCATTGGTACCCCACCGGCATCTCAAAACGGATGGGCAAGCTCACGGCCCTATCCATGACCTGCACAGCGGTCGTCCCGTTGATGCGAATCCCCATACAGCGCATGCCGTCGTCGCGCCAGCGCTTCTTCCCCTTCCCCCCGAAGTCCACAATCTCCAGCTTCAAGTTCTCGCCATACGTACCCACCAGCTTCGCCAGAAACTCCTCAGTCCCTTTCTGACAGCCGTACTGTTGGTTGATGTAGGCAACGACCTGGACGGCTCTGTCAGCGGCATCCGCTTCCGAGACACACGCAGTCAGGGCCATAGTCACGGCCAACGCAAGTTGCTTGAGTGTCCGAGTCATCACCGTCCCGTACATGCCTATGCGTCCTTCGGATAATCGTCGTCCACCAGAGCGCCGTGCTCAATCCGGATCCGTCGCCCGCATCGCTTGGCTACAGATTCACTGTGGCTGGTCAGCAGAACTGTCCGACCATCGTTCTCCGCAAGCTCCAGTAGAAGAGACAAAATAACGTCAGCGGACGCCGAATCCAAGTTGCCCGTCGGCTCGTCTGCCAAGATGATCGACGGTTCATTGGCAAGCGCCCGAGCCAATGCCACGCGTTGTTGCTCCCCACCACTGAGTTCCCCGGGCAGGTGATTGATGCGGTGCTCCAGCCCAACCCGCTCAATGCAGTGGAGCGCACGACCGCGGGCAGCCAAGCCAATTCCGAGCGCCGGCGCCAAAGGCAACATCACGTTTTCACAGACGCTCAATGTCGGCATCAAGTGGTAGTTCTGGAACACAAACCCAAGGTGATCGCGCCGCAAATCAGCCAAGGCATCATCCGACAACGTGTTGAGACACTGCCCCTTCACTGAGACCTCTCCACTGGTGGGGCGATCCAGCCCGCCTACGATAAACAGGAGGGTGCTCTTCCCGGAGCCGGACGTTCCCGTTATGGCCGTGGCCACGCCGGGCTCGAAAGCCACGGTAATCCCGGCAAGCGCATGCACGTCGCCATCAGAGCGGGTGTAGCTCTTCACCACATCCTGCAAGCCCACTGCGTGTTCGCAGCTCTCCGTCGTCACTTCGTTCTCCCTGACGTATGCTCATGGCCCCAAAACGGGGCGTGTGTTAAGTGCCTGTTCACGGTTGCCGCAACGACGCCATAGGAGGGCGTCGGGCAGCGTAGTTCCCGGCGATCACCCCGGCCAGGAGCGCGACAGCCACGGTCAACAGAAAGGTCACAGTCAGCCCGGCAATCTGAACCCGAGGCAGCAGTGTCAACTCAAGAGCGGGGGATGTCGTCGCACAGACAGGATAGGAATTGAACGTCGCCGGAAGGCTCAGATTAAGGCGCGTACATATGAGAAAGGAAAGTCCGTACCCAAGCAAGGCCCCCGGAACGGCTCCCATCAAGCCCTGAAGCGCCATCTCATAGCCGAGCAGGGAGACCACATGCCGACGACGCCAGCCGATGGCCCGAAGAACGCCTATCTCAACCACCCGCTCCCGGACCGACGCCAGGGATGCCCGGATCATGAGCAACCCGCCAACGCACAGTATCAAGACAACGAAAACCGTGGTGCCCGCCGCGGTCATAGCCGCCGAACGGCTAATCTGCCCGGGAAGCGAAGCCTGACTGCTCACCTGACACCCTGTCCCGACGATCTCCTCGATCTGAGCGGTTGTCTCTGCGACGTCTGCCGCAGGCTCGGTTCCGACAAATGCATAGACGACCACCGCCCCTTCACCAAGAGCCTGCTGAACGATAGGCAATGGCACGTAGGCCTGCCCGCCGCCGATCACCGCAACACCGGCCACTTTCAGTATCCCTACGACTTCGAACTCCCGCAAGGCAGCACCCTCGCCAAACGAAACCATCTCCCCAACACCGGCCCCAATCTGATCAGCGTATGCGCGATCGAGCACGACCTCCTGTTTGCGGGGGTCGAAGAGACGGCCTTCCTCAAGCACGCAGCACCGTTCCCCTGACTGATACTGCTTCAGGGGACCACTTTGGACGCTTCCGGGGACTACCCCGGTCACGACCGCCGGCTGCCCATCGCAAAACCACCACACGACGAGGGTCCCAGAACACGTTCGAACGCCTGGAAGTGCCCTGATCTGAGCCAGGGCTTCCATCGAGATCGCCCCAAGATCCTTCGGGCGCTTCACCGGGGCAAACGCACACGGAGTCACCCGCTTCATGACCACCAAATCAGCCCCGGTCACCCGGAGCGGCTCGGTCGTCGCTCGCCGTATCGCATCTCCCAGGCAAATTCCCGACGCAATCAACAGCGCAACAAGCAAGAAACCAAGTATAGACAAAAGGGCCCGGCTTCGGCGCCGGGAGACTTCCTTCCAAGCAAGAGCGAGCATATCTCAGTCCTCTGTCTGACGCGACAGCATATATCAAAGCCACACACACCACTCTGACCAAGGCCAATGCCCTGAGGTTCCGAGAATGCCCAATGTACCCTCCAGCCCCCCCTTGAACAAGATGCACCGGCGACGTGGAAAAGCGCAGAAGGGATGTGCGCAACTGGCCCGAAAACCGACCGATGACGATGACCCGCCCAGGTTTCAGCCGGGAGAACATCACTCCTTCTGAGGCAACGTGCGCGTGAACACATGCCACTTGGGACGCCGCCAGCTGAGACGCAGGGCCGCGACATCCGCCACGACCGCCCGCCCATGCCGCTCATAGCCATCCAGGAACAGAACGAAGTCAAACTGCGACGTGATGGCGTCAGTCCCCCCATATTCACGCACAACCGCGTTCGGTGGAGTAACAGGACGTCCGGCCACCAGTTCGGTGGGCAGGCACAACCCAGGGCTTCCATCGCCTTTCTCGTAGCACTTGAAGACTAGCTCTGAACAGACCAAAGCGGCATCCGTACGGAAGTCGAAGTTGTAATCATAGGGCCGACCGGCATAGCCGAATGCCCTCACCAAAGCGACAGCTTTGGCCACACGATCAAGACGGGGGCGCAGCACGGCCAGAGAGTCAGCATGTGCTGTCTTCTCGAAGCTCGTGAAGGTAACTCCGGGAGAGATCGCCTCGATGACCCGCCGTTGGTGACCGTCGTCAAAAGGGGTCAGCAGTGTCGCATAGGCTTCCGGAAACGACCTCTGAAGAAGCTCATCGACAGTCGCATCCTCCCCTTCCTGCCGTGTCAACCAGTCCCGGACCCCTGGAGTGTCAAAGAACGCGCGACGCTGATCAGGCGTCCCGATATACAGAGCCATATGGGTCCAAAACCCGGGAATGCCGATGTTCGACAAATGCCATTCACGGCGTTCGAAAAGCACATCTCCCGGCTCGAGAAGCGCCAGAGCACGATGGGTCTGCTCCGCTGTGATAAGAGACCGGCCAGAACGCCAGACCTTGGTGTCCCCCATCCACTCCGCCACTCCCGTCTGAACCGGTAGCCAGGCCGTGAAGCCGAGCCCCTTAACAATGTCAATGGCGTTCTTCCCGGTCAGCACGTGCCCTTGGCCGCGCCCCATCTGCCAGATAAAGGCCGAATCCTCAGCCATTCCCTGCTGAAGCGGGGACGCCACACGCGCGGCCCCCAACACCTTTGCGGTTGCCTTCAGGGCCACGAACTCTGTGGCCCGGGCTACGTTCAGGTAACGGAACTTAAACCGGGCATAGGTCTTCCCGGGCAGGCCAAGGTGGGGGATTGCCTCGTTGAGAAGCGTGTCCAGCGACGGATTCGGAGACGCCCGGTCGATGAAATCCAGCGCGAACCGATACTGGGCGAGGAATGCTGCGTAGGCCACGACGAATGCGGCCTGTCGCTGCTCCTTCTCTCCGAGCGCATGGAATCGCCCGTGAAACCGGCCAATCGCATCCAGCCCCAGGTAGTAGTCAAACAACCTGCCCCAGAGCGCTCGAACCGCCTCCCGCTGCTCCCGGGTCAGCAGCGGGGCAACGTGATCGGGCTCCTTGGGAAAAAGACCGGGGCGGCTTTCCATGAAGAGGAGGATCCCCTGGATACCTCGGCGGTAGCGTTGGACAGCCAGAGCATCTGAGGTCGCTCGAGCGATCACGCCTTCCCCCCCCAGAGCCGACACGTCCGCGACCGTCCCCTCCTCGACGGCGCCACACACATGAGTCAGACAAAGAGCCAACAACAGCCACGTTCCTTGACAAACAGTTCGTACCATGGTCAAAACTCCGGACTTGAGGTAACTTCGCCGTAGATTGGACGCCAACGGCCAGCACGTTGCACCATAGTGTTCCAGGCCCTACCTTCCGAACATGCAAGCCTCACAACCACCTCCTCATCCGCCACCGACCGGTGACTCCACCCGTCCCGCCTCAACACAGTTGCCTCAAGAAGCCGACAGAACCCCGAGAGCGATCACCACCGAACACGTCGTTCCTGAGAACACAACGCCCGACCGGCTGGACCGATATGTTGCAGGAACGCTCCCGGAGTATCCCTCCAAGAAGAGCGCCTACAAAGCCATCAAGCGTGGCGACATCCACGTGAACGGCGCCTGTGTCTCACCTGAACTGCGCGTACAGGGAGGGCAGTGCATCCAGCTTCTGGCCAGTGCGAAGCCACGGCAGCGCGTCCTGCAGATGTCCGTTACAGTGGTCTATGAAGACGATTGGTTGGCCGTCATCGTCAAGCCCCCCGACATCCCGGTGTCCGGGAACCACCGCCGCACGATCACCAGAGCCCTGCCCGCAAATCTCACTCCATCCCCGCAACCGGATGCGATGCCCTGGCCCCACCCCGTCCACCGCCTCGATGGACCGACAACGGGCCTCCTCGTCGTGGCCAAAACACGGTCGGCCGCCGCCAACCTGGGTCAACAGTTCGAGACGAGAAGAGTCAGGAAAACCTACTACGCCATCGCGACGGGACAGATGACAGGTTCGGGAACAATTGACGACCCCCTGGACGGGCGAACGGCAGAAACGACTTATAGCGTGCTTAAAACGGTACGGTCAGCAAGCCATGGCTGGGTTTCTGCCCTGACGCTCAGCCCGCATACCGGACGCACGCATCAGTTGCGCAGACACCTGGCACTCCGGAACCACCCAATCGTCGGGGACACTCAGTACGGGCACGCCGAACACCTCTCCCCTGGCAACCGACTTCTGCTCTGCGCAACCGGTGTGGTGATAGACCACCCGAATACCCAAACAGAAATGGCATTCTCAATCCCCCCGCCAAAGAAATTCTCTGCTTGGCTTCACCATGAGGAGGGTGCCCGTGATGACCGCGCAACTACGGATTCGTCTTCCTGAAAACGATCACCGCGTGGTCTTCCACAACATAGTCCAGACCGCAGGCCTTACAGGTGTAGAGCATGGCCTCCGCAAGAGACAAGTCCTTGAAGCTGAAACTCACCGCCCGCATCAGGCTGGTTTGGTCGCACTTGTAGAAGAGGTTCACCCCCCGCTTTGCGGGATCCAGTTCACGAGCTCGACGAACAAGAAGCGCAAAGACATCCTGGGCCGCCATCCCGTCTACCGCCAGAGCCGGGATCCTGATCGAACGCATACGTTTCTCAAGGATCGCTTTGGGGCCCCGCTCAATGCGTCCCGTATGTGGCTGAACCGTGACTCCCTGCTGGGTCGACGTCTGTGCTCCAGCCAAGACGGCCAAGCCCAGAACCAGCATCCCGACAGCCCGCTCCACAGTCACTGAAGTGCATCTCATCTGATTCGTCCTCCTGAGGTCAGTGGGGTTCCGTGCCACGTGTCAGGCCGAGCCCCTCGCCAGTCTGCTTCTTCCGATTTCCGGGAGATTTCCCTATAGAGTTACGGTACTTCCCTTCCGCCCACGGACAAGCTCCCTCTACTCCCTCTACTCCCCCTGCGTACCCTTTGACACACCCGTGCCTTTGGGGTAGGTTCACCGGCGACTGTGCCGTGCCGTAAGCACGGCGTCCCGGCTCCGGCCGAAGGACTCCCAGCATCTCGATTGACAGTTACCCCGCCTGTGTGGGTGACAAAGATCAAGGCTCGCAGCCCCTATGAAGCAAATCCTCTGCGTCGATGACGATGTGCAGGTGTTGCAGGTCTTCAGGAAGATCCTCGCCCGAGCGGGGTACGAAGTCCGAACGTGCACCAACGGCGCCGACGCTATCAATGCCTTTGCCACCTCCCCTCCTGACCTCGTGCTACTTGATCTCACCATGCCGGGCCTGTCTGGACTCGAAACATGTGCCAGGCTGAGAGAAAACCCCGCTGCTCTGGGCGTTCCCATGATCATGGTCTCAGGAGTACAGGAGCAGGACGCCATCATGGCCTGCCTCTCCGAAGGAGCGGACGACTACATCCTGAAGCCCGTCACCCCGCCGGAGCTTCTGGCCAAGCTCGCATTCGCCCTCAAGAAAAGCGAACAACAAGGCGGCGAAGAGAGCAGCTTGGAACCGGGCACCCGCTTCGCAGAGCGCTTCGAGTTAGGCCAACAGATTGGCTCCGGTAGTTTCGGGCGCGTGTTCAAAGCTCGAGATCTAAGTTCCGGAGACGATGTCGCGCTCAAGGTCTTTGAGCTCCCGCACGCTCAGCGGTCCGACAAGGCCTTCATCACGGCTCTCCTCCGCGAAGCGTATGAAATGTCCAGGCTGGACTGCTCAAGCATCGTACGCTTCCACGACTTCGGCCAAACCGGGATATTCTATTACCTCGCAATGGAGTACCTGGACGGAAACTCCCTTACCGCCTTCGTGGAGGAGAACGGCGTACTCGAAGAGGTCAGTATCGCGGTCATAGGCTATGAGATCGCCAGCGCCATTCAGTACCTGGCCGAGCGGAACATGGTCCACGGAGACATCAAACCCGAGAACATCATGCTCACGGCGGATGGCGATGTAAAACTGCTCGACTTCGGCCTGGCCAGAACCTGTTCCGAAGTCAACATGGCCGTTACCGATGAGATCATGACAACTCCCGCGTTCTCAGCCCCCGAAGCGTTCTATGCCGACAGCAACCTCGATGTGAACAGCGACATCTACGCCCTGGGAGGAACGCTCTACTACGCAGCGGCAGCCGTCCCTCCCTTTCCGGGAGACACAATGGAAGAGGTCCTGGCCATCCGTTTCGAGCAGGCGCCAACCCCAATCCGCGAACTCAACCCCAACATCAGTGCCGACCTCGCCCAACTCATCGAAGCTATGCTTCATCAGGAACAGGGCAGCCGCCCGGCCATTTCCTCGGTACTGGCAACGCTTCAGAACGTCATATCACGACATTGAACGCAATTTGCCCCCCCATTTTCTCCCGTTTTCCCCCGATTTCGCCTCGAACAACAAATCGTGGAGCCATTTCGCACACCTGCGAAAATGTCGCATTGAGAAATTCTCAGTGTTGTGAAACACCCCCTTATGAGACGTTGAGAAACGGCCGCCATTCTCTCTCTCGAGCACGAAACGCACGAAAACGGCGAACTTGGCACGATGCCTGCTAATACCTACACCATACTCTGAGGAGCGGTGCCACCTCCTCTGAGTTCAAGCGCAAAAAGCGCTTTCCTCCTCTCGCTTTGAGCCCCGGCGCCGTCACACGGATGCGGCCCGGGGCTCACCCTTTCTACCCCTTGTTCCTTAGATCGTGAACGGCCTACGCGGCAGCTCGAACTGCTCCGCCAGCCACGCGTAGGCGGCTTCCAGTGCCTCCAATGGGGGCCGGTGCCCAGTCGCGTGATCGAGGATCCCAAGGGCGTCCCCGCACCCGTAGAGTTCGTACACAGGTCGAACGGCGTCCACGAACTGCCAGCTCACCGGACCGTCGTAAAAACCAGCCAAGATGAGGAAGGACCGCGGGGCGAGCAAGGCAAGAAGGTCGTGGTGCCCAACTCCCAGCTCCGGATCATTGACCAGATCCCCAAGGTACCAGGGGGCATCCCAGTTGGTCGAGCCGAACGCAATCCCGAAATCCGAGGCTACCACTGCCTTGATCCGCTCATCGAGGCACCCCGCATAGAACGCCATTTTCCCCCCGAGTGAATGCCCCATAATGGCGATTCGATCAGGATCCACCTGAGCCTGATCCAGCAGGAAATCGGTGGCGATTCGGGTATCCCAGGCCAGTCGACCGATGCCGGTCCAGCGGGGGTGATCCTGGTGGAGTTTGGCGGCCGCGGCATGCCACCATGCAAAGGAGGCGTCACTCAGCGGATCAGGCACCGTGTTGTAGGGGAAGGCCTGCCCACACACAACCACATAGCCCTGCTGGACGAGATGGCGACCGAAATGGACGTTGGGTGCGTCCTTGGGTTCCCTGGTCTCGATGTCGTACCCGACCATCAAGTCAGGATTGTAGAAGGGAATGACCGCGCCCGGTCTCGGGCCGGCGACCTCGCCTCTGGGTTCCAGGAGAACGACGAGCTGCTGGGAGACAGGAGACGTGGGCAACCGAAACACACTGGCCATCCCTTCAGGCAACTCGAAACAGGTCAAACGTTCAGGAGTGTTATCAAATTCGGACATTTCAGGCGATCCGAGGACCTGGCGCCAACGCGCCAGGATTTCACCCCGCTCCCTCTTCTCCCAATCTTCACTCGTGACCACAGCCGAAGAGCAAGGCAGAGCGGTCAGTCCAAGGTCATCACCAAAGTCATCATAGGATGGTACACTGAGCTGCTGAGAAATCGTTGACATAGCGTCTACACTCCTCGTTGGGATCTCTTCCAGCCGGACAAATTCGGCCCGACACATCTTTCACTGAAGACTGTTTGAGGCCCAAACTACCCCAACGCCCGATTCTCACAAGGCCATCCCCAAGAAACGAGAGTCCATGATCTGCGCCAAAGGCGTTGGGCTGAGGCCCAGCGCGCTTGACACCCTTCCCCCGGCCTCTTAGACTCCTCCCCAATGAATCCCCCCAGGAACACGCCATCTCGTCCCGAACTGCTGGCCCCCGCCGGAGAACGCGAGGCAGCCTACGCAGCCTTTGCATACGGAGCCGACGCCGTCTATCTGGGACTGCAACGCTTCTCCGCCCGAGCCGAAGCGACGAACTTCACCCTCGAAGAACTGGCGGATCTGGTCGGATTTGCTCACTCGCAAGCGTCGCCTTTGCGTGTCTACGTCACCCTGAATACCCTCGTCCGCGGAGACGAACTTCCTGAACTGATCGAGACCATTCTTGCCTTGGCGGAACTTGGCATCGATGCGTTGATCGTCCAGGATCTCGGACTCATCCGGCTCGTCCGTGAGTACGCCCCTGGGCTCCGTCTCCATGCCAGCACACAGATGGCCATCCATAGTAAAGACGGCCTGGCCGCTGCGGGCCTCCTCGGAATCCGTCGGGCTGTCCTGGCACGCGAGATGACACTGGACGAGATCCGTGAGCTTACCGTGGACACAAGTGTGGAGGTCGAGGTCTTCACCCATGGCGCCCTCTGTTACAGCTATAGCGGCTTGTGCCTGCTTTCTTCCCACGCCTGCGGCCGAAGTGGTAACCGCGGCAAGTGTGCCTATCTGTGCCGAAACCACTTCACGGACTCGCAGTCCAGCGTGGGACGTTCGCCTGGGTCGAACGAAAATGGGCTTTTGCTGTCCATGAATGACTTGGCCCTGGGCAGTACGGTCAAAGAGCTTGTCGCGGCAAGAGTCAGCGCCCTGAAGATCGAAGGGCGCATGAAGACACCACGCTACGTCGCCGCCGCAACCCACCTCTATCGACGACTTCTGGACGGCGACCTGGGCAACGACGAGAAACGGCAGATTGAGGACGATGTAAAAACGATCTTCAGTCGACCATGGACCCAATTCCACGTCCACGAACGAACGGCTGGAGACGTAGTGAATCCTGCTCAGCTCGGCCACTTGGGGGTGCCGATTGGCCGAGTCAAAGACGTCGTGAGAAGCTCCGACCGAGGAGACGCCCTGCGCTTCCGCGTCAGCGGCCGGGAGTTGGAGCGCCATGACGGACTGAACGTCGCCATTCCCGGGCGTGCGCGTCCATATGGATTCGCGGCCGAACAACTCTGGAGGGTAGCCCCCTCAAGTACGTGGACGCGGGAATTCAGCGCCCCACCCGGAACCATGGTCGCCGTCGAGCTCCCAGACCGCCATCCACCGATCAATCCCGGAGAAACGATCTACTGTGCGTCCTCTCTTGCGGTCCGGCGACGCTACACATGGTCATCGCCGAAGGTAGGGATTACGCGGTCCCGCCTCCCCCTGCAGGTCACGGTGTGCGCTCAGCCCGACAGCCTTGAATGCCGGGCATCAACCCAGCGCCCAAATGCCTCCTCTGTAACCGAAACGACACTGATGATCAAAGGGGACTTCCCACCTGCCCGGACACCCGGACAACTCGAGACCGCCCTGTCGAAGAGCTTCTCACGGCTCGGCGACACGCCCTTTGAGCTCAAGGCGCTGACCGTAACCGGCGACACCCAGCGGTTCGTGCCCATTTCCCAGCTGAACGAGATCCGCAGAGAGATCACCTGCAGCCTTGCCCAGATACTCGGTCAAGAACGCCGACGGGAAGCGGCCAGAGTAACCACGGATGTCACTGCCCAACGGCCTGCTGATCGGTCGGATACGCCACGTGTATGGAAAGTCAGGATTGACCGAGTCGCCTACGCCGATCCACTAATGCAGGTGGCTTCCCCCGATGAGCTCATCATCGACATCAGCCGTGATCCGCCCGACGCAGTCGAAGCTTTCCTCAGAGCGTGGCCCTCGGATCGGCCACTGAGACTCGCGCTGCCTGTCGTTGTCCGCGCATGGGAACGTGACGACATCCTCTCGCGAGTCAACCTGGGGCTTGACTGCGGTTGCCGGGCCTGGCAGGCGGCCAGTCTTTCCGGACTCCGTACACTGCGCGAAGCAGCGGGAAAGAACCGCGTTCAGGAGCTCGACGTGTCCGCTGACTGGCCACTCCATGTCCTGAACCACCTGGCCGCTGAACAGCTTGTGGATCTGGGGTTCACGACGGTCACGTTCTCCCCCGAAGCGGGGCTCAGAGAGCTCCGCGACGCCCTGAAGGGCACCAGCTGCCCGGTCGAACTCATTGCGTACCAGGACACCCCGCTATGCATATCCGAAATATGTATGGGATCGCTGAAGCACAACTGCAGGCGTGACTGTCGTGCCTGTCCGGAGAGCAGGAACAAGACCGTTCTGTCGTCAAGATCAACCCCGGACCTAATCGCCCTGCAGGATCGAGGACGAACAGTGCTGATCAGCCGCGCCCCATTGTCTCTCTCCGGACGTCTGAGCGACTTAGCCGCTGTCGGAATCACTGCCCTTCGCGCCGACTTCGTCTGGCGGGAATACTCGGCAGATAAACTCCGCGACATTTGGACCAAACTCCGCGCTGACACCCCCATTGAGCACAGTCACATCGCTAACCTCGACCGAGGCCTCGACTGAGCGTCTCGCCCTCAGCAAATCCGCGGCAACTGCTCTCCATAAGGCATATCCAGAATCCGGTCTCCACCGATTGGCGTCTGGAGAAGAACGCGACCGGCGCGCCCGTCCTCGACCTGCCCCACGATGGCAGCTTCAGCCCCTGCAGTATGCCGACGCATCACCTGGACAGCCCTCTCAGCACGCTCGCCGGAGCACACCACAACAACCTTGCCCTCATTGGCGACCTCAAACGGGTCAAGCCCCAGTAAATCACATGCGCCATGGACAGCCGGATGGACAGGAACAGCTGACTCCTCGATGCGGATGCAGACGCCCGATGCCACCGCGAGCTCGTTCAGCACGGCAGCGACCCCACCCCGTGTAGCGTCTCTCATGCAACGAATACCCTCCGGGACCGCAAGCACATCGGCAATCATATGGTTCAGCGGGGCGACATCGCTCACCACCGGCGATTCGAAGCTCAAACCTTCGCGTTCGCTCATGATCGCGATCCCGTGGTCACCTATGGCACCACTGACGATTACCGCATCACCCGACTCACAGCTGGTCGGAGACAAGAGAACGCTCTCAGGAACCAGCCCAATGCCAGATGTGTTCAGGAAAACGCCATCGGCTGCCCCGCGTTCCACGACCTTCGTGTCTCCGGTGACCACAGGAACGCCGGCCTCACGGGCCGCAACGCCAACTGACTCGGCAATCCGCTGAACGACCTCACCCGGCGTGCCCTCCGCGATGATCATGCCCAAACTCAACGCGATCGGCGAACCGCCACACACCGCCAGATCGTTCACCGTTCCGCAAACCGCCAGGCGCCCAATATCACCCCCGTGGAAGAAGAGCGGCTTCACGACGTATGAGTCAGTCGTGAAAGCCAGACGCTGTCCAGGGGCATCCAACACGGCGCTGTCACTGAGCGTCCCCGGGCTGTTCCCAAGTGCAGGGAGAAGAACCGTGTGGATCAGCTGCTGCATCAACTCCCCGCCGCCACCGTGGGCCAGCATGACCGCCTCAAACTCAGGGTTGTTCATGTTCAATCCTCTATAGATTCTGCTGCCAGACGAGCGACGGCAATCGCCGCCTGTCCCAGTGCGACACAGCCGTCATTCGGGGGCGTCTGCTCATGGGTAAGTACACGGAAGCCCGCCTCCGCCAGACCGGTGGCAACACCGGTCAGCAACAGGCGATTCTGAAAACACCCCCCGGAAAGGGCGGCCAGGGCCACGCCTCGTTCATCACGCAGTCGACAACATACCTCGCGAATGGCCGCGATTAACGCGTGGTGAAAGAACAAGGCCAGGCTCTCGACTCCCTGCCCGGCCGCTCGTTCTGTGGCCAGATGCCGAATGAGCGGGGCGGGGTCCAAGGTCAAGCCGTCAACCGTCTCGGCCACATCGATGAGCGCCACGGGCTGCCGCTCTGCCCGGGCCGGTGACGTTGCAACAGCTGTCTGAGCAGCCGCTTCCAGTTCCATCGGTCCCTGGCCCTCGTAGGTTTGCTCCCAACAGATCCCGAGCAGGGCCGAAACGGCATCGAAGAGCCTGCCCAGTCCGGAGCTGAGAGGGACACGGACACCCCTCTGGATCAAGGCGAGGATGGTACGGGCTTCACTCTCGCTCATTGCCATCTCTTCACCAACCAGACCGCACTCACGAGCAGCCTGCAGCGCGCCGTCGCCACAAGCGTGGTGGAGGGCCGAAAGGGCCAGTCGAGCCGGTTTGACGACGGATCGGTCCCCTCCCGGCAGGGCCAGCGGCACGAAGTGCGCCGCGCGTTCGACTGCCAGGCAGTCGCCAACCAGGAACTCGCCTCCCCACGTCGTCCCATCAAGCCCATGTCCCGTCCCGTCCATGATTACGCCGATGGCCTTCCCCTCTTCCCGGTTGTCCGCAAGGCAGGCCGCAAGATGAGCATGGTGGTGCTGGACACCAACAAGACGAACATCCGGCTGTTTCCGGACCAGTTCCCGGGCGTATCGGGAAGACAGGTAACGGGGGTGCAGGTCATGGGCAATGACGTCCGGGGTGGTCTGGTAAAGCGCGCATAGATTCGTGATCGTCTCCTCGAAGAACGTGAGCGCGACATCGTTCTTGAGATCACCGATGTGCTGACTCAGGAATGCGTTCCCGCCTTTGACGAGGCAGACGGTGTCTTTCAGCTCTCCCCCCAAGGCAAGCACTGAACCGGGAATAGAGGGTACGCCTACCGGCAGCGGGGCGTAGCCACGCGAGCGCCGCAGCAAAGCGGGGCGTCCCAGGAATGACGCCACCAAGGAATCATCACTCCGAGTGCAGATGTCACGGTTGTGGGTCAGGAACACATCGGCAATGCCTCCCAATCGGCGCACTGCTTCACGATTGCCGATGGCGATTGGCTCGTCCGTCAGGTTCGCGCTGGTCATAACCAGAAGATCCGGCGCATGCTGCATCAAGACTAAATGCAGGGGCGTGTAGGGCAGCATGATCCCCACCCGGTTGTTGCGGATAGAGATCCCTTCTGCAAGCCTGCCCTCCTCGCGTTTCTCGACCAGGACGATCGGGTGCTCAAGAGACTCAAGAAGGCTCTGCTCCTCGCCCGTAATCACCGCAACGCGCAGAGCCGTCTTCAAACCTGCAGCCATCACGGCCAGCGGCTTGCCCTCCCGATGCTTGCGCGCGCGTAGGCGCCGGATCGCCGCCTCATCGGTGGCGTCCACCGCCAGATGGTACCCCCCGAGGCCTTTGATCGCACAGATCGCCCCAGACCTCAGGAACTGTCCGGCCTCCGCAACTGGGTCTTCTGCCGGTATCTCTCGACCCGATGCATCCCTCAGCGTCACCTGAGGGCCGCACTCCCAACAGGCGTTGGGCTGCGCGTGAAAGCGCCGGTTCGCGGGATCTGCATACTCCGCTGCACACTCAGCGCACATCGCGAAACACGCCATCGTTGTCTGCTGGCGATCGTAGGGGATCCCGCGAATAATGCTGTACCGAGGACCGCAGTTCGTACAATTGATGAACGGATAGCCGTGCCGGCGGTCATCCGGATCCAGCAGCTCACGGCGACAGTCCTCACAAATCGACATATCCGGGGAAATCAGCGTCAGGGCCTCACACGCCGAATCACTGTGGCGAATCTCGAAGAGTCTGCTCCCCTGCACGGCAATCGCGGCGGACTCAATATCGGTTATCCGTGCCAGAGGAGGACACTCGGCGCGCAAATGGTCGGCGAACAGCTCGGCAGGGCGCCCCGCTCCCTCGACCTCAATCACCACACCTTCGGCCCCGTTCAGTACGAACCCCCTGAGCCCCAGCTCCTGAGCAACACGATACACGAAGGGCCTAAAACCAACTCCCTGCACCACGCCACGGACCACGAGGCGCACGCGCACCATGCCTTCCCCGGCAACGTCCGCCTCCCTGCGGTTTCGGTTGTCTGCCTGAGTGTGCGTCACAGCCGTTTCCTATTGGGCACTGATCCCTGCCTGCTTACTGGGGGCGATAGTCACAGCCCGCTTCAAGCACGGCGTGGGCATGGCGTGCGAACAGGCCACGTATGTCCCGGCAATACTCTCGCAGGATCGCCTCACCGATGCCGTCGTGGTCTCCACACCGGAAGAGAGCTCTGGCGAGAACAATCTCCCGCAGCGGCCCGGTCCGACGTCGCTTCTCCCGCTGGGCGTTGTACAACGGCTCCAACGCGGTCATCGCGTGCCCCCGCATTCCGGGCTTCGTCAACAGTGAGGCCAACGGCCTTGCTGCAGTCGGTGGGGCAAGACGTTCCAGCGCCAAAGCCACAGCTCGGTGGTGAGACAGCGTCGTCTCAGCATCCAGCATGTCAAGCTTCCTGAGGATTGAGGGAAGAGCCCGGGAGTCACGGGTGGAACCAAGGGACAAGATGAGAGCATCCACAGGGGTCGGCAAGTGTGCGTACTCCGCAGCCACGCCCTGGAGAATCTTCGCATCCCAAGCGGTGATGTCATCAAGAGCTTCCGTCAGTTCCGGAACGCCACGGGCGTCCCCGAAGACGCCGAGGACTTTGGCGTACGTCAACCTTGCAGGGCCCGTGGCTCCTCCAAAGGCCTCCTCTAACACAGGCCGCGCGCGCTCAGGTGAGGAGAGGATGATCGCAAGTGATCGTCCAGCCTCTGCGGGATTCGCAGCGTCGGGCAGTGCCTCAACGGCGTCCGCGATGCTCTGCTGGCCGACCATCGAGTCGACCTGGTGCCTCAGGACTTCCTCCGGCAAGGCCCCGGTGTCCACGAGGTGTCGCTGGAGGACACGGATGTCGATATTGCGGACAGTTACACCGCTCTCGGTTGCCATGGCTCCCGCAATGCCGGCCGCGTACCCCTGATTGTGGACATCTCGCTGCATGCGGACCATGGCAGATGCGTCACGCTCCATGCTGATCCCGACGCCCACAACCAACACGCCGTCCAAGCCTTTCGGCAACAGACAACGGTACGGTGTGTAACAGGTCCCTCCCGGAGCCGGATGGTTGGCCTTCAGCGACTTCTCATCATGGGGGAGGAGAGCGAAGTACGGACGGTTGGGGTAACCGTGCGAGTCGTAGTCGCTGGCGGAGAACACGATGCTGTCGCGGTAAGTTCTGCCGACAATCTGATCGAGGTACCGCAGGATGTGATCTCCAACCACGCGACGACGTTCCCGTGTCTGGATCAACGTGCCGGTGTCGAAGACACTGTCACGGAGCCCATCGCGGACACCGGCAAACGTGCGCCAGACATCGACCATATCCGTCTCATCAACCAACAGATAGTCCGAGTTGACGTAATGGCGCCGGAGCGGGCGTACGGGCAGGCCCGTTCCCTGGAGCGCGATTCCGTCCTCATCCGCGCCGTACATGTAGTCAGCCCCGGCCGCAATCGCGATCTCGCCATTGCCGGTCGCATCGATCGTCGTTCCGGCAAGGATGACGCCACGGCCCTGGGGCGTGGCCACGACGACCCCACTGACCCGCTGACCCGACACGTAAGCCCCGCAACCCAGCACCCCGAACCAAATGTCAGCGCCGGCCTTGCGGAGTTCGCGCCGAAACCACTCCATCTTGTCCTCTATGTTGATATCATCATTGGGGAACGGCACCTCGGCAGCAAAGCCCACATTCCGCCCATGGTAGGCCTTCCCAATGAGGCCGAGAGTCGCCACGCCCCCCAGTCCCTCCAAGTACTCCACAACGAGCGTCCTTGCTCCTCGCCGTGCTGCCGCGATACCTGCGGCGGCACCGGCCGTCCCCCCGCCGACGACGACCACGTCATACTCCGCCAGCAACGGGATTCCTCGGGCAGGAGACGGGACGGTAGGCAGGTCACGATCGGTAGGACGGAGCCCTTGAAGTGTTTCCAGCACGTCCGCCTGTCCATCCGGCAGTCCGGCCGCACCGACCACGTGGACACCAGTCGGGTCAGGCAGAGCGTGGGCGTCTCTCGCCGCGGCCATCCCGACGCTCCCACCGATTGCCAGCAACCCAAGGGGGGCCAACAGCCGAGCCGCCTGCTTGCCCGGCAGGTCCGCGCTCCCGGACAGTACGTAGACTCTCTCAACGCCACGGGGCCGGAAGTGTCCAAGATCCGGCTCGGCCCCGGAGCGCCACTGATCGGCGGAACGCTCACAGAAAAGTGGATCAGGGGGAACATGGTGCAGGAATGCAGACGCCCGCAGTTGCCCCACACGATAGCTGCGGTCTCGGGCCACTTGTTCAGCCTGCGCGTAGGAAGGGAAGCTGGCGTCGGGCATGGGCAACTCCAGCGTGTGCTGCACAGTGCACGTCGTGCCATCCTCATCGGGACTGAGGACAGCCCGTTCGAACGCGATCACTCCCCCTGCCCACGGCTTGGCCTGTGCCCCGGCCAGACGTGCAACCACGGCTCGATCGGTCGCATCGATAACGACCTTGGCCG
>Ga0209249_1000826_pt1 | contig 34011 bp, 29 predicted proteins | sample SaaInlV_200m_DNA_4_FD_184653 | JGI IMG/M metagenome (GOLD analysis project Ga0209249, IMG submission 184653) | Marine microbial communities from expanding oxygen minimum zones in the Saanich Inlet - SI037_S3LV_200m_DNA (SPAdes) (version 2) | ecosystem: Environmental > Aquatic > Marine >...
ATATTCCTGTATTCGTTTACCAGAAGAAAGAAGTTACATATTATGGGCTATTTTAAACAAAAAACGGCAATACAAATTGTACTGCCATTTTTGTGTTTTATCAGAATTTTCAGGGATATTAAATCCCAAAAGTCTTTTTAATTTCATCAACAAAATCGAGTTTCTCCCAGGTAAAAAGTTCAACTTCTTTTTCAACTTTTCCGGCATAAGGAGATTCGAATGTTTTTTTAACGGTAACCGGAGTTCGCCCCATGTGACCATAAGCAGCCGATTCCAAATAAATTGGGTTGCGTAATTTCAAACGTTCTTCAATAGCCGCCGGGCGCAAATCGAAAATTGTTTGCACTTTTTCGGCAATTTCACCATCCGAAAAGTTTACATTTTTTCTGCCATAAGTATTTACGTAAACTCCCACTGGTCGGGCAACTCCAATTGCATAAGCAAGTTGTACTAGAATTTCGTCGGCAACACCGGCGGCGACTAAATTTTTAGCAATGTGGCGCGAAGCATAAGCTGCCGAGCGGTCAACTTTAGATGGATCTTTCCCTGAGAAAGCGCCGCCACCATGTGCACCTCTTCCGCCGTAAGTATCCACAATAATTTTACGACCGGTTAACCCGGTGTCACCGTGAGGGCCACCAATAACAAATTTACCCGTTGGATTTACGTGATAAATAATATCGGTGCCAAAAAGAGCTTGCAAACGTGTTGGCAGTTTTGCCACAACACGGGGAATTAAAATATTAATTACATCATCTTTAATTTTTGCCAACATTGGTTCGTCAGCATCAAATTCATCGTGTTGCGTTGAAACTACAATTGTATGCACTTTCACAGGAATGTTTTCGTCGGTATATTCAATTGTAACCTGCGATTTTGAGTCAGGGCGCAAATAAGTCATCACTTTTTCTTCGCGACGAACATCTGCCATTTCCTGCAAAATAATATGTGATAAATCTAAGGAAAGCGGCATGTAATTGTCGGTGTCTTTGCTGGCGTAACCAAACATCATTCCCTGGTCACCGGCTCCCTGATTTTTTTTATCTTTCTTGTCAACTCCGCGGTTAATATCAGCACTTTGCTCGTGAATGGCGGTAAGAACGCCACACGAAGCACCATCAAAACGGTATTCTGCTTTTGTGTAACCAATTTTGCTGATTACACCGCGCGTTACTTCTTGCACATCGACATAAGCACTCGATTTTACTTCGCCGGCAACAACAACCTGCCCGGTAGTAACCAAAGTTTCAATTGCCACTTTGGAGTTTGGATCGAATGCCAGAAATTGGTCGAGAAGCGCATCCGAAATCTGATCGGAAACTTTGTCGGGGTGGCCTTCCGACACAGATTCGCTTGTAAATAAATAGTTCATATTAAATCTATTTTTAAACCGAAATCGGTATTTATTAATAAAAAATGTGGGATGAAATTTTGAGAAGCTGCTTGCAGCGATTGCTTTAGCATTTTTTCATGTGGTTGCAATCAATCTCAAATTTATCCACTTAAGGGTACAAATTTACTATTCTTATTTTGAATAAAAAAGGTTATTTAGAATTATTTTAAATCAGGGTTGGGGGTGATGCGAATTCCGATTCGCATTCTTTTATGGCGGTTTGGAAACCGCCCCATCCGGAAATGTTCACACAATGCTATCGCCTTGTGTTTTTACATTTCGGGACTTTGTCCATAAAAATTTGATTTTAGATAGGAGTAAAACAAACTTTGTTTTGCATTGTAATTTTATTTCGATTTAAATATTGTGAAAAACGATGTATATTTGTTATACCATAGATAAATTTGCAAAAATGGAAACCCAAAAATTTTTTGCTGTTTTTTTCCTTGTTCTAGCTTTATTTTCTGCCTGCCAAAAGGAGTCCATTCCAAAACCACTGTCCGAACCGGGTTATCCAAGTACTTATGAAATTTTATCGCAAAGTGAATGGAATGTGCGAAATGATGATTTTCAAAAAATTAATATTTATGATGGACTGACTTTAAATGATTATGGATTCATGAATGGAATTATTCCCTTAAATGTGAATGACTCTATTACTGAAGAATTTGTGCTTAAAAATGTTGATTCAATTTTAATGCGGTACAGAAATTTTATGGGAATTTCTGATGATATTATTTTTGATTTAGAAAATCAACTATTGGCTTATTCTCTTTTTATGACCCCATTCGGATTTGATAATATTCGAGACTATTTTTCACATCTTAAAGAATTGGGAACAGAAGGTTTTTGGAACAATAATTTAGAGACAATTACTCATAATTTTCAATTGAATCAAAACAGAATTGAAGGTGAAAAATTTCTTGGGCCAAGTATTGATCTTGAACTTCGAACATTGGATAATACAATTAAGATTTCTGGGAATTGGTATCCAAATGTAATAATTCCTGAGTTTCAAATTTATTCGGAAGAAGAAGTTATTGGAATAGCACATAGAAAATTACTTGAAAAAACGGGGTTAAATTTATGGGAAACAAAGCACAAATTTAGTCTTTACAAAACGATGATAACCATTAACAATAATTCAGAAATTGAACTTCATGAATGCTGGAGAGTTTTTGCTCAGGCCAAAGAAGATTTGTTTTGTTATGTTTTTGTGGATACTCAAACCGGCGACGTTATTAAATACTATGAGCGTGGATGGATTTACTTATAACTCACTCTATCAAAACAAAATCCTCCCCCTTGATATAATTCGACTTTAACAGTAACTTTTTATTCTGCTCGTTTTCGCGGTAATTTGTTAGCAACGAAACGGTAAACTTCGCATTGCAGTGAGGATTTTTTTCAAAACGAAATTCCGGCAAGTCACGGCTTGAATTTTAATTTAATAGCTGAGTATTATTATAGTTAACCGTTTTTTTCAAATTCATTCACGCTGTGGCTAATTGCAAATTCGCATTTTCTGGCAAAAGTTAATCATCAGGAACTTATCATTTAGGTAAATGGTATTAACTTTTTTTTCCCTATTTTTATAGAACTTTCAAAATGAATCCTAATTTCATGGAAAATAACGAATTACTTTCAAAAAAAGCCTACACAAAAATGGCACAACTTTGTAGCCGCTCGGAACAATGTTCGCCTGATATTAGGAAAAAAATAATCGCATTTGGTTTAGAAAACGAAGCAGCTGAAGACGTAATCGGCTTGTTAATAGAAGAGAACTTCATAAACGATCAACGATTTGCAAAAGCGTATGTTTCCGATAAATTTAAAATAAATAGTTGGGGTAAGATAAAAATGCGGTACTATCTTAAAATGAAAGGATTACCGGAGAATATTATTGAGGATGGATTGGCAGTAATTGATGACGAAAAATATAAAAATGTGTTAGTGAAAACAATGAAAGACAAATCAAAAACAATAAAAAAGAAAGATAAATTCGAAAAAATGGGCCAGGTTATCAGGTATGCCCAATCACGCGGTTTCGAACCGGAATTAATCCATCGTTATTTAAAATTAGTTCTGGAATAATGCTATTCATCTGACGTTACAATATCCCTAAAATCTTCTTACTTTTGCATTTCATTAAAAACACAGTTTAAATGATTTTAAAAGACCAGGTAAATGATTTACTGGAACGCCGGGACGCGTTAAGGAGGCATCTTTGACTACGATGCAAAACTAATTCAATTGCAAGAAGAGGAACTAAAAACCCAGGATCCTGAGTTTTGGACTAATCCAAAAGAAGCCGAAATCCAAATGAAAAATATCCGCACCATTAAAGTGTGGACAGATGGTTTTGATGTTGTTGACAATCAGCTTGAAGACTTTCTTGTATTATACGAGTTTTTTGAAGCCGGTGAAGCCAGCGAAGAAGAAGTAGATATTTCTTTTGCCGAAGTCATTGAAAAAACAGAATTTCTGGAAACCAAAAATATGCTCCGAAACGTGGAAGACCGTTTTGGTGCAGTACTTAAAATAAATGCTGGTGCGGGTGGTACAGAAAGCAATGACTGGGCAGAAATGTTGTTCAGGATGTACACTCGTTGGGTAGAGAAAAACGGGTACAAACTAAAAATTGCCGATATGCAGGCTGGCGACGAAGTGGGCATAAAAAGTTGTACGATTGAAATTGAAGGGGAATTTGCTTATGGTTATTTAAAAAGTGAAAATGGTGTACACAGGCTGGTCCGCTTATCTCCGTTTAATGCACAAAACAAACGAATGACCTCGTTTACTTCGGTTTATGTAACACCATTAATCGACGATTCGATTGAAATAAAAGTAAACCCTGCCGACATTACCTGGGATACATTCCGAAGCGGTGGCGCCGGTGGGCAAAATGTAAATAAAGTAGAAACCGGTGTGCGGTTGCGGCATGGGCCTTCAGGAATTATTATCGAAAATACCGAAGGCCGCTCTCAATTTGGAAACAAAGAAAATGCACTTCGCCTTTTAAAATCGCAATTATACGAAATTGAATTGCGCAAACGCCGCGAAAAAACCACGAAAATTGAATCGCATAAAAAGAAAATTGAATGGGGATCGCAAATCCGTTCGTATGTGTTGCAACCCTACAAAATGGTTAAAGATTTGCGCACGAAACACGAAACAGGAAATGTAAACGCTGTTCTCGATGGGGAATTAGACGGTTTTATAAAAGCCTATTTAATGGAATTTGGAGGGAAATAATTATATAACATCGTTTTTATTTTTGAAATTTACCCAACAATCCTGATTTTTGAAAGTCCTGATTTTTTATTTAATACAAGAAAAATGTATTCAAATCAAAATTTTACAAATAGGGAAATAAGTTGGCTTTCGTTTAATGAAAGGGTTTTGCAGGAAGCCGAAGATCCGAATACCCCGCTGTTCGAACGCATCAGGTTTATCGGTATTTTTTCGAACAACCTCGATGAATTTTTTCGGGTCAGGGTTGCGGCAGTTCGCCGTATGGTTGACTTTGGCAAAGACGAAGAAAACCTTCTGGGAAATTTAACACCCAAAGAATTGCACGACAAAATCCATAAAATTGTAATTGGCCACCAGCACAAAGTTCACGAAATATTCAAAAATATTTGGGAAGAATTAAAAGAAGACAATATTTTTCTGATAAACGAAAAAGAGCTTGTTCATTCACAAGGTGTTTTTGTAAAAAAATATTTTCACGAAAAAGTGCTGCCCAACCTTGTGCCAATCATGTTGAATAGAAAGAACAAATTTCCCTATTTGCGCGATCGCTCGGTTTATCTTGCTGTAAAACTCTCAAAAAAATCTAACCCCGTAGATAATGCATTTTCACTCATTAGAATTCCCGGAAGATCGGTCTCACGGTTTTTGGTGTTGCCAAAAATCGGAAAGGAAAAATATGTGATTTTGCTCGACGATGTTATCAGGTTCTGTTTAAACGATCTTTTCTTTTATTTCGATTACGATATTCACGAGGCTTTTACCATTAAAGTTACCCGCGATGCTGAGCTGGATATTGATGATGATATTTCGAAAAGTTTTATTGAAAAAATGAGTAGCAGCCTGAAAAAAAGGAAAACAGGCAAACCAGTACGTTTAATTTACGACCGCAAAATGCCCGAAGATTTATTTGGTTTTATTTTAAAAAAGATGAAACTAAATAACGAAAATGCCATTCCGGGAGGTAAATATCACAACCACAAAGATTACATGAATTTTCCTAAAATTGGCAAAAAACGGCACTATTACACAAAACTTCCACCTTTCAGGCATAAAGATCTTCCGCCTAATACAAGTGTGCTTCGAATAATTCGTAAAAAGGATGTTATGCTTCATTACCCATTTCAAATGTTTAATCATTTTATTGATTTATTACGTGAAGCAGCTATCGACCCGCAGGTTAAAGAAATTGGAATTACCATTTACCGGGTAGCAGCCGATTCAAAAGTGGTTAATGCATTATTAAATGCGGTCAGAAATGGAAAAGATGTTACCGTTGTAATTGAATTACAAGCCCGCTTCGATGAGGAAGCCAATATTTTTTGGTCGAATAAATTACAAGAAGAAGGTGCCAATGTAATTAACGGTGTTCCCGGAATGAAAGTGCATAGCAAACTGGCCTGGATTAAACGTAAAGAAAATGGTTCGTTCAGGAATTATGCATACATAGGCACAGGCAATTTTGATGAAGAAACAGCACGTGTTTATGCTGACGACGGACTAATGACTTCTGACCCGAGATTAGCAAACGAAGTAGAAAATATATTTGAATTTTTTAAACAAAACTATAAACATTTCGACTACAAGCATCTGGTGGTAAGCCCGTTTAATATGCGGAAATTTTTTACTTCCAGTATCGACCGCGAAATTGAATTGGCCAGGCATGGTAAAAGTGCATGGATGATTTTAAAAATGAACAGCCTGATTGACCCGAAAATGATGAGTAAAATTTATCAGGCCAGCAAGGAAGGTGTTAAAATACAGTTAATTGCAAGGGGAATATTCGGGCTGCAAATTGGGAAAAAAGGAATCAGCGAAAATATTTGTGCCATTAGTATCGTTGATAAATACCTCGAACATTCGCGTATTTTTCTTTTCGGAAACGATGGTGATGAAAAGATGTTCATTTCGTCGGCCGACTGGATGCCACGCAACCTCAACCGGCGAATTGAAGTGGCCTGTCCGATTTATGATACTGAAATAAAGAAAGAGTTAAAAGAGATGCTTAATATTCAATTGAAAGATAATTCAAAAGCCCGGATATTAGATCCTGATTTATTAAATAAATACCACAAAGTAAATTCAGAAAAAGCATTCCGGTCACAAGAAGATTACTACAATTTCATAAAAAACAAACACCATTTTATTATGAAAATATATCATAATCCACGATGTGTAAAAAGTCGTGCCGGGTTAAAATACCTCGAAGAAAAAGGCTTTGACATTGAAATCAAAAAATACCTGACTGAAGGGATTTCAGAAAATGAACTCCAGGAGCTAATCTCAAAAACCGGGAAAAGCCCTTTTGATTTCGTTCGCACCCAAGAGAAAGAATTCAAAGAAAATTTTAAGGGAAAAGAATTGTCGGATAAAGATTGGATTAAAATTTTAACTGAAAACCCAAAATTATTGCAGCGCCCGATTGTGGTAAATGGTTGCAAGGCTGTTTTGGCAAACCCACCTGAAAATGTGGAAAATATAATTTAATTAATTTGAAGTTTACCTTGAAGTGTTTGGATTTCAGCTTCAAGTATAATTGTACGTTTTATTGTTTTTGAAAGGGCAAGTGCATCTTTTACAGCTTGCTTGTCGTAGGTTTCAAGAATTATATAGTAGTATTCTTTTCCAAGAAAAACAGCCTTTAACCTGCGTTCGGCATTGTTGGCGATAAACTCAATAGCCCCATTGTCTTTGCCATTTCGGTACGAAACTTTTTCCCATTTAGCTTCCATAAAATCGCTGCGGTGATTGTTAACATCATCAAGCGGAATGGTTTCGGTTTTGGCGTCGTCGCCTTGGTCGTAAACCCTTAGCCCGGTGTGGTTTAACCAATTTTCACCATGATAATTACTGCTTAAATACAGTTCGCCCCGTTCGTCCAAATGCACTTGGATATACGAGCGGTCCCATGCCCGCTGAAACGTTTGTCTTTTATGTATGTATTGTGCAAATCTATCGAACTGGGTCTTTTCTTTAACAAACGATTTTTCCAATTTTGTAAATTGTATTTTTAATGAATCGAGTTCAGCTTCTTTGCGCTGAAACAGATCGAAGTTAATTTCATTAATAAGGTTTTTGGCCACATTCGCCGAGTAAATTGCTTCGGGGAATAATGTTGAAATACTATCTAAATGAATTAAAGCATTTGTTGTATCTTGCTTTTCAAGAAATGTTTTTGCCAGATTTAATTTTACCCGTGCCTTTTCTTCATCTGAAGGGCCACAAGCAACAACAAAAATTACTATTAATACTATTAAATATTTCACCGAAAACCTCATTTTTTATTGTTTTGCCCAAAATTACTATTTTATCCGAAAATTATAACAAACGAACCTAATGAATACAAATTCAGTAACTTTTTTTCAAAATGAGCCGATTGTACAAATACCCGAAAACAACGAGTTGATTTTAGCAGCCTGGCAATTATTGAACCCGGCAAACATTGGGCAAATAATTCGTTTAGGGCATAATGTTGGGGCAAAAAAAGTTTTATTTATTAATAATGAAAGCTTCAAAAAATCAAAAATAAAAAAAACTGCTGGATTTTCATTCGATCAAATGTCGTGGGGGTTTATCTCCGAAAGCGAATTCTATTCTTTACTAAATGGGAAAATGAAACTTGTTATTCTTGAAACCTGCGAGGGTTCAAAAAATATATTTTGTAAAAAATTACCAGAAAAAGCAATTATTTTAGCAGGGAATGAATCGTTTGGGTTGCCACCAGAAATTATCCATAAAAGCGATGAAAAAATTTATATTCCCATGCCGGGAGTTTGCAAATCGATGAATATTTCTCACGCCCTTACTATCGCTGCATTTGAGTGGTACAGGCAAAAGTCTGGTTAAATGTTTTTTACAATATTAAATTAATTTCTAATAATGCATCTCTTTCCATAGATTCTTTCTATTTTTAAACTCAAAATCGACTAACTATGATTACCCTTACCCAGTTGGAATATGTGGTTGCTGTTGACACGTACCGACATTTTGGCAAAGCAGCCGAAAACTGTTTTATTACTCAACCGACTCTGTCGATGCAATTAAAAAAACTGGAAGAAGATCTTGAAATTATTATTTTCGACCGCAGTAAACAACCGCTGATTCCAACCGATGTTGGTCAAAAGATTATTGAACAGGCACGCATTACTTTAAAACAGGCCGACGAGATTAATAACATTATAAAAGAGCATAAAAACCAGGTTTCCGGGTTATTGCGAATAGGGATTATTCCAACATTGGCACCTTACCTTTTGCCAATTTTTATTGGGAAATACAAAAAGAAATACCCTAATATTTTTATAAAAGTTGTTGAGCAAACTACCGAAAATATTGTAAAACTCCTTCATAAAGATTTAATTGATGTAGGTATTTTGGTAACACCTTTGAAAGAGGAGAAAATAAACGAAAAACCGATTTTTTATGAAGAGATGTTGATTTATGCGAATACAGGGCATAAATTGCACAAGCAAAAAGAAATTACAGTTGCAGATATCGCAACACCCGAAATCTGGCTTCTAAGCGACGGACACTGCTTCCGCGATCAAGTAATTAATCTCTGCTCATTTCTTGGAACTACCGATAGTGAACTTCCTTTTCACTTTGAAGCAGGTTCTCTGGAAACATTAATGAATATTATTGATAGGGAAGGTGGAATTACTTTAATCCCGGAACTTGCTAAAGATGGAATGTCGGACAAACGATTAAATAATATTCGGTCATTTTCAAACATGAAACCTCTTCGTGAAGTCAGCCTTGTTTATTCAAGACATTTCGCCAAACATAAACTCATAAACCTACTCTGGCGCGAAATAAAAGAAGTTATTCCCGTAGAACTTCAGGATGAAAAAAGGGGTAGTATTGTGGAATGGAAATAAATCTTTTTTCACTTGAAAAAAATAACTATATTTGCGCCCCAATTTGCGGATGTGGCGGAATTGGTAGACGCGCTAGACTTAGGATCTAGTGCCATACGGCGTGGGGGTTCGAGTCCCTTCATCCGCACAAATAAACCGCCGACCTTCCTTTTACAGGCAAGTGTTGGCGGTTGTTTTAATACAGGTACTTGAAATTAATTTTTTGTCATCATGAACATTACAAGAGAAAATACAAGCGATATAAATTCGGCAATAAAGATTTTAATTGAAAAAGCCGATTACGAAAAAACTGTGGCTGATGCTTTAAAAGAGTACCGTCAAAAGGCATCTATTCCTGGTTTTAGACCAGGAAAAGTACCGGCAGGGCTTATAAAAAAACGGTTTGGGACTGCTATTCTTGTGGAAGAAGTAAATAAAATCCTATCAAAAAATTTATCTGATTACCTTGTTGAGGAAAAATTAAACATGTTGGGCGAGCCTCTTCCAAACGAGGATCTGCAAAAAACAATAAATTGGGACACGGATGAAAACTTTGAGTTTGTTTTCGATATTGCAATTGCTCCTGAGATTAATATTGCCTTAGATAAAAGCGGTGAATATGATTATTATACTATTTCTGTTTCAGACAAAATGATTGCCGAGCAGGTTGATTTGGCAACTTCGCAAATGGGGCAAAACGTACCCGACGATGAAGTGAAAGACGACAGTTCAGTTAGGGGGGATTTTGTTCAACTCGATGAAAACGGTGAAGAAGTTGAAAACGGAATCCAACCAAATGGTGTCCTTCTGGCAGTTGACATGATGAAAGATGATGAAACTAAAAAATCGTTTGTCGGCAAAAATATTAATGATTTATTGGTTTTTGATCCGGTAAAAGCATTCGAAAACAGGCACGAAGTAGGCCACATGTTAAATATCTCGCATGAAGAGGCGGATGAACTTAACAGTAATTTTAATTTCACAATTACCGAAATCCTTAAATTCGAAAAGGCAGAATTAAACGAAGATCTTTTCAAAAAATTATATGGCGAAGAAACCACAATTAAGACCGTTGAAGAATTTAGAAATAAAATAAAAGAAGAAATTGGCGCAAATTTAGTCTATTCATCTGAACATAAATTTGCGTTAGACACGCGTAAAGTGTTAGTAGAAAAAACAAAAATGGAACTTCCGGAAGCGTTTTTAAAACGATGGTTAATTGCTGTTAACAAAGAATTAACCCTCGAACAAATTGAAAATGATTTCGACTACTTTATCAAAGATTTACAGTGGCAGTTAATTTCAAGCTCAATTATAAAAGATCACGATTTAAAAGTTGAGCCAGAAGAAACGATAACGTTTGCAAAACAATTGGCACGCGCACAATATAGTCAATATGGAATGTACGATATTACCGAAGAACAATTAGAGTCGTTTGCGAAAATGATCCTTGAAAAGCCGGAAGAAAAAGAACGTATTTATAAAAAGCTGTTCGAAGATAAAATTATGGCCATTGTAAAAGAAAAAGCAAATATTGTGGAAAAAGAGGTTTCGCAGGAAGATTTTAATGAGATGATGAAATAAATATTGCTGAAAGAATCAGCACAAAACTTTTTTAATAACTTTGTAATTCGTTTTTAATGAACGTAAATTGCAAGGTTATTTTTTTTAATAGGCAAAATTAAAATGGAAAATCAAAACGAGTTTAAAAAATACGCAGTAAAACATTCAGGTATTAGCAGCCTTACCATGGATCGCTACACATCAATTTACAGTAATTATATTTCTCCCACTATTATTGAAGAAAGGCAATTAAACGTTGCTTCAATGGATGTTTTTTCAAGATTGATGATGGATCGGATTATTTTCCTCGGTGTCCCGATCGACGATACAGTAGCAAATATTATCCAGGCACAACTTCTTTTCCTTGAATCTACAGATCCAAGCAAAGATATTCAGATTTATTTTAATTCTCCAGGTGGATCTGTTCATGCCGGTTTGGGCATTTACGATACCATGCAATATATTTCTGCCGATGTGGCCACCATTTGTACCGGAATGGCTGCGTCAATGGGAGCTGTGCTTTTAACAGCCGGGACAAAAGGAAAACGGTCGGCATTAAAACACTCGAGAATAATGATTCACCAACCAATGGGCGGGGCTTCAGGCCAGGCATCGGATATCGAAATTACAGCTCGTGAAATAATGAAAATCAAGGCCGAATTATATGCTATTATTGCCCAACATTCGGGGCAGTCGATAAAACAAGTAGAAAAAGATTCTGACCGGGATTATTGGATGACTTCGGGCGAAGCTGTAAAATATGGAATGATTGATGAAATTTTAGTTCGAACTGAAAAATAATGTCAAACAAAGCAAAATTAGATAAGTGTTCATTTTGTGGGCGCGAGAAAAAAGAGGTGACAATTTTAATTGCCGGAATTGACGGGCATATTTGTGACCGTTGCGCAGATCAGGCACATACAATTATTCAGGAAGAAGTAAAAAAAGAAAGTACTTTCGATCTTGAAGGGATGAAATTATTAAAACCCAAAGAGATTAAAAAATTCCTGGATCAATACGTTATTGGCCAGGATCAGGCAAAAAAAATACTTTCAGTTTCAGTTTATAATCATTACAAACGACTTACACAGTTTGTTGATGATGATGAAACTGAAATAGAAAAATCGAATATCATTTTGGTTGGTGAAACTGGTACCGGCAAAACACTTCTTGCCCGCACAATTGCAAAAATGTTGCACGTTCCGTTTACTATTGTTGATGCAACGGTATTAACCGAAGCAGGTTATGTCGGCGAAGATATTGAAAGCTTATTAACCAGGCTGTTGCAAGCCGCCGATTATAATCTTGAAGCCGCAGAAAAAGGGATTGTATTTATCGACGAAATTGATAAAATAGCCCGCAAAAGCGACAATCCTTCGATTACCCGCGATGTTTCCGGCGAGGGGGTTCAACAAGGATTATTGAAACTACTTGAAGGATCGATTGTTAATGTCCCTCCGCAAGGAGGACGTAAACACCCCGAACAAAAACTAATTCCTGTTAACACTAAAAATATACTTTTTGTTTGTGGCGGGGCTTTCGATGGTATTGAACGAAAAATTGCAAACCGTTTAAACACCAAAGTTATTGGTTATAGTGCGGCTAAAGAGGCCGACCGGATTGAGCGGGAAAACCTGTTGCAGTACATTTCCCCTCAAGATTTAAAATCGTTTGGTTTAATTCCTGAAATTATTGGACGCCTGCCGGTTTTAACCTATCTCGCACCTCTTGATAAGGAAGCTCTTCGAAATATTTTGACTGAACCTAAAAATTCTGTGATTAAACAATACAAAAAGTTATTTCAGCTCGACGGAATTAAACTTGAATTCGAGGAAGATGCATTTCAATATATTGTGGAGAAGGCTATTGAATTTAAATTGGGTGCCAGGGGCTTACGTTCAATTTGTGAGAATATTATGAATGACGCTATGTTTGACTCACCTTCTGAATCGATTGAAAGTTTAATAATAACGCATGAATATGCGCGCAACAAACTTAGCCATTCGGGTATTAACAGACTTAAAGCAAGTTAAATTTTTAAACAGGTCTTACGTTTTTTTTTATTCCCTAAAATAAAAAGTAGTTTCTCTAAAATAATTTAAATCTAATTGTATTTAACCCAGATTAAAAGACTCTGTTTTAAAATTATCCTATCATTTTATTATGCGTCTTTTTTACTTAAACAACTTAACCGGCCCTAATCTGGAAGATGGATTTGTTTTGTATAGCCAGGTTTTTATGGAGAACACAGGTAATTTTAAATGAAAAACAGGCTTTATAAAATGAAGGGATAAATTGGGGGCAGCCTCTTAATATTCCAAAGATTTTTATAGTTTCGTAGTCACAAAATAAACAAAAGGGAATATTTATGAAAATCTTACCACGAATTGCTATTGCATTGTTAATGATTCTTTTATTTACTTCCTCGAAGCCTGAAAAAGATTATTACACTGAACTTTACAGGCCCCAATTTCATTTTACCCCTGAAAAAAACTGGCACAACGACCCAAATGGATTGGTATTTTATAAAGGGGAATATCACATGTTTTATCAATATAACCCAAAAGGGAACAAATGGGGTTTTATGCACTGGGGACATACAATCAGCACCGACCTGGTTCACTGGGAACATTATCCAATTGCATTGTACCCCGATGAGAATTCTGAAGACACAGTACATTGCACTGCTTTTTCTGGATCTGCAATTGTCGATGAAAATAATTTGCTCGGCAAAAATGTGGGTAATGAAAAAACATTAGTAGCATTTTATACCAGCCAACATTGTGGACAACGAATAGCCTACAGTACCGACAAGGGAAGGACGTGGGAGAAATACGAAGGAAACCCAATAATTGCTTTTGATAAAAATGACGATGCACGCGATCCAAAAGTTATTTGGCACGAACCGACTCAAAAATGGATTATGGCCTTATACCGTAAAACCGGGGAAGAGGAAAATAGCAAAGGGGTTTCGTTTTATACATCCGACGATTTAGTAAATTGGGAATGGAAAAGCCACACATTTGGATTTTATGAATGTCCTGATTTAATTCAACTACAAGTTACAAACCGCCCCGATGAATTTAAATGGATTCTTTTTGATGGCGACGGAAGTTATTTAATTGGTGATTTTGATGGAGAAAAATTTACCTCTGAATCTGCTAAATTAAAAAGCGATAACGGAAAAAATTATTATGCTGCTCAAACTTGGAGCAACATCCCCGAAGATGATGGCCGTACTATTCAAATTGCATGGATGAAAGGGGGTGAATTCCCCGAAATGCCATTTAATGGGCAAATGACATTTCCAAGCGAACTTTCGTTAACAAAATTCAATTTTGGATATAAACTAGTGCGTAAACCGGTAATTGAAATTGAAAGTTTACATGGGAAACATTATGATTGGGACGATAAAAATATAATTCCCGGGATAAATGAAAATATATTGAAAAAAGTGAAAGGCGATTGTTTTCATATTGTGGGTGAGTTCGACTTAAAAACATCTGACAATTTTGGGTTAATGATAAGGAACAGTAAAAAAAATCCCGGCACCGAAGTTTTGTATAATGTTAAAAGAGGGACATTATCTGTTTTGGGAACTACAGTCCCATTAATGCCTGTTGACAATAAAATTATACTCGAAATATTGGTTGATCGTGCATCTATTGAGATTTATGCAAATGGTGGGCAAACAGTTATTTCGAATTGTTTTACTCCAAAAGAAGGCGCAAATGAATTACTTTTGTTTTCTAATGGGGGAGAATTGGAGGTCGTAAAACTGGATATTTTTGAAATCAAATCGGCATGGAGCCAGAAATAAATAAAATCGACAAATTGGCCTGAATTGTTCATGAGTTTTTCGTTATGAGAATTCAAAATGCACAGAATAAAGGGAAGCACAGAGTTGAGCCTCGCAGAAATAGCCTCAGCTATTTTGAGAATCGAGAATCGAGCATTCTCTTTATTCAAAGCAGTTTGATTTCGGAATAGATAAATTTATGAATAGTTCAGGTTAGAAACTACTAAAGAGTTTTTATAAAAATAAGGTAAGTAACTGAATAATTGCGATTAAAAGAACCATGGCAACCGGATAAACGGTAGCGTAAGCAATTGAATGTGCATTTGTTTTTGTCATCGCGTCTGCGGCAGCTAATCCAGGGGTACTTGTCATACTTCCACTAATGGCCCCAAACAAACTTAAAATATTCATTTTGAAAAAATATTTTCCTACAAAAGCAGTAATAAACATTGGCAAAATGGTTATTACTGCCCCAGCAAAAAACAATTGAATCCCGTAGTTTTCGAAAGTTTGGACAATTTCAGCACCTGCACCGGTTCCTACCGCGGCTAAAAAAAGGACAAGGCCCAATTGCCTCAACAATTGATTGGCAGCACTTGTCATTGTCCACAATACAGGACCGGTTTTTCCAATCCTGCTAAGTATTAAAGCTACAATTAATACTCCACCGGTAATTCCAGGGCTAAATGAAAATGAACCAAATACAATGTTTATTTTGCCCACCAGGACACCTAAAATTATTCCCAGGGCAACAGGTAAAATATCGGTGTCGGAAAGGCGTTTTTGGTCGTTCCCAAAAATTTTAGACACCATTTCCATGTTTGTTTTGCTGCTGGCAATCACAAGTTTATCGCCAAATTGCAATTTTGAGTCGGGTGTTGGGGAAATATTAATTCCCGACCGGCGGATGCGTGTAATTGTAGCATTGTAAGTATGTAGTAGGTTTATCTGGCCAATGGTTTTATTTACAATTTCTTTGTTGGTTACCAGAACAGATCGCACGTCGTATTTTGGGTCAAGGGGGATTTCTTCCTCGGTTGTCCTTCCAATTAGTAATTGTACGTTTTTTAGTGCTTCTTCGGTTCCAACGGCCTTTATTAAATCTTTTTTTTGAAGGATTGTTTCCGGCGACGGAGTTATTTCCGAACCCTTGTGCATTACTCTGGAAATAACTGCTTTTGTCATAAACCGAATTCGTGATTCACCTATACTTTTCCCTACTATATTTTCATTTTCAACAATAAAATTTTTATGCAGGATTTCCGGGAATTCATTCTTTATTTTCAAGTTGTGTTCTTCTTCCGATTTTTTTAACGGAATATTTAAAATTTTAGGCAGAAACCGAATAAATAAGATTGCACCTATTACCCCAAACGGGTAACCAACCCCATATCCAATAGATGCTAATGGCGAATTGGTATAATCGATAGCGGCGGCCAGACCGGGAGTACTTGTTAAAGCGCCGGCCAGTAATCCAATGGCAATATTTTTATCGATTTTGAAAACAGCAACCAGTAGCAAAGTAATCAATCCTGCCAACAGAATTAATAATGTGGCAAAAGATGCTAATTGTCTGCCCTCTTTTTTAAACGATCCGAAAAACCCTGGCCCGGCCTGAATCCCAATGGTAAAAATAAATAATACAAGTCCCAGGTATTGAAAATCTTTTGAAATAATAATTCCATAGTGGCCGAAAAACAAGGCTACAAAAATAACCGCCGAAACATCGAGCGACAAGCCGCAGATTTTTATTTTCCCCAAAATAAAACCCAGGGCAACAATTATAAAAAGTGCAAAATAATTGTTAGTGAGAAGTTCCATTTTTAATCTAAATTATTTGCAAAGTTAGTTAATTCAAACATGTGGGCGTTTGAATTTATATTTCTTTCGGGGCAGGTGTTAAAAAATTAAGATTTGAAAAAAGTAAAGGTTTTTCAGAGCAAAAAGTTAAAATCATCTCCTGCTGAAAGTTCAAATGGATTTTTCCCTTTTTTGAAAATCCGGCATTGCCGGTCGCCAATTAATTCAAGTTTTTCGTTTTCAAGTTTAAACATTGTCCCTTCCCGAAGTCCGGTAACGTACAAATCCGGATTAATTTCAAGGAATTCTTCAATGCGCTGTTCGCGGGTTTCACCACCGTGGTCCTCAGGATTTGCATCTAAATAATGTGGGTTTATTTGAAATGGTACTAATCCGGTACAATCAAAACTCAGGGGGTCGATAATTGGCATATCGTTAGTTGTGCGCAAAGTTGGGCAAGCTACATTCGAACCTGCACTCCAACCAATATATGGCGTTCCGGCCTCAACTTTTTCACGAATCGGATCCATTATATTTTGGTCATGCATCATCCGAACAAGTTGCCAGGTATTTCCCCCGCCCACAACAATTGCATCTGCATTTTGAATGGCTTTAATCGGATCTGCAAAAGTGTGAATACCAACAATATGATGTCCTACTTCGGCAAAACGTTCTTCTACTTTTTTGCAATACAAATCGAACGAAAAAGTGACAGCGGCAAACGGAATAAAAACAGCAGTTACCGATTTTTCGCCAAGGAATTTTTGAATTTCATATTTTGGATAGTCCAGGTAAGGTTCACCTTTCATTGTTGAATTACTTATTAATAAAAGTTTCATGTGTGCAGTGTTTTATATTTATCGGTAAAATTATCAAATTATTAAAGATTTGAGTGCGCTTGATTGTTATTTTGTCAAGTTGTGTGTCGTTTTCGCTAAGAATGAAAATTAGAACAACATTCAAATAATTAAAAAATATTTCCCAAGAATTTGAGCCCGGGCGTTGGAACACAATAAATTTGGCAGGGTTTATTTAGCAGTTTTTTATTTCCGATAACCTGAAAAGGAATTTTATTCAATTCATTATAAAAGGCCAAAAGTGCATGAATTGGTAACCACAAACAAGAATAGCGATTTTAAAAAGATATGGATCATATATAACGGGACGAAGTCCGTATTCTGTAAAAAATTCTTAATTTTTATATTTTTAAAATGCATCCCGATATTTTTCGGATATTGAGAAAGTGCTACAAATCAGGATTATTTGTTTCAATTATAAAATATATCCCTATCTTTGCTTTCACAATTTTCAAAAATGAAGACAACATTTAACAATTTTTATTTTTACTGGTATTTTTATTTTGGCTCGAAAGTCGGGATCAGTGAGTAAAGTATTGTTAAAAGTTAAGATATTTTACTGAAAGGTCTCGAAAATTCGAGGCCTTTCTTTTTTTTTATGAAATAAATATATGAAAACAACAATAATTGGCTTGGGATTAATTGGCGGTTCGCTGGCAAAAGATTTGCGAAAATCGAAATTTGCCACCGAATTAATAGGTGTTGACGCTAATAAAAATCATGCTAAACAGGCACTTGAACTGGGACTGGTTGACCAAATAAATACATTGGAAGAGGCAGTGAAAAATACGGATTTGATAATTATTGCAATTCCTGTCGATAAGGAACTGGAAGTACTTCCGGTGGTTTTGGACAAAATGAATGGTAATGCAACAGTTAGTGATATGGGTTCGGCCAAAAAAATAATTGTCGATTCGATTAAAAATCATCCAAGGAGAAAAAATTTTGTGCCGGCCCACCCGATGTCAGGAACCGAAAACTCCGGACCAACTGCGGCACTCGAAGATCTTTTCAAAGGGAAAATTGCCATTCTGTGCGATCAGGAAAATTCTGGCCCACAACATTTAGCTTTGATAGAAAAAATGTTTCAAAGCCTGGGGATGAATATTGCCTACATGTCTGCCGACGAGCAAGATCACAGTACTGCTTTTGTTTCGCACCTGCCACACGCTGCTGCTTACGCTTTAGCAAATGCGGTTCAGGCAAAAGAAGACCGAAATATAATTTTTGATCTTGCCAGCGGGGGATTTCGTTCAACTGTCCGGCTGGCTAAAAGTTCATCGTCGATGTGGCATCCCATTTTCCAGCAAAACAGTAAATATGTTATCGAGTCGCTCGATGTGTATATTAAACATTTACAGGAGTTTCGCGATAGTATAAAACACGAGCAATACGATAAATTGAAAGAATTAATAGTGAATGCAAATAAAATAAGGGTTGTTCTCGACGGGGAAAATTCTCACATGATAAAAAACGAAGAAAAAATCACAAAATTTTATACAAAATAGTCATGACAATTAAACTTGAAATTAATCCGATAAAAGAGTGGTTGCCTCAAATTGACAACCCTTTGCTTATTTCCGGGCCATGTAGTCTGGAGTCGGAAGAACAGGCACTTGAAACTGCAAAATTATTAGCCAAAGACAAACGGGTATTTGTTTACCGCGGTGGGGTTTGGAAACCCCGAACACGTCCCGGTTCATTTGAAGGGGTCGGATCTGTTGGGCTAAAATGGCTTCAACTGGTAAAAAAAGAGACAGGTTTGTTGGTTGGTACTGAAGTTGCCAACGCTCAACATACCGAAGAGGCCTTAAAAGCAGGTCTCGATGTGCTTTGGATTGGTGCCCGTTCAACAGCCAGCCCATTTGTAGTGCAGGAAATTGCAGATGTTGTAAAAGGGACTGATGCTGTGGTAATGGTAAAAAACCCGGTCAATCCCGATGTGCAACTCTGGATGGGTGGCATCGAACGTATCAACCAGGCAGGAATCAAAAATATTGTGGCTATCCACAGGGGTTTTACACCCTTTAGCGAAACCAAATATCGTAATTTTCCTAACTGGAAAACCGTAATAGAATTGCGGCGATTACTACCCAACCTTCCTATAATTTGTGATCCCAGCCACATTGCAGGAAAACGTGAATACCTTACTGAAATTTCGCAAAAGGCTTTCGACATGGGAATGGACGGATTAATGCTGGAATCGCACCTCGATCCTTCGGTGGCTTTAAGCGACGCGGCGCAACAACTTACTCCAACTGATTTGGGGAAATTATTGAATAAGTTGATTATCCGCCACGAAAATGCAAACAATCCCGATTTTGAAAACCAATTGGATGTTTTACGGAACAGGATTGATGCCATCGACTCGGAAATACTTGAAACACTGGCTTCGCGGGTGGCTGTTGTAAATCAAATTGGGGAATATAAACGGGATAATAATGTAACAGCTTTACAAATTAGCCGCTGGACAAAATTAATGGAAAACCGTGTAAACCTCGGTAAAGATTTAAATTTGAATGAAACGTTTGTAAAAATCTTATTTCAGTTGATACATGAAGATTCTGTACGGATGCAAACTGAAATTATGGACAAATAATAATTTACATAATCAATTAATAAAAAACCCTGGAAATCTTTTTTTCAGGGTTTTTTATTCTCGCTGGTTTATTCAACGAAACAAAACCCTCAACAATTTCAACACCCATTTTTTATAAGGTGGATAGCGAAGTGGCAAATCAAATTTTGTTGTTGTTTTTATTACTGAACGTTCGTGAGAGAAAACTTCAAAACTACGTTTGCCGTGGTACGATCCCATGCCGCTATAGCCAACACCGCCAAAGGGCAACGAAAAATTTGTAAAGTGCAAAACAACTTCGTTAATTGCAGCATCACCCGAATATGTTTTTTGTAGAAACTCTTTTTGCTTTTTTTTGTTTTCAGAAAAATAATAAACAGACAAAGGTTTTTCGCCAGCGTTAATAAATGTAATTACTTCATCAATATTTTCGAAGGTAAGCACAGGTAAAATCGGGCCAAAAATTTCCTCCTTCATTATGGGCGATTCCATATTTACCCCTGTTAAAATTGTAGGTGAAAAATGTTTGTCGCCCTTGTCGAAATTACCGCCGTAATAAATATTTGTATCGTCTAATAATTTTGTCAAACGTCCAATAGCTATTTCATTTACAATTTTCGGAAAATCGCTGTTGGTGTTTGGATGTTCAGTAAAAAACTGTTCGATCATCTGTTTCATCAGCAATAATAATTTTTCACTTACTTCACTATGAACGAATAGATAATCGGGGGCAACACACGATTGTCCGGCATTTAATAATTTTCCCCAAATAATTCGTCGCGCTGCAATTTTAAGGTTGGTATCTTTGTCAACTACCACCGGATTTTTACCACCCAATTCAAGTATTACCGGAGTTAGATTTTGGGCAGCGGCCTTTAAAACTATTTTCCCAACCCTGGAACTTCCCGTAAAAAATATTTTATCCCAACGTTGAGCAAGCAAATCCTGGCTAATTTCGACACCGCCCTGAACTACAATGACATGTTTTTTATTAAAAGTTTCTTTTATAATTTTTTCGATAGCAGCCGCGGTGTGAGGCGTAAATTCTGAAGGTTTTAAAACAACAACATTTCCGGCAGAAACGGCTCCGATCAAGGGGGTCAAAGCCAACATAAACGGAAAATTAAAGGGACTGATTATAAGAACTTTTCCATAGGGTTGCCTGAAAATACGACTGGTTGAAGGGAAAGCAAAAATGGGTGTAGGTACTTTGCGTGGTCGTGCCCATTTTTTCAAATTCTGAATATGTTTTGTTAATTCTAATTGCACCATTCCTATTTCTGTAGAAAAAGCCTCAAATTCGCTTTTTCCTAAATCGGCTTTTAGTGCAGCGAACAATTCATTTTCGTGGTTTTTTATCGATTGTTTTAATTTTTTTAAATGTTTTATACGGAAGTTGATATCAAGTGTGGCATGCGAATCAAAATATTGACTCTGCACATTTATAGTTTCATTTGTTTTTTTCACTCTGGCAGGTTTTTTATTGGGAATTCATTAATTAATTTATTTATTCCTTTTTTCATTGCTGATTCAACTAACATGTAGTCGGGCATTTCTTTACCGATAAAAATAATAAAAACAGCCAACTGCCTTGCATTTAAATTATTGTACAAAAAATGTTTGTTTAAACGGTACGCCTCACGTATCCTTCTTTTTATAAAATTACGCTGAACTGCTTTTTTGAACTTTTTTTTACCTACTGAAAATGCTGCCTGAACTGGAACATTAATAGGCAATTCAGTTTCGTGATACACAAATTTTAGTGGGAATGCCAAAAATGAAGATCCATTGGCAAAAAGGTTCTCAGAAATTTTTTTACTACAAAGCCGTTCTTCTTTTTTAAAAGAAAAATTAGTTTTCTTGCCGTCTGCGTCTTTTAAGGTAATTTCCATTTTCAACTAAAAAAGGCCAGCCTTACCCGACCAGCCTTTCAAAATTATATATATTTTTTGCTTAATTTCCTTTATTGTTCTTTTTTATGTACTGTTCAAGTGCCATTGTCATTGATGGGGCTTGTGCAGTTGGTGCTTCAATGTCGAGGCGTAATCCGGCTTCACGCACTGCCTGGGCGGTGGTTGGGCCAAAAGATGCAATACAAGTGCTGTTTTGTTTAAAATCGGGAAAGTTTTGAAACAGTGATTTAATTCCCGAAGGGCTATAAAAAACCAGGATATCGTAATTCACTTTTTTTAAATCCGACAAATCGCTACTTACGGTCCGGTACAAAATGGCCTTTGTATAATTGCAACTTTCTTTTTCGAGTAATTCAGGAATTTCCTGTTTGTGAATATCAGCTAGCGGCACAAGGAATCTCTCTTCTTTGTGCTTTTTCATCACGTTAATCAAATCGGCAAAGCGGCCATCGGCATAAAATATTTTTCGCTTTCGGTAAACAATGTATTTCTGCAAGTAAAAAGCTGTTGCTTCTGAAACGCAAAAATATTTCATCGAATCGGGAATGGTCAAACGCAAATCCTGGCTCGTTTTAAAAAAATGATCAATCGCTGTCCTACTGGTAAATATTACAGCAGTGTGCTCTAATATCTGAATTCTGGTTTGCCTAAACTCTTTTGCCGGGATGCCTTCGATTTGAATAAACGGGCGAAAATCGATTTTAACGTTATTTTTTTCTGCTAAATCAAAATAAGGCGATTTTGCCGTGGTGGGCTCTGGCTGTGAAACTAATATGCTCTTGATTTTCAAAATTTTCTGGTATTAATGAAACTTACTCCTTCTATGCCACAACTATTTTATAAATTAAAAGCATGGGCAAAATTTCAAGGGTACAAAGGTACAAAAAGAGATAAAATATTGACAATTGTTTTTTTAATAATATTTTAATTCCTCTTTGTAACAAAAAAAGGTAAAAAATAGCTACGATAAAAAGCCCTACAATAACCGGGAACACACGGTTTTCCCAAGGATAAAACGCGATAAAAGAAATAATTGGGAAAAGAAACAAACCGGCAATCCGGTTAAAATTATCCATATTAAACAGGTATTCTCCTGATTCGTTGTTCTTTTCGAGGAGCGATCCGAGCATTTGATACGCCAGTTTTTTTAAAAGAAAATATAATAATATCGACCCCAGACAAGCCAAAAAAAGGTTAAACCCGGAGTAGAACATTTCAATTTGAAAATGATTTAATACCTGAAATAAAAACAAAGATCCTGTCAGGTAGAAATAAACCTCAAGTCGAAACGCTCCATGTAAAACTGAATTATTTTTCTCGCGATACATTCTATATGAAGTTGAATAATTTACCAACGACTGAAACAAATGCCCCAAATATTTCGAATAGGTATTTCTTACCGATGCAAATAAAGTCAAAATTAGCAACAGTAAAATAGTTACCCAATCGGCATGAACAGTTGCTCTGTTATAAACTGGTAAGCCAAGTCCTTTTTCGTCGACTTTTACCGATGAAATTAAAGTAACATTATTTTTGGGGGAAATATAACGTGATGTATCAACAAGTATTTTTTGTTCGTTGCGCCACCTCCAATACCGAATTTGCGCTTGTGTTGGTGGGGGTGGCGCCAATTCCACTTCAACCGGCCTTCTTGAGGTGTCGCGTACCAAAACCGATTCCAGCGAAATAATAGTGCGCTGCACCTTAAGCCCTTCTGTTTTTCCGGGATCCGGAACAAGTTTTAATTGATTATTGGTTTTAACCGTATCTTGTTGATATGTAAACGCAAATTCCATTTTCGAATTTAATTGTGCAAAGATACCATTACAAAGAAGAATGCCGAATAAGTAATTTCGATTTTTGAATTTCGTATTTTTGAGGATAAAATTTAATTAATGATTTACCTGGCTCCGATTCAAGGATTTACCGACTTTGTTTATCGAAAAGCTTATTCTGAAGTTTTTACGGGTGTCGATACTTTTTTTATTCCGTACATCTCGTTGAAAAATAATCAAATCTTAAAAAAATTTGAAAAAGAAATCCTGTTTGAAAACAATCCTCAAAAAAATGTAGTTCCACAAGTTTTGGTAAAAGACGGCCCGGAAATGTTGGATTTGTCGAACATCTTAAAAAATTTCGGATATAACGAAATTAACCTTAACCTGGGCTGCCCGTATCCAATGGTTACCAACCGTGGGAAAGGATCAGGCTTGCTACCCCACCCAAATAAAATTAAATCGATTCTTAATGGATTTTTTGAAAAATCGGATCAAAAACTTTCTTTGAAAGTTAGGTCAGGATTAATCCAACCGAATGAAATAGAGCTTCTTGTCCCAATTTTTAATGAGTTCCCTTTAAGCGAAATTATTTTTCATCCCCGAATTGCGACCCAACTTTACAGGGGCGAAGTGTTGTTATCGGCCTTTAAAAAAGTTAGCGAACTTAGTAAACACAGGTTAGTGTTTAATGGCGATATTTTTAACCTTTCTGATTTTAAAAATATGCAGGGGCTTTTCCCAAATATAAATAATTGGATGCTGGGTCGCGGTATTCTCATGGATCCTTTCCTTCCTAGTGAAATAAATGGAATTCATTTTTCGGAAGAAGAAAAACGAGCAAAAAAAATGGATTTCCACCAAATGATTTTTGACACATATTCAGACAAAATGGACAACCAGGGAAATACACTAAATAAAATGAAACAGTTTTGGTCCTATTTCAGTTTTGGTTTTCCTAATCAACACAAAGTTTTTAAAAAAATAAAAAAGGCTGGTTCGGTTGAAAAATATTTGAATGTCGTTCAGACTATTTTCAGGGATTAATTGTACGAACAATTTTCACGTTCGTATTTTTCCATTAAAATAACGAGGAGATTTAATTCAATTTCTTCGTTAACATTTCTTGGTGCTTTACAGATATCGAGGAAGCGTTTTAGTGCTTTTCGGTAATCTTCGTCTGTTTCAATTTGTTCAAACATATTTTTTAATGGGCATCGAGCCAATTATCGGCGGCATTCATTTCAACGGTAAGTGGAACACCAATTTCAACCGCATTTTCCATTTCAGTTTTTACAATTTGTTGTACCTGTTCCAGTTCGGGTTTTAATACATCAAAATTCAATTCATCGTGTACCTGAAGCACCATTTTCGATTTTAACTTTAATGTGTTGAATTGCCTGTAAATATTTATCATGGCAATTTTAATAATGTCGGCTGCCGAACCCTGGATTGGTGCATTAATTGCATTTCGTTCTGCCATTCCACGTACTATTGCATTGGACGAGTTTATATCACTTAAATAACGTTTGCGGCCCATAATTGTTTGAACGTAGCCCTGTTTTCCAGCCAAATTAATTTGTTGGTCCATAAATTTTTTGATTTTTGGGAAACTTTCAAAATAACCATCAATCAATTCCTTTGCTTCGGCGCGAGGGATATTTAAGCGCTGAGAAAGCCCAAATGCCGAAATTCCGTAAATAATACCGAAGTTGGCTGTTTTGGCTTTTCTCCTCATGTCTGAATTTACGTCCTCTGCGGGCACCCGATAAATTTTAGCGGCTGTAATTGAATGAATATCTTTCTCTTCATTAAAAGCTTTTAACATCTCATCGTCTTTGCTCATTGCTGCCATTATCCGCAATTCAATTTGCGAATAGTCTGCCGACAAAAAAATATGGTCCTTATTTGAAGGAACAAAAGCTTTTCTGATTTCACGTCCGTTGGCATTGCGAATAGGTATATTTTGAAGGTTAGGGTTTACAGAACTTAACCGCCCGGTTGCAGCAATTGCCTGGTTGTATGAAGTATGAATTTTTCCTGTTTTTACATTTACTAAAAGTGGAAGTGCTTCAACATAAGTATTTAGTAATTTTTTTAAGCCTCTAAAATCGAGTGTTTTCTGAATAATTGGATGTTTATCAACTAACCGGGATAAAATTTCTTCGCCCGTTGAATATTGTTTTGTTTTTGTTTTTTTTGCTTTCGAATCGATATTTAGTTTTTCAAAAAGGATAATGCCCAATTGTTTTGGTGATGAAACATTAAATTCCTCACCAGCCAGTTCAAATATCTCTTTTTCGAGCTGAATTATTTGTTCGCGTAACAATACCGCAAAAACTTTTAGTTCGTTGGTATTCATTTTAACACCTGCTTTTTCCATATTTACAAGTACCGGAACCAGAGGCATTTCAAGTTGTTCGAATAATTTGCGGACTTCAAATTTATCAAGTTCAGGATCAATCGCATTTTTTAATTGAAGTGTGAGATCGGCATCTTCGCAGGAATAATCGCGCAATTTTTCGGAAGGCACCGAACGCATATTTAATTGGTTTTTACCTTTTTTGCCAATCAGGTTTTCGGTTGCTACTTTTTTGTAGTTCAGGTAATGCAAACATAATAAATCGAGGCTGTGTTTTAAATCGGGCTGAATTAAATAATGCGCCAGCATAGTATCGTACAATTTTCCTTTCACTTCAATGCCATAATTGCTGAGCATTAATATGTCGAATTTAATATTTTGCCCGATTTTTACTGTGCGGTCATCGGCAAAAACTTCACGAAATTCATTCATTATTTTTTGAGCTTCATCGCGGTTTTTAGGAAGAGTAACACAAAATGCCTCGTGTTTACGGAAAGAAAAGGATATGCACACAATTTCGGAGGTGTGAGTATTTAGGCCGGTGGTTTCTGTGTCGAAACAAAATTCATCCTGAACCGACAACTCGGCCCTTAAACTTGCCCGTTGCATTTCATTTTCAATTAAATAATACTGGTGGGGGATAGTTTCGATTGTGTCGAGTTTTTCATTTACAGTTTCAATCGGGATTTCATCTCCAAACAAATTCCCCTGAAATACTTTTTTCGACTGGGTTTCATTTAGTTTTAACCTCTGCAAAATTGTTTTAAACCCCAAATCTTCGAAAAGGGCTTTTAAATCTTCTTTGTTGATTTCTTCCCTGATGAGGTTACTTTTGTTGAATTCTATGGGAACATCAAGAATAATGGTCGCCAGTTTTTTTGATAGTCGCACTTGTTCTTCAAACGTTACCAGGTTTTCTTTTTGTTTACCTTTTAATTTATCGGTATTTTGGTAAATACCATCAATATTTTTAAAGTCGGAAACGAGTTTTTGGGCTGATTTTGGACCTACTCCGGGGCAACCGGGAATATTATCGGCACTGTCGCCCATTAATCCTAAAATATCGATTACCTGCTCAGGTGTTTCTATCCCAAAGTTTTCTTTTACCTCATTTAAACCCCAAATCTCAGCATCGCCCCCGGCTTTGCCAGGTTTAAACATAAAGGTATTTTCCGAAACCAGTTGAGCATAATCTTTGTCCGGTGTCATCATGTAGGTTGTGAATCCTTCTCTTTCGGCTTTTTTTGCCAAAGTCCCGATTACATCATCGGCTTCGAATCCCGACTTTTCGATAATGGGAATATTGAACCCTTCAATAATTTTACGGATGTAGGGGATCGATTTTCTTAAATCTTCAGGCATTTGTTCGCGGTTGGCTTTGTATTCCGAAAACATTTCGTGCCGGAATGTAGGAGCCGACACATCGAAAACCACTCCTATATAATTGGGGTTTTCGCTTTCGAGCAATTGTACCAGGGTGTTTGTAAAACCCAGCATTGCAGAGGTGTTCACTCCTTTAGAATTGAACCTTGGATTTCGGATAAAAGCGTAATAGCTTCGGTAAATTATTGCAAACGCATCGATTAGAAAAAGTTTCTTTGCACTGTCTTCTGTCATAATATCGAATTTTATTTATTGTCGGAATAAAACCATTCGGCATACGAATTAACAGTTTCGTACAACCTGATGCTAAATAATGAAACACCCGAAGGTAAATGTTGTTGAAGGATTTTGGCAATATGTGCCACAATATTTTCGGAAGTGGGCTGAAAGCCAACCACAATTATCCGGTCGGTAGTTTTTTTTAGCAGGTTAAGTTGATTTTCAGGAACCATTTGGCTGACCATTAATGCATGGTCGAACCGATCGACAACTTCTGATTTAACAATAGTTTTCAAATCGCCAAAATCTATTACCATCCCATCTTTCGGGTTTCCTGGCTGATTTAGGGTTTCACCCAAAAGTGTAACTTCAAGATTGTACGAATGCCCGTGGATATTACGGCATAACCCATCGTATTCGTAAAGAATATGTGCCATTTCGAAATGAAATCTTTTAGTGACCCTGATTTTTGGCATTATTTAATAATCTGATGTTAATTGGCGAAAGTACGAATTTTTACAAAATTGAATCAAAAAAAGTGTTGTGTAACCCGGGATTAATACCAAAGGTTTTCGCGTTGTAACGGAGTTTGCCGTTTACGGCTAAATAGATTGAAATTGTAACCAACCATAATTTCGTGTGTACCATTGTTAAAGGAGTTAAGTTCGGAAAAAGCAAGATCGTACGAGTAGCCCAGTAATAAATAGTCGGTAACATTGTATTGGGTTAAAAGCCCGAATGAATCCTTAAACCGTAACATTCCACCTACCCAAAACTTCCCTTTTAATCCAATCATTGCGGTTACGTCAAGCGATATTGGGGCATTATGCACATATTTCAACATCGAGTTGGTTTTTAATTGTAAATTTTCGCCCAGTAAAAATTTTTTTCCGGCCACAAAATACATGTGTAACTCTTCTCTACCAATATAATCGGTTACAAAGTCTTCGCGTGTAATATCGTTTTTAAGCAGCTTGGGTAATGAAAAACCCAAATAGGTATTATTAGAAAAAAGGAAGATCCCCACACCGAAATTCGGCAAAAAGTTTTTATATATGTCTTCTTCATAAATCGGGTCAGGATCAATTGTAATCAGTTCGGTGAGTGAAGCGCGGTAAAAACTAAAACCACCTTTTAGCCCCATCCCTAACATATATTTTCTCCCGACATTTAAAAAATAGGAATAATCGAAATAAAGCCCGGTTTGTTCCAGGGGACCAATTTTATCTGTCAACAAAGAAAACCCCACGCCTGCTTTGAACCCCTTAATAGGAGAATGATATGAAAAGGATTTTGTTACCGGGGCACCATCAAACGAAACCCATTGGTTACGGGCAACCAATAAGAAATTGCCAGTTCCTTTTGAGCCTGCAAACCCAGGATTAATAATCAGCAAATTATCAATATATTGGGTGTACATCGGATCTTGTTGTGCGGCAGTATCATCCGAAGTGGCCAAAAGTGCCATAATCGTAATCCCAACATATAATATTTTCCTAAATAATTTCATTCAATCATCTGTCTAAATAAACTGATCCTGCAATTCTTGGTTCACCATTGGCTAAATCCAGGACATAAAAATAAGTCCCACTGGGAAGGTCTTCATTTCCGAGCCTAATCCCGATATTTGGTTTGCCATCCCAGAATTTTGGCATAATGTTAATCCCGTAATTGCTTGCCTGGTACACTTTGTGTCCCCAGCGGTTATATATTTCGATGTAATTGCCTTCGTACCATTCTATTCCAATAATTTCGAAATAATCGTTAATATTGTCCCCATTAGGGGAAAATGCTTCAGGGATTATAAAATTAAATTCTGAAACAAATACGAATACCATTGCCCTGTCGCAGTTATTAAAGCTGTCGCAAATTTGGTACTCAAAATTGTCGAACCCGCTAAAAGTATTATTTGGCCGGTATTGAATTGTATAATCTTCGTAATTAATTGTCGCGGTTCCATTTTCAGGTGGAATAGTAATTTTAAACGAATCCAGATTAATACGGTTTTCGGGGTCATAGTCATTTTCGAGAACCTCTATTTTTACTTCTGCCCTAAGGGCTGTTGAGTCGTAATCGTCATTTGCAACTATTTCATATATAATCATTCCAACAATCACAGTATCGTAATCAACACATCCAAACTGGTCGGTAACTGCGAGCCAATATTCACCAAAACCGCTAACTTCTGGCGTTGATGTATTTTCCCCGCTTTCTATTAATCCCGAACTTGTTGTCCACTGATGTTGCAGGTTTAAGCCTGAACTTCCGCTGCCATCTAAAAATACAGGTGAATAGCCATACTTATAAACATCTTCGCCTGCATCGGCAGTAACATTTAAAACTGTAATTTGTACAGAATCAATTGCAGTAAGACCATCAACGTTGGTAACCGTTAATTTATATTCGGTGGTAATACCCGGAGTAAAAATTGGGTTTGCACTGGTTGAATCGTCCAGGAATGTTCCTGGTTCCCACAAATAACTCAGGTTCTCGTTTGATGTAGCCAATTCCCCTAGCGTTAAGGTATTGCAACTTCCGATAGTAGTATCGCTTCCGGCCAGGGTTATCTCACGATAACCAAAAGAGGTGACAATAATAAAACCAGTAGCTTTCCCACAAATCGGATTTTCGCCTGCAATACATGCTTCATAAACAAACCAGTCGATTCCTACAAACCCTGAATCGGGGATGTACGAAAATAATCCATCCTCGGTAAGTTCCAGCACACCGTTTTGAACAGTTGTTATTGGTGTTGCATTATAAACCAAAGCCTGACCATATAAATCATAATCATTTTCTGCTAAATTGAAAACAGTCCCGACACTGTATAAAAATATGTCGTCGGAAATTGCAATTGGTTTAACATTGGCATAATTACTTACAATAATATATGCCCATGCAGAATCGCATAATACCGGCGAACCGTTGTCGCAAACCCGATACATAAATTTATCGATTCCCTCGAATCCCTGATTTGGTGTATAAGTGAAATTTCCGTTATCGAGTATCACGACAACACCATTTTCAGGCTCAATTACAGGATAGGTTGTAATTGTTAACGGATCTCCATTACCATCGGGGTCAATATCATTTTCCAATAAATTACTTATTACGGCTTGATTTGGAAATGTTAATGCAAAATCGATAACCGCAACCGGGGCAACATTTCCTTCAGGATTTGACGGAAGGATACGAAATTCAACTTCTGCGGTTTCACATTCCGGGGTATCGTTATCGAAACAAACTAAATAAGTAAAGCTTATTTCCCCTACAAAACCTTGTGGCGGTTGATAATTAAAAGTACCATCGGGATTCAAATTAAGCCCGGGAAGATTATCTCCCCAAACAGAGTAAACAAAATTAATATTGCTATCGAGAACATGAAAGTCGTTTGTACTAATATCCCCGGAAATCGGGTTGTTTTCAAAACCGATAAAAAAATCGGCCAGGGCAAATAATGTTTGAATGCCTGCCTCTTCTTTAACAACAAAAGGTTTAGAAATAATTTCAGACAGACAACCGTTTTCATCTTTTGCCTGGGCAAATAATTCGTAGTTACCTTCGATTTCCCAATAATACTGTTCTGTGGTGTTAGTGTTTGAATTAAAAAATGTTTGTGTACCTGTTTCATCTACAAACCACCACGAGTAGGTATAACCGGGTTGAAACGAAGTTTCGAAAGAATGGTAAGTATTTAAAGCAATAGTTTCCTGGGCAACGGTCAGGCGGACCGTTACCAGGAAAAATAAAAAAAATGCTATTTTTAAATACTTTCTCAATCAATAATTTTATTAAAATTCAATAACCGGTTTCGGAAGAATTGTAATAACCCGAATAATATCGGTTGCGGCATCTGCCAGGATTTCTACCTGATCGGATGTTAACACACTTACCAATATAATTTCGAAATGAATATTTGCGTCGGAGTTGTTTTCCCAGGTATCGGTTATTGCTAAATCGATTACTTTATCTTCTTCGGTATTTTCAACAGAAACCTGAGGATTTTGCTGATCGGTTAAAACTACGCCATCGGCATCGACAAAATTACCATCGGGGTTTTTAATGGTGATTTTTGCAGATACCAGGTTTACGTCGCCAGCATAAATAATTTGGAATATACTTTGGCTGTGGCCAGGCTCGGAACCTTCGAAACCGCCTTCCAAATCGGAACAAATAATAGTTCCTGGCAGTGCCGGGGCAAAAATCAAATCGCCCGGTTCGATAATTTCTATCTCCTGGCTAATGATTTTGCTTAAACAATTGTTCCCATCGATTACCTGGACCGACAAGGTATAATTACCAATTGGGCCATCCCAGACAATAGTTGCATTATTGCCTTCGAACAGACTTAAATCGGTGGTAGTCCCGTTCGGGGATGTCACCCACCAGGTGTATTTTGCATTATTTGGTTCCCCTATTTTTAGAAGGACCGTATATTCTTCAATTGCCCCCTGAGTAAACCTGGTTTGGCCCCAACCACTTAATGAGGTTAGTATTATTAAAGTTATAAGCAGTAATTTCTTCATTCCGATAATATCTTCTCCTTAACTCTTCGGTAAATTCAATTTCCGGAATAGCAAAAATGGTATGTACATGCATCCCATTTTCAATTCCTGGTTGAATTTGTGCACTGTTTTTATCGGTAACCCCAATTATTTGAACAACAACATCGGTATTTAGCAAGGGATCAATTGTAAACCATTCTTCCCTTATTTGAAGTACCTGTTGTCCAAATTCAACTATTTGTGAGAAAGCGGCCCCGTTTACAGTAAAGTTTACTGTTAACGGAAAATACCCCTCTGCCAATAATTGATCATTGTTATCGAGAACAGAAACCGGTTGTTCGAAACTATTTCCTTCAATGTTAAAACACTGATTGCTGGCCATAATGTCGAACCCGACGAAACGGTTGTTTTGTTGAGGAGCTATCCCCACATATCGATAGTTTGAACAACCATCCGGATAAGTAACTTTTATCCACAAATAGTAATGCCCCAACGAAGCACCGGCGTTCCAGGCAATATCAAGAGTCGCATTTATTTCACCGATTCCTACAGTTCCTGACGAACTGGTCAAAAAATCAAATTCACCTGTCAAAGCATCATTATACAAACCATTCCCATCGGCATTAGCAGACATATAGAATTCATAACCAAGCCCTTCCTGCAACCCATTCCAACCATAAGAATGGGTTGCCCCTTCGTAGGGTGTAAGGACAGGATTTTGAGCTTTTGCCGAAAGCCCGAAGGCAATCGGCAAAAGCAATGTTATGATGATTTGTTGTACTTGATTCATAATTAACTATTAGAAACCAGTAAATTCCCCAACAGTTGGAATTTGATTGATTGTATAAGTTTTTGTATTGTTACCTGTGTCTGTATCAGGAACTAATGCCCCAAATGTTCCTAATTGTAAATCGGAAATTACTGCTGTAATACCTTGAGCAGCTGTACTTGCATCGGTACGAACCCTGATATAAACTTCTAAATCTGTATTGGGCACGGTGTTAACTGCTGTTTCAGTGTAAGCGTTCCATGTTGTTCCGTCCGTTGAATATTCAATCGCATTTTCTGCAGCAAAGCCGGTAAATGATGCACTAAAATCCCAACTATATGATGATGGGGATGGATCATTTAAAGCTATCCTAAAATATGCATAAGTTTCGCCATCATCAACAGTAGCTTCAGTGTTAAATTCATAAGCAATTAATTGAGATAGAGCAATACAAGCATTACCACCATCAAGATTATCTGTTGATAAGCTTAATCCAGTTGCACTTGCATCGGCTAAACCAACTACTGTAATTTCAGCATCGAATGCGTTAGTACGTGGATCGATCCCCAAATACCTGTAATTAAAACATCCTGTTTCTGCATCTGTAACAATTACCCATAATTTGTAATCGTCACCCACTTCTTCATTAAGGGCAGCTTCATCCCCCCAGGTAATGTCGATTGATTGTGTTTCGGCAGCTACGGTAAATGTAGCGGGACTGGCCCACCAAACTCCTGCACCCTGTGTGGCTCCCATGCCAATAGGGGCTGTATTTGGTTCTGTTGCGCCAACCAAAGTTACAACGAACTCAACATCATCACCGATGGTTAAACCACCAATTTCATAAGAATAAACAGTACCTTGGATCAGTTTAATTATCGGGTTGGTGGGATAAAAAGTTTTCTTTTATCTTTCATCCATGGAAATGGAAATACTACTACGCCACTTACTGCCAGAAGAGTTATTTGAATATTTCGATTTGGTATCAAT
>Ga0209249_1000831_pt1 | contig 33951 bp, 27 predicted proteins | sample SaaInlV_200m_DNA_4_FD_184653 | JGI IMG/M metagenome (GOLD analysis project Ga0209249, IMG submission 184653) | Marine microbial communities from expanding oxygen minimum zones in the Saanich Inlet - SI037_S3LV_200m_DNA (SPAdes) (version 2) | ecosystem: Environmental > Aquatic > Marine >...
GAGATGATAAAAAGATATGTCAAGTATCAAGAAAATAAAGATAAACGAGAAGAAAAAAAGTAATAATAATGAGTGGAAACAACGCGCTTTTACCCTATGTGAGGGTAAAGGTATTTTTATCCCCTTTTAGGGGTTATCTCAAAGCCACGTCCTTTGGGCGTGGTTGTTTACTAATTTTTAAAATGATTTAAAGGATGAAAATTATATTGATTTGTATTGTGGTTACTAGTGTTTTTTTTAGTTCTTTGCACGCTCAAAAGCCCGTAAAAATTGGAGTTGCAGGTTTATCTCATTCCCATGTTGTTCCATTGTTAAGAAACATGGATCGCAACGATATCGAAATTGTTGGAATTGCCGAAAGAGACACAGCACTTTCCAATAGATATGCCAAAAGATTTGGAATCGACCAAAACCTCATTTATCAATCTCTGGACGAAATGCTGGAGAAAACAAAGCCGGAAGGAGTTATCACATTCACCTCAATTTACGAGCATTTAAAAGTTGTTGAAGCATGTGCACCACTTGGAATACATGTAATGGTTGAAAAACCTCTGGCAGTTTCAGTTAAACATGCCAAACGAATGGCCGAATTGGCGAATAAACATGGGATTTTGTTACTGACGAATTACGAAACAACCTGGTATCCATCGAACTACGCGGGTTTTGAAATGATAAATAACGGTGAATTGGGAGATTTGAGAAAGATTATAGTTTACGATGGACACAAAGGACCCAAAGAAATTGGCGTAAACAATGAATTTTTAGAGTGGCTTACCGATCCGGTTTTAAATGGTGGTGGTGCGGTTATCGATTTTGGTTGTTATGGTGCCGATATTATTACCTGGATTTTAAAAGGGCAAAAGCCACTATCGGTTTATGCTGAATTAAAACAATATAAACCAAATGTCTATCCAAAAGTTGACGATGACGCAACAATTATCCTTTCTTATCCAAACATGGAGGGTGTTTTACATGCATCGTGGAACTGGCCTTTTAACCGAAAAGACATGCACGTTTATGGAAATACGGGGTATATTTATATTGATGATGCCGAAACAATAAGATACCGACTGGATGAAAAATCAAAAGAAAGTACAATAAAAATTCCTTTGGCAAAAGCTCCGTTTAATGACCCGTTTACATTTTTTGCATCAGCCATAAACGGTGAAACCAAAGTTACACCAACAGATTTATCGTCTCTTGAAATTAATTTAACAGTAGTGGAAATTCTTGACGCAGCGCGCGAAAGCAACAAAACCGGTAAAAAAATAAAACTAAACAAATAACAAAACAATAAAAACCTAATTATGAAAATCAACTTAATCTTTGTACTAATTCTATTACTAAGTTTTAACTTGTTAATAGCTTCCGAAAAAACAAGCATCAAAAACTTTGATGTAAAACCTGAAAACAGCCCAGCCGTAAATAAAATAAATTTACAAAAGGCTATTGATTGGGCTTCTGTTAGAGGCGCTGCATTATTTGTTGAACCATCAGAAGAACCCTATTATATTGATGGCGGAATTATTTTAAAAAAGAATGTTTCGTTGATTGGAGTGCATGGGCCAACTCATCGAGGAACCGTTCATCAAACAAAAAAGCAGCCCGTTGGTAGTGTATTTGCAATTACCGATAAAGAGAATGCTTTTATTACTGTTGAAACCGGAACTCAAATTAAAGGTATCCAGTTTTGGTATCCCGAACAAACCATTAAAGACCCTGCTGCAATTATTCCTTATAAAGCAACAATTCAAGTTTCGCAAACTAGTCGGGCACAAGGTATTTACCTTTCGTGCCTTACATTTTATGGCGAATACCTGACTTTCGATTTTAATGCAAAAAAAGGCAATGCCTGCGAATTAATGACCTTTGAGCATTGTTATGGATATCCACTGAGTGGTGAGTTTATTCGGATGGATTATTGTTATGATGTTCCCCGTATTTTACATTGTCATGTAAATCCTGCCGCGCAACGATATATTGGTGGCCAGTACAGCCCCGAAGTTGTTGATGCTGTTATTGCAAAAAAAACGTTTGCATACACAATCAATCATACCGACAATGCACAATTAATCGACCTTTTTACTTTTGGAACTTATGGCGGAATTTTGTTGGATGGGGAATCTTACGGACAATTAACCAATTTTAATTTCGACTGTGTTGCCGTTGGAATTTTAAAAAGGGGTAACAACACAAAAAACCGAAATTGGCAAATTGCACAAGGTTCAATCATTGCAAATACTGGAGAGAAAGTAGAAGATATTCACCCGATAATTATTGAAGGACAAGGACATACTTCGCTCAGCAATGTTGAAGCATTTTCAGGTGGAAACAGAGCATTAACTCCGGTACCCGAAAATATGTCGTGGGATTATTTGTTGGTTAGAGGAGATAAAAAATTAACTGTTTCTATCTGGGGTAGTCGTATGAGAAATTACATGGCCGATTCTCCAATTAGTATTGAAAACGAAAATGCAATTATTCACGCAGTAGGTTGTTTTGACAAGGACGAAAATTTATACAATAAAACTTTTGACTGATTTATTTATTTTTATAACACTAAATTCTGAACAAAATGCAAAAACCACTTAAAATCGTTTGTTTATTCTTTTTTATTCATATTGTATCTGTCAATATTGTAAGCGCTCAAACAAATGTACAAGCTAAACCAGATAACCATGTACTAAAGTTAATGACCTACAATTTAAAATTCGCCAGTCCCACTTATGAACCATCATGGGAAGTGAGGCGAGAAATGCAGGTTGATATGATTCGCAAGTACAATCCTGACATTATTGGTACACAGGAAGGACTTAAAGAACAAGTAGATTATTTAATGGAGCAACTTCCGGAATATGTGGTTGTTGGAGAGGGTAGGAAAGGCGGTGATGATGATGAGCACATGGCTATCTTTTTCAAGCGAGATAAGTTTCGTCTTCGGGAGATGCAAAGTTTTCAACTTTCAAAAACGCCGGAGATTATTGGAAGTGGTCCCAATGTTAATCCGCGTATGGTAACCTGGGCGCGCCTGGCTTTGATTCAACGGCCTCCGAACGGTGAAAGTGGTCCTTATCCTCAGAATTACAGGGGACACTGGGAAAACTCGCAGGAAATTTATGTGTTCAACACACATTACTTCAACGGACGCAAAGATTCTTTAGCAAGATTGAATGCATCAAAATTAATCCTTGAAAGAGTTAATGACCTAAATCGTTTTGGAGCATGGGCAGCTGAACGTCCCGTGTTTTTAATGGGAGATTTTAATTGTCGCCCGGGAAGTGCGCCTTATAAAGTGTTGGTTGGCGATAATAATACTACCAATTCGGAATTGCTTAAAAATTCATTTGAAGATCCAAAGGAAATAGACTGGATCTTGTATAAAGGAAGCGTTAAAGTGTTGAATTACGAAGAAGTGGATTACAATGTAGAGGGAGATTATCCATCGGATCATAAGCCGATTTATGTTGAATTTGAGATACTTGATAGATAATATTGTTTGCAAGATCTGACAGTAACGAATAAGTAATTTTTAGTTAAACCTATAGCACAAATTTATTACAAAAATATAAGTTGTATATAATTACAAGTTGTATGCAATAAGTGCCGATAAATATTTAGTTGGATTAAAAACATAATATAGACTTCAAAATATGAAAGAAAAATATTCAAGTTTTATTAGTGAACATACAGCTGAATATGTATTAATTCCACAATTGACTGACATTTTGAAACAAAAGTTTGAAGTAGTAATTCCAATTTATCCTTGGATGACAAGAGAAGGAAATAATCTTTCAAAATCTCTTCACCAACAATATAAATTTAGAATGGTTGGATTTTACCCTAGACGACCTAAAATTGGTCTTAAAAACCATAAAATGGCTATCAAAATTAATGATGAATTTTTAGACGGAGCGAAAGAAGCATCAAAGATTAATATCCCAATGTTAGCCGGATGTCCCCTAGCGAGAAATTTATTGGAACTGAATAATGATGTAAAATGTATTTGGATAAAGTTGACTGATAAGACAAGAAATATTTATGACATAGAATATATTGATGAAACCCCAGTAGAATATAAAGTTATACAACATGAAGAAGTCTTTAATACTAAGGACAACATATTAGATTTCATAATTGAAGGGAGTAAAGAACTAAATTTTTTAAATCTAATTCAAGCTATTCAAACAATAAGACAGCACAGCTCGACAGTTTATTTTATGGGGTTTGGGACTTACAAACCAATATATTTTCTATTAAAGGATGAAAGATAAAATCAATAAAAAAATAATTACTGCATACAACAAAAAATATAGTGCATTTGGCAGATAGTGCTAAAAATGAAGATGATAGCAATAAATAAACATTGTAGTAAATTGAAAATTTGGAGCGTTGAAATGCCAAACGCACCATATTCAAACCGTTATGGGCAACGCTGGAAAACGTACTCAACAACAAATTGACTGATGAATGATATTATTAATTATTTTCAAGATAAAACTGACTAAAGTCCAATTTTAAAAGTGGAGATAAAATGAAACGAGCATGTAAATAACAATACACAAAGGAGCTTGACTGCCGTGCGAGTTACATGAGTCATCAATAAAACAAACAATTATAGACGAATGAAATACAAATCAATAACAATCATATTTCTAATTATAAGTACAAACTTTTGTTTAGCTCAAAAAGGTGCGATAAACGTTGATTTTACATCTGAAAATTGGAAAACATTAGGTTCGGCAGAGGTAAAAGAGTTTGATTCAAAATTATCTACATGTATTTCCGATGGAACAGGAATAGCATATTTGGATGGAATAGATTTTCAAAATGGAATAATTGAGTGCGATTTATTTTCACCTTCACGTAAAGCGTACTTAGGGATTGTATTTCGGATTGGTTCACTTACCAATTTTGAATACATATATTTTCAGCCTCATACAAGCGGAAAATGGGATGCGGTACAATATGACCCAATTTTTAATATGTCAGCCACATGGCAACTTTATAATGGAAAATCATATCAAGCAGTTGCAAATATCCCGACAAAAGAGTGGTTTCATGTAAAAATTGAAGTTATGGACGACTCTGCAAAAGTTTATCTCGATAACAATCCAAATTCAGTTCTGTCTGTAAAATTAAAACATGATTATATTTCGGGTGGTGTTGGTGTTTGTAGCTACCACCCTGCGATTTTTGCTAACCTGAGAATAACAAAACTCGCCCCTATTAATATCCTAAAAAGACGTACTCTACCAAATATCGAAGATGAAACATATATTTCAAACTGGCTTATATCTGAGCCATACGATAATTACGATTTTGCAATTGAAAAACCATTTTTAGACGAAGACCTAATAACTAAATGGCATAAGATAAATGTTGAATCAAATTATTTAATAAACCTGAACAGATATTTTACTAAATCTGAAACCAAAAATACTGTTCTTGCAAAAACGATTTTGAGTTCAGAAAAGGCTCAAAAGAAAAAATTTCATTTTGGATATAGCGATAAAATAAAGGTTTACTTAAACTCGAAAAAATTGTTTATGGGGGATAATAGCTTCTACGAATCAGAAAAATATGATGATAGAGGTTATGTTTTAGATAAACATGAAACTATAGAATTGCCTCTTGCAAAAGGAGAAAATGAGTTAATAATTGAAATATCCGAAGATAAATTTGGTTGGGGGTTTATTGCACAGGTCAACGATTTAGATGGAATAGAAATTATAAATTCAAAACAATAATAGCATGGAAGAGAATATTACAATTAAAACTGATAGTTCAACTCAGATTGGCTTAGTTTCATACTGTGGATTCTATTGTGGTGCATGTCCAAAATATACAAAAGGAGATTGTCAGGGTTGCAAAGGAGAAAGTCCTAAATGTGCCGTAGGATTCAAAGCATGTAAAGTTAGACCTTGTTGCATTGAGAATGGATTCAGTACATGCGCTGACTGTAATAAGTTTAGTTCGGTAAAAGATTGTAAAATTTATAATCCACTCATGATTAGATTCGGTCAGTTTATAACACGTACAAATCGGAGAAAAGGAATTGAAATGATACAGGAAAAGGGAGAATCTGAATTTGTAAAATATATGATTGACAAGAATTGGGTAACGATTAAAAATGGAAAACAATAAAGCGAAGCCCATAACAAAATGTCATGTGTAATGCGGGTTTCAGCGGTTTTTTGTGCTGCGGCTCCTTGTTGCAACACCGCCAATTCGACCGTCAGCTGACGGTTTGACGGAAAATTTGAAACGAGCATGCTGAAACCATTACTTTATGAGAAACATGATAAGCGAGTTATATCGAATACCTTTGAAAGTTTTAAATAATAATGAGATAAAACTATGAATAAACGAATTGGCTTCGTGCGTAATTGAAAGTTCATCCCTTTCACACCCGCACTCCACTTAAATAAACCGTTAAAAAATGTCGTATGCCAAATATATATATTAGTTCAACTAACTAAACAATAATGAAACGAAGAAAATTTATTCAAACTACTGCATTAGGAGTTGGTTTCGCCAGTTTATCAGCGTCTGAACTTTTTGCAGGAGTAAACGGCGAGAATTACCCTGAGTTAAAAAAGCACAAAATTACAAAGGTTGAAAAGATAAAGTATGATTACCATTGGCCACGACATGTTGGTAAAAATGGAAGGAGAGACAACCACGGACAATATCACAAAAGTGATGCTTTTAAACTCTTCACCGATCAGGGAGCTATGGGCTGGGCGCTTGGCGACCGTAGAATTAATGACGAAGAATTATTTCAACTTCGGGGGCAATTGGTTTCCGAACTAATATCTCCTGAAAATGGTATGCGCCGGGATTTGAGTCCTTTTGTAGATTTGGCTTTACACGATTTAATGGGTGTTATTCTCGATAAACCTGTATATAAACTGCTTGGTGCAAGAGGCACGAAAAATACGCCCATTTACAGCGGTATGATCTATTTTGACGAGCTAGAACCAGAAGATAATCCTGCCGGAATCGATAAAATTTTAGAAAATTGCCAGTGGGATATTGATTATGGCTATCAGCAACTCAAGGTTAAAATTGGCAGAAGTGGGAAATGGTATCCGCACGATGCGGGTTTGAAAAAGGACATTGAGGTAGTAAAGCTGATTAATAAAACTTTTCCTGACATTACGCTTCTGGTTGACTCAAACGATGAATATACCCTTCAGGATACAATCGATTTTCTGGATGGAATCGGCGATATTCCTTTGTTGTGGGTTGAAGAGCCATTTCGTGAGAATTATGAAGATGGGAAAAAACTTCGTCATTGGATGAATCAGAATGGTTTTGAAAATACACTTTATGCCGACGGGGAAGCCAATACAGATCATGAGTTGTGCATGAAGATGGGAAAAGAGGGAATAATGAACGCTTACCTTCCCGATATCCGTTCATTCGGATTTACCCGTTGGCGGAAATTAATGCCTCAATTAAAGAAATATAAAATGTTGGCTAGTCCGCATTCATTTGGGAGTATGCTAAAAACACATTACAATGTCCATATTGCTGCTGCATGTGGAAATATTGTAACCATTGAAGGTGTAACCTGCATATCGGATGATATCGATTATGGAGATTATAAAATTGCGGATGGAAAAATACAGGTTTCAGATATGCCCGGCTTTGGTATGAGATTATTGAAATAAGACATCTGTTTAAACAAATATTATAATGGAAACTAATGAATTGTTGAAACGAAATTTGGATAATCTTTCATTTGTACCTTTTGAAAAACAGAGCAAAGAACTCATGGGAATTTGAAAATGCAAAATTAAATTAGAGTAATATTAAAGAGGAAGCTGTTATAGAATTTGTTTATTCGCTTATATTTAGCACAAAATGATTAAAAAATGTTTGTAATGAAGTCAGGAAGAAATGTAATAATTATTTTACTGGTAATTTTTTCAGTTACCGGATTTAGTTGTTCCCGGAAAAAAGTTGTAAAACAAAACCAAAAGAAACCCAATGTAATTATACTTTTTTCCGACCAGCACAATAAAAAAGTAATGGGTTTTGAAGGTCACCCGGATGTGATTACACCCAACCTGGATAAATTGGCCGCTGAATCATTGATTTTTGACAAAGCATATTGCAATGTAGGAGTTTGCACTCCTTCGCGTTCAGCCTTATTAACAGGACTAATGCCCCGCACTTTAGGACTTTTAGCGAACCCGGGGCATACTTCCGTTATGGACGATGCGGTTTCAATGGCAACAATTTTCAAAAATAATAATTACAATACTTATGCATTTGGGAAAAGGCACGTAAGCACTTCAATTGATGCCGGGTGGGATGTTAAAAAAGACCACGCTTATAAACCCAACGATGATGACAATTATGTAAGCTGGATTGAGCGAAATGGTTATGCAAAAGAATTTGCACACGATTGGGCAGCAGAATTTGGCCGTGGACCTAGGGGTTCTTCTGAATTCGAAACAAAAATTCCAACGGCAGACTTGGGAACACGAATTTCAAAACTTCCCGAGGATTTTACCATGGAAGCATTTACAACTCAGGAAACCATTAAAATGATTAAAGAACAGGCGAAAAGCGAGAAACCGTTTCTTTGCTGGGCAACATTTTACAGACCACATCAACCCTATAATCCGTTGCAAAAATATATGGATATGTACAATGTTTCGGAATGGGGCGAAGGCACAAAAAAAGGTAGTGGAATTAAAATCCCGGAAAGCTTTTATGAACCTACCAAAAATTTACCACCACTATTACAATCTCAGCGAAATGGTGGAAATAAGGTTTGGAACATGGATAAAGCTTTTAAAAATGAGCAACTTTGGCGAAACTACATTGGAGCATATTATGCACTGGTAACTGAAATTGATCATTGTGTCGGAGAAATTTTGAATGCTTTGGAAGAAGCTGATTTGGAAGAGGAAACAATTGTAATTTACACTTCCGATCATGGCGATTTTGTTGGGAACCACGGCATGGTAGAAAAGGCTGCAGCTGGTCAAAATGTATATGAAGATATTTTAAATATTCCGTTAATTATTCGTTTCCCAGGTAAAACAAAGAATGGAAAACGCACTGCTGAGTTAGTAACCCTGGCTGATGTTTTGCCAACTTTAATAGAAATGCTTGATTTAAAAGTCCCTGATTTAAAATACCCAATTCAAGGTGAATCGATGGCAGATATTATTACAAAAAATGGTTCAATGAACAGAGATTATTTGATTTCTGAAAGTTGGTCGCAAGCTGCAGTAATTACTCAAAATTCTAAATTGGGAATTATGCTCGATCCAACAGTTGTTCATAAAAATTGGGATTATCGCGAGTTTGGCGATATGTTTTTTGATATGGAAAAAGATCCACTCGAAATTGATAACAAAATCAATGATAAAAATTACGAGCAGGAAATAGCTAAACTAAGAGGATATTACAAAGAATTTGTAAAAAACACTCCACCAACTGGCAAGGATGAAATGATTAAAAATAGATTAAACAAAGAATAGTAATACAACGTGTTCCAATATATCAAGACAGGTTCAATAAGTTATCTTAATCAATAAAATTTTAAACGAATGAAAATTATTTATCTCTCAATGTTGTTTACAATAATTTGTACTGTATGCAATACACCTAAAACAGAAGCGAAAACAGCTGATTACGAAAAGTACAATGCGCTAATTGTTAACGGACAAAATAATCACAACTGGAAAATAGGCAGCGAAACCATGAAACAGATTTTAGAAGGCTCAAATTTGTTTGCTGTCAATATTGCAAGCTCTCCAGAAAAAGGTGAAGATATGAGCAATTTTAAACCAAATTTTTCTGATTACGATTTAGTTGTTCTGGATTATAATGGAGACGAATGGTGTAACGAAACTAAAACTTCCTTTTTAAACTATGTGCGAAATGGTGGTGGTGTGTTCATACTGCATGCAGCCGACAACTCATTTCCTAAATGGAAAGAATACAACGAATTAATAGGTTTAGGCGGATGGGGAAAGCGAAACGAAACTGCCGGACCTTATGTTTACATTGATGATAGCGGGAAAACCATCAGAGATAATTCACCTGGTAAAGGTGGTGCACACGGACCGCAACATGAATATATTGTAAAAACCAGGAAACCAAACCATCCCATTATGAAAGGACTACCAGAGGAGTGGCTTCATGCAAAAGACGAATTGTATCATGGTTTGCGCGGTCCGGCAGAAAATATGACCATTCTGGCAACAGCTTATTCTGAAAAAGAATACAAAGGAACCGGACGTAATGAGCCAGCTTTGATGACCATAAAATATGGAAAAGGTCGAATCTTTCACACCATTATGGGGCATGCAAGTGAGAGAAATCAGGCGATGAAATGTGCCGGATTTATCGTTACCAGTTTACGAGGAGCTGAATGGGCTGCTTCAGGAAAAGTAAAACAGCGTGTTCCTAAAAATATTCCTACCAAAACTGCTACCCACTTATGGGAAGATTGCACAGAATAATAAGCGAATCTTAAAATAAACCGGATTTGTAATTGTTGGTAAATGGTGTGTGCTTTTTTAGGAGAATATTCCATTCTTGACAGGAAGTGAGGTAAAACATATAATTAATACAGATGAAATCTAAACTACAATTTTTACTTTTTTTATTATTGGCTTTATTGTCAGGAATAGTAGTTCCTAAAAAATCGGGTGCAGATGTATTTAAAGAAAAAAAGCAGCAACCCAATATCATTTTTATTATGACGGACGACCAAAGTCCAATTCCAATTAATGCAGAGACTGCCAAACAGTCGCGTCCTTTCGGATTTAATGGCGATGGCCATGTACATACTCCAATTATCGATAGTTTGGCAAAAAACGGGATGGTATTTACACGTGCATATGTATCAAGTTCGGTTTGTTCGCCCAGCAGATACACCACATTAACAGGTCGTTATGCGGGAAGGTGCGAAGGAAAATCCTTTATGAAACTTCATCCAAAAGGAAAAATGACGCGGGTAGAAAACAATACTGAATTGGAAGACAACAAGGAAAATCTTCCCAGACTTTTACAAAAAGCAGGTTATCGCACCGGCTTTGTTGGAAAAAGCCACGTTGTTGACCATCATTTACTTAATAAAAGAAATAGCTGGAAAGAAATAGGATTAAAGACCTATGAAAAGGGAGATGACCCAAAATTGCCCGAAATATCAGATGCAATGACTCATAATCACAATTTCTGGGCAACCCGCATTAAAGAATTTGGATTCGATTATGCCAATGGAGTTCACGCGGCCAATTTAAAAGAGTTGTATAACGATTCTCTTAATATTCATAATTTAGAATGGAGAAATAAAGCAGCTCTCGAATTTATTGATGAAGCTGGAGATGATCCCTTTTTTTTATATTACAGCGAAACGGTTCCGCATGGCCCGGCTCCATGGATTAAGCGAAACGGTAAATACATTCACGGACTCGACTCTAATTCAAAATTTACCGGTGAAGGATATGTTGATGATAAATTTGAAAACATGCCCAGCAGGGAACAAATAAAAAAAGAAGTAGCAAATGCTGAAAAAGATCCTGACCATGCCTGGCTTACCTGGTTCGACGAAGCAGTTGGTGCAGTTGTTGAAAAATTAAAAGAAAAAGGCAAACTTGAAAATACACTAATTGTAATTAGTTCCGACCATGGAAACTACAACTTCGGAAAATCTACTATTTATGAGGGCGGAATTAAAATTCCATTAATGATGTATTGGCCAGCCGGAATAAAACCGGGTTCAAAATACGATGAACTGATTCAAAATATTGATTACACACCGACTTTTCTCGATCTGGCAGGGGTGGATTTAAATTCAGTTGAACAATTAGATGGGGAAAGTTTAACAGAAGTTTTAAATGGCAGCCAAAAATCTGTTCACGATTACCTGTTTTTTGAATTGGGTTTTGCCCGTGGAATGATGACAAAAGACTGGAAATACATAACTGTACGTTACAACGAAAAGGCACAAAAGCAAATTAACGAGGGCGTAATTTTAACCGGTTGGAATAATCATAAATACAAACAACCTTATTATATTCGCAACAGCCACTTGGGTTATCATGCGGCATTATTAAACGAACATTATTTTGATAGAAACCAACTATTCGATATGAAGAATGATCCGAAAGAAGACCAGAATATTGCTGATTCCAATCCTAAAAAAGTAAAGGAGATGCAAAAAATATTGGTTAATACACTAAAGTCATTTCCTGGTAGACCATATGGAGAACTAGTGAAATAAATATAAAAAAGCAAATGAAACATCTAAACCTAAAACTATTTGTATTCCTGATTTTGGGAATTTTATCAGTAAATAATCTCGTTGGGCAGACTCAAAAACCTAACATCGTTTTTATTCTAGCCGATGATTTTGGCTACAGCAGTTTAAATTCTTATGGCGCCGATAAAAATCTGGTTCGCACACCCCATATAGATAGATTAGCAGAACAAGGCATGCGTTTTACCAATGCAAGTACACCAGCATCAATTTGTACGCCCACACGATATGGTTTTTTAACAGGACGATACCCGTGGCGCTCACCGTTAAAACTTGGGGTAACAAATCCTGTTGATGAATTATTGCCCGATACCGAAAGAGTTACAATAGCCGATTGGCTAAAAGAGCGCGGTTATAGTACAGCAGCAATAGGGAAATGGCATCTTGGATATGGAAAAGAACCACTGGATTATACAAAATCAATGTCTCCCGGTCCGCTTGATTTAGGATTTGATTATCATTTTGGAGTACCACAAAACCATGGTGATATGTTGGGTGTGTTCATCGAAAATGATCATATTTATGGTTTAAGAACAGACAAAGTGAATAATTATTCCCGTACTTTTTATAGCACTCCTTACATTGGGTACGATGCACCTCAGCGTACAAATAAAGATGTAATGGGAGACTTAACAGACAAAACCGTTGACTGGATAAAACAACAAAACAGAGATAATCCATTCTTCCTTTATTTTGCTGCTGTTGCCGTTCATCACCCAATTACTCCGTCAGACTATATGCGTGGTTTAAGTGATTGCGGTCCTTACGGAGATTTTATTCAGGATTTAGACCTTAGTGTTGGCCGCATACTTGAAACATTAAAATATATGGGGCTGATGGAAAATACCATCGTTATTTTTTCAAGCGACAATGGAGGTGAAATACCGGGCAACCGACCGGAAGCACCGGAAATTGCAGCCATTGAAAAAGGGTTAAAAATAAATGGTGAGTTGAGAGGAGACAAACACACCATTTGGGAAGGTGGAACCCGAGTGCCTTTCATCGTTTCCTGGCCGGAAAAGGTAAAAGAAGGTACTACTTCAAACGACTTGATAAACTTGCTTGACATTTTTGCCACGGTTGCAGACATTACAGATGGCAAAATGCCAAAAGCAAAAGATGTTGCTCCCGATAGTTTTAGTTTTTTGCCTTCATTAACGAATACAGAAAACAAACATCCGAGAAATACAATGGTGACTGCCGATGCAAATGGGATGCACGCAATTCGTGTTGGCGATTGGAAATACATTGACGATACACCTCCTGTTGGTTTATCGGAGAATAAATTGAAAAGAGTGAAAAATACATTCACCCCACAACTATTTAATTTGGCCAGCGACCCGGGAGAAAATGTAAACCTTTTTAGTAAAAAACCAGATGTAGTTAAAGAGCTATCTGAAGAGCTAAACAGGATTAGAAAAGCTGAATCAACACGATAGAAACTTCAATTTATTAAATTTTGATAAGAATGATTTACAATAAATATACAACTACGGTATGATATTCTATAAATAAACAACTGCAATCATATGAAAAAGATAAATCTGATAAACCACCAAAAAGTTGCTTTCCTTTTTATTTCGATATTTCTTCTGATTGCAAGTTGTGCTAATACAAAAGAAGGGCTTGAAACAGAACAAAAACCCAATGTCCTTATTATTTTAACAGACGATTTAGGTTATGGCGATATTTCCTGTTACGGTCAACAAAACTATGAAACACCGCATATCGACAAGCTGGCTGAGAACGGAGTAAGTTGCACCGATTTTTATGTTCCAACTCCTTACTGTGCTCCATCGAGAGCTACTTTGTTAACCGGCAGATTTCCTTTAAGACATGGTATGATTCGCAACCCAACACCGGACCGGGGGGTTAACGACATTGGTATTGCAGCCAACGAAATTACATTAGGTGAATCTTTTCAGGAAGCCGGTTATCACACGAAATGTATCGGGAAATGGCACATGGGACATAAGGAAGAATTTTTTCCTGTAAAACACGGTTTCGATGAATATTATGGCATTCTTTATTCCAACGATATGCGTCCAGTCCAAATTGTAGAAAACATGGATACCGTTGAATATCCGGTTGATCAAAATTTTCTAACAAAAAAATACACGGAGAAAGCTATTGAGTTTATTACTAAAAACAAGAGCGAATCTTTTTTTCTTCATTTATGCCATGCAATGCCTCACAAACCTTTAGCCGTTAGCGACAGGTTTTATACACCAGATACTCCAAACGATCTTTATGCAGATGTAATTCGGGAGTTGGACTGGTCGGTTGGCGAAATTATTAATACACTGAAAGATTTAGAAATATTAGAAAAGACTATTGTTATATTTATGTCTGATAATGGTCCCTGGTATGGCGGAAGTTCAGGGGGATTAAAAGGGATGAAAGCCACAACATGGGAAGGTGGAATTCGTGTCCCATTTATTATTCAATACGAAAAAGTATTTCCATTAAATTCTAAAGTAAATGTACCTTGCTGGTCTCCTGATGTTTATCCAACTTTATTATCGCTTGCAGGAGTTAATCCTGCAAACAAAAATACCTTAGATGGACAGGATATTATCGAAATATTAAAAGGAAATCAAATTGAACATGCACCCGTTTTTAGCATGCACAATCAACATATTATGTCGGTCAGGCATAGAGAATGGAAACTATTTGTCAGGAAACCAAGACACCGCCGAACTGTAGATTTAAGTACCTGGAAAGATTCTCGTGGTCCCGATGGAACTACAATAATTGCACGTATGACCGGGCAAGCAACACCTGCTTTGTATCCGGGTGTAACTCCTGATGAATCAGAAAGTGATATTCAGTTATTCAATTTAAAAACAGATATTACTGAATCTCAAAATGTAGCAGATAAAAATCCTGTAAAAGTAGAAGAACTTTTACAACTTATTGCAGATTTTAAAGAATCAATTCCAAACGAATAAATTATTGAAGAAATGAATTTAGTTAAAAATAGAATTATTATTTTCCTTCTTTTTGCTGTTATAATATTTAATGTTAACGGTCAAAATAAACATGGTAAAAGTACCTTGTACAAAAGCTACAAAGGATTAGTGATGGCAGGATATCAGGGTTGGTTTCGTGCAGAAGGTGATGGTTCAGACAGTGGATGGGGACATTTTGGGAGAAATGGTAAGTTTGATACAGAACACAATACAATTGACTTTTGGCCTGATGTTTCGGAATATGAGAAAACTTACAAAACAAGCTTCAAATATGAGAATGGGAAAGCAGCCGAAGTATTTAGTTCCGTTGATAAAAGTACCACAGAACTCCATTTTAAATGGATGAAAGAATATGGAGTTGACGGCGTTTTTATGCAACGATTTTTTGGTGTCACACGTGGCTACAAAAATTCAAACAAATCACAGGATATAATTCTTCGAAATGCACTGGAGGCGGCTAAGAAAAATGAAAGGGCAATTGCCGTAATGTATGATTTGTCGGGTTTAAAAGCCGATGGCGAAGATTGTTCATCGGTAATAGAAGATTGGAAAATGTTGGTTGATGAGCTGAAAGTTACCAATCAGGGAGAAAATCAAACCTATCTTCATCACAATGGAAAACCTTTGGTAGCTATTTGGGGAGTTGGTTTTCCTGACCGTCCTTACGATAGTAGGAAAATTGGAGTTAATCGCTTAATCGATTTCCTGAAAAATGACCCTGAATATGGAGGATGTTCAGTTATGTTAGGAGTGCCCACATACTTTCGCGAATTGAATAAAGATTGTTTACCCGATCCTTATTTACATGACATTATTAAGTCGGTTGATATTGTTCTGCCGTGGATGGTACAACGTTTTACACCTCTGGTTCATAAACCAATGGATCATATTCGAGACCATGTAATTGCCGATTTGAAATGGACCAAAGAAAACGGAATTGATTATGTGCCAATTGCTTACCCCGGATTTAGTTGGAGAAACTTGTCGTTGGGCAAAAAGGATTTGGCGCGTTACACGGCTTATGGAGCCATTCCAAGATTGGGTGGCCGGTTTTACTGGGATCAGATTACGACAATGATTTCTGCAGGTGCTGAAATGTTGTACGTGGCAATGTTCGATGAAATTGATGAGGGAACGGCAATTATGAAAATTACAGACACACCACCAAATAGTGATGAAGCTCATTTTGTGGATAACGATGGAGTGCCTTCCGACCATTATTTATGGCTAACAGGACTTGGAGCAAAAATGTTGCGTAAAGAGATTCCGGCTAGTACAGAAATGCCTGAACGCTAAATCAAATAAATAGTTATGTTCAGTTAATTTAATTTTGTTATGAGAAAAATTTTAGTTGTTGTCACACTTATTAGTATTGTTGTTGGATGTACCTTTTCAAAATCTAAAAATAATAGCGAAGAAAAGAAGACAGATAAAAATGTACTTTTTATAGTTGTAGATGATTTAAATACCACTTTAGGTTGTTATGGACATCCAATAGTAAAAACGCCCAACATCGATAAATTAGCAGAGAGTGGAGTAAAGTTCAACCATGCCTATTGTAATTATGCAGTATGTGGTCCAAGTCGTGGTTCTTTTCTTTCGGGATTGCGACCTGAATCCATTGGCATCTTGGACAACCGAACACCCCTTAAATCGGTTATTGGCGACAGAACTACAATGCCTGCCTTGTTTCGTCAGAATGGATATTATACCATGAGTCTCGGAAAAGTTTTTCATGGTTCCAAAGATCATAACGATCCCACCGCATGGGACGAAATATATGGTTACAGTGCAACAGAATTGGGTAAAGAAGGTGAAACAAGAAATATTACAGATGGTGTATTAAAATGGTGCCATTGGAAAATAGCCGAAGGTAATGACGAGGATCAGGCCGACGGGCAGATTGCTAAAAAAGCGTTTGAATTTATAAAAGCAAAAAAGGAAAAACCATTCTTTTTGGCTGTGGGTTTTCACAAACCACACGACCCGTTTATTGCGCCTAAAAAGTATTTCGATATGTATCCTTTGGAAGATTGCGATCCACCTGTTTTGCCCGAGGGTTGGAAACCACCGTACAAACATTCGCTACCCGGAGCAACCACTGTATTTAACAAATTTACAGATCAGGATAAAAGAGAGTTTCTAAGGTCTTATTATGCGTGCACCAGTTTTATGGATGCCCAAGTGGGTAAATTATTAGATGCGCTCAAAGAATCCGGTCAACTGGAAAATACACTTATTATATTTTTTGGCGACCATGGATATCACCTTGGGGAACATAATTGGTGGAACAAAGTAACTATTTATGAAAAAGGAACGAACGCACCTTTTATAATGGCCGGGCAGTCGGTGGGAGGAAAGGGTGTTAAATCAGATGCAATGTTCGAATTTATTGACATTTATCCAACACTTTCAAATCTTTTTCAATTAGAAGAAATTCCTGAACATTTGGAAGGTAGAAGTTTTGCGGAGGTGGTTAACAATCCATCATTGCCTTTCCGTAGCGAGGTTCGTGCTGTTGTGAGAAGAGGTGAAATGATGGGCAGAATGATAAAAAATAAAAATTACAGATACATTGAATGGGATAACGGGGAAAAGGGAAGGGAGTTATATGACCAAAAAAATGATCCTGTGGAATACAATAATCTTGCAGAAAATCCAGAATTTTTGACTGTTGTTTCTGAAATGAGAAAACGTTTATATATGTTTGAATAATTTTTAACCTAAATTATAAAAAATCTAAACCAAAATGAATATTAGAAACCTATTTAAAATTCTTTCAATAACTACTTTTATTATTGTAGGGATTTTACTTATTGCACATTCAGCCAATGCAGAAGAAAAGCAAAAGAAAAACCTGCTGTTTATAATGACCGATCAGCAAAGATACGATGCACTTAGCATTGCCGGAAATACGGTTTTGGAAACTCCAAATCTCGATCGCCTGGCAAATCAGGGTGTGTATTTTAAAAATGCTTATACTGCTTGTGCAGTATGCGCTCCTGCCAGATCTTCCATTTTAACGGGTACAACTGTCGAAAATAATGGGATGAAAACCAATGATAAAGCGTATTATAATGATGAAAAAGGTTTGATGAACATGCCAACCTTCGATGAGATTCTTTCGGATAATGGATACCATTGTGAGTATTATGGCAAATGGCACAGCCAGACTTCACACACCGAGATATATAAAAATCCGTTAAAAGAATCGAAAAGCGGAAAGCCGATTTTTGGTCACGGAGGTCAAAAATTTGTGCATCTCGATTATCTGTATAAAAATGTTTCAAACAGAGAGTTAGAAAAAGGAGAATTGTACGATAAAATGACAGGGATGCCTTATGTAACAGATCCCTTGGATAAACATCATGGGATGACAGATAAGGAACTGAAAGAACAAAATCTGAAGTTTCCACAATGCGATATGCACGGAAAATTGCAAATTTCAAAGGAGCACACATTAACTGCATTTCAGGCAAAACAAACCATTGAAGCCATCGAAAGGTTGAAGGACAAACCGTTTAGTATTACCTGTTCTTTTCATTTTCCGCACGCTCCAATGTTGCCACCCGAACCATATTTTAGCATGTATCCTGCAAGCGAAATGCTTGCGCCTTTAAGTATTTCCGACGACATGCAAAATTCACCTTATTTATCGGCAAACGGTAGATTAAAAAATCCGGAGTATTCTAATCCTGAAGAAATCAAATACATGATTTCCAATTATTACGGCCTGGTAAAGGAAATTGATGACTGGGTAGGGAAAATTCTAAAAACTCTTGATGAAAACGGATTAACAGAAAATACTTTGGTAATTTTCACAAGCGACCACGGCGAAATGCTTGGTGCACACGGATTACGTGAGAAAAATGTATTTTACGAAGAGTCTGCACATATTCCTTTATTGATTCGTTTTCCGGGTGAAATAAAAAAGAAAACTATTGTAGATGGATACATTTCTAATGTCGATTTATTTGCAACTATTTTGGACTATTTGAAAGTTGGAGAACATAAATCGGATGGCAAAAGTTTGCGCGGTTTAATAAATGGAACAGATAAAAAACACGGGAAATATGTGGTTACCGAATGGGATTACCGTGGCGATATTTCCCCAAATTATATGATTGTAAAAGATGGCTGGAAAATGATAATTCCCTATTCAAAAGAATCGAAAGTTATAAATGCTATGTACGATTTAAACAGCGATCCGTATGAAATGAATAACCTTATTGGCAGAAATCCAAACAAAGAACAATATGCTGAAAAAGCAGAAGAACTCAGGGAAAGCCTTTTGGAGTGGTTACAAAAGAACAAATCAAAACATTATAAAGGAGTAAAGGAAAGAGTGCTTATTTAAACTATAGATTCAAAACGAGATATTTTTTAACGAGTAAATAACATGTAATGAAAAACAATCTTCTTATTTATTTCATATTTATAATTGTATTATCAGGTTTTAGTTGTAAAGAAAAACAAAAAGGAAATGCAAATGAATTTCCTGCTGTTTCTGAACCTTTTGCAATTACATCAGGTCCTAACGAACACTTGTTCGCAAGTTATTATGGTATCAATTCATGGAGTGCAGATCAGCGATATGTAACAGTACTTCAGACACCAATTAAATACAGGTTGCCAACCGAAAATGACCCTGCAACCCTCGGTTTAGTTGATTTAACAACAAATGAATTTATTCCTTTAGCCGAAACCCGGGCATGGAATTTTCAACAAGGTTGTATGGCTCACTGGCTTGGCACAAATCCAAATTCACAAATAATTTACAACGATTATGTCGATGGAAAATTCGTTTCTATTATTATGGATGTTCATACGAAGGAGAAAATTAAAACTATTCCGTATCCAATTGCAGCTGTTTCGCCAAATGGCAAGGAGGCTGTTAGTATAAACTTCTCACGACTTCGAACCACCCGAGAATCGTATGGTTATGGGGGCGATGGACAAGATGCACAACTTAATATAAAATTTCCGGAAGATGATGGATTATTCCTTGTGAACCTCGAAACAGGGGAGGCAACACTTCTTATTTCAATTAGCGATGTAACGGAACAGGTCCCCGATGTGGAGGAAGGTGGGATAGGCTACTTCAATCATGTTTTGTTTAGTCGTGAAGGAGGAAAAATATTTTGGCTGTCGCGGGCAATTCCAAAAAGAAATACCACATCGTTTACCATAAACAGAGATGGAACAAACCTCCAACGTTGTTTTCCTGATGGATGGGGAGGCTCACATTTCGATTGGCTTAATGAGAACGACTTGATGATTACAGGTACTTACAAAGCAAAAGACAATGCACACATCCTCTTCACCGTTGGCGAGGACAACTTTCGGCGTTTGGGAAATGGATTGCTGGATTACGATGGGCATGGTACTTTTTCTCCAAACGGGAAATGGATGGTGACCGATACATATCCGAGTAGAGGTTCTAAAGAACAGAAACTCTATCTTATGAATATGGAGACCGAAGCTGTTTTGCCTATGGGCAGATTTGTACATCCCACGGAATTTAGAGAAAATGGAAAAGATGCCCAGTGCGATTTGCACCCTCGCTGGAGTCCCGATGGTGATATGATAGGTTTTAATTCAGTAACAACAGGAGAAAGACAGGTGTATATATTGAACCTCAATTAACTTTATTTAATAAACAAAAAACCTAAACTAATCAAATGAAGAAAATTATCCTATTGATTGGACTATTCCAGCTTTTCTGTTTAGTTTCAGTTCAGGCACAAAACAAACAAGATCTAGCGGCACTGGCAACTGAAGCTGAACAGAGTCTCGAAAAAGGAATCTCTTATATACAATCGCTGGCTATTGAAGGTGGTTATGTTTACCACTACACTTTAGATGGAAAAGAAAAATGGGGAGAAGGAAAAACGGACGACCGTACCGTTGAAGTTCAGCCTCCCGGCACCCCAGCCGTTGGAATGAGTTTTCTGAGAGCCTATCGAATTACAAATAATAAGGAATTCCTTAAAGCCGCTGAAAACGCAGCCAACGCACTCATTCTGGGGCAAAACGCATTGGGGGGCTGGGAACACAAAATTTATTTTGACCGCCCCAAAGGGAAAACAGTGAGTTTTGATGATAATCAGACACAGAGCGCCATTAGTTTTTTAATGGAGTTGGATCAGGAAGTTGATAGCCAGCCTTTGACCGAAGCAGTAGAAAAGGCACTGAACATGATGTTCGAGTCTCAATTGGAAAATGGTGGCTGGCCTCACAAATATCCCTGGCAGGGTAACTACCACGATTATGCTACTTTTAATGATCAAGGAATAAATGACTGTATTCGGGTGATGATTGAGGCAGATAAATTTTATGGAAGCGAAGCTATTCTAAAAAGCCTTAAAAAAGTGGGGCGTTTTTTAATGATTTCCCAATTGCCGCCACCACAACCCGGATGGGCACAACAATACAATGAGTTTCTTCAACCAGCCTGGGCACGTACATTTGAGCCGCCTGCAGTTTGCCCGTCGGCAAGTGTCAATAATATCAATAGTCTTATCGATCTTTATGAACATACCGGAAGTGGTCAATATCTGGAACCGATTCCAGATGCACTTCGCTGGTTAAAAGAATCTCAATTACCAAACGGCAAATGGGGGCGTTTTCTTGAAATTGGCACTAACAAACCCCTTTATTACGATCGGGATCGTATTCGGGTAGAATCGGTAGATCAGCTTTCGTTGGAAAGAAGTACAGGTTATGGTTACGAAACGGATATTCAAAAAGCATTGGATGCTGCAGAATTACGTTATCAGCAGGCAATGGGACAAGTTGAAGCAACACCAAAACAAGATACAAAAACCATCCTGAAGCAACTTGCAACAGATGTACAGAAGATTATAAATAGCCAGGATAAACAGGGTCGGTGGATTGTTCATCAGAACAAATTCCGGAAGCAAGTAACGGGCAAAAGATGGGATGGAGAATACCGTTTTGAGGATCGGATTTCCAGCGCTCTTTTTAATAACAATGTGGAAGCGCTTTGTGAATTTTTGGAGACTGTTAAAAACAGATAATGACATGTCGAGCTTCATGTTTCAGGTTCGTTATTCCGAATTCATTTCGGAATCCCGTGCTAATTGTTGAGATGCTGAAACAAGTTCAGCATGATGCACCGGAAGTAGCATTATTGATTTAACATTAGGTTAGTGTCATTATAAGAAAAACAAAGTTGAACTTAAAATTGAAAACATATTTTAAAATATTAGAATGAAATACAGAATATTTATATCAATCATTGTTTTAGGCAGCAGTTTATTATTTTGTCAATGTAGCGATAAAAAGGCAGTTGATCTACAAGTAAACGAAGCGGAGAAAAAAGTGGATGTAACGATAGACGGTAAACTATTCACCTCATACATTTACCCTGATAATATTAAAAAACCTGTATTATGGCCGGTCATGTCGCAGGCAGGAAATATGTTAACACGCAGTTATCCAATGATTAAGAAAGAGGGAGAGCGTGTTGATCATCGACATCATATTGGAATATGGCTAAATTATGGCGATGTTAACGGCCTTGATTTCTGGAACAATGCAGAATTAATGGCTTCTGAAAAACGACATTTGTATGGAAGTATTTTTCATAAAACCATAGAAAAAGCCGAAAGTAGAAATGGAAGTGCTTTATTGGTCACTACGGCTGAATGGAAATCTCCTGATAACATTCTTATGTTGGTAGAGCAAACCAGTTTCAACTTTATAGCAAGAGAGAATGTACGAATTATCGATCGAATAACAACACTAAAAGCTGTGATCGATGAGGTTAAGTTCAGGGATGACAAGGAAGGTATGTTTGGAATTCGTGTTGCACGGGAATTGGAACTACCATCAGAGAAACCTGTTAAGCTTACTAAAGCAAATGGCGAAGTTGACGAAGTTGAAAAAATTGACAGTCAATTTGTAAATGGAAATTACAGAAGTTCCGAAGGAATTGAAGGAAAGGAAGCTTGGGGAACCCGTGGCCGGTGGATGAAATTAGGTGGTGAAATAAAGGGTGAAACTGCGGTAATTGTAATAATCGATCACCCTTCAAATGTTGGATATCCAACTTACTGGCACGCTCGCGATTATGGTTTATTTGCTGCAAATCCTCTCGGTCAGAAAATATTTTCTAAAGGTAAAAATGAATTGAATTTCAGTCTAAAAAAAGGGGAATCCGTTACTTTTAAATACAGACTCGTTGTAGCGGCTGAAAATTTAAACGATGATCAAATTAATAAACTGGCCGATGAGTATAGTAAAATCTAAGTAGATTAGTAAAATCTGAAACAAAAAATAATCATTGATAAATCGGTTTTATGATTAAAACTATTTTATTAAAAAGCTTTTTTTCTTCTTTATAATTAAAAAACAAAATACAATGAAAAATAAATTTATCGTATTATGCCTGGTTGTAATTGTTTTATTTGGAATTCATCCTCTTGCATTTGCAAAAAACAAAACAATCCAACCCAATGTGTTACTAATAATTACAGATCAGCAAACTGCTGATGCTATGAGTTGTGCAGGGAACTTATATTTAAAAACTCCGGCATTGGATAAATTGGCGGCAGGTGGTATTCGTTTCACAAACAATTATGTAACTCAGCCCTTGTGTTTACCGTTCAGATCCAGTTTGCAAACAGCTCGTTACCCGCATGAAGTTAAAGTAAGAAATAATGGGGATGAAATTCAGGGTGATGTACCAATGTTAGGAAAACTAATGGGTGATGCAGGCTATAAATGTGATTATTTTGGGAAATGGCATGTTGGTGCAACACCAGAGAACGGTGGATATGAAAGATATCAAAAAGGGATTAAGGACAATGGAATTGCAGAATTAGGAGAAGAATATTTGCAACAAAAACATAAGAAACCTTTCTTTTTGACTGTCTCTTTCGTAAACCCTCACAATGTTTGTCAGTTGGCCAGGGCTGATGCAGTTGGAACAGATTTACCAGATGGACCAATAGGTTTAGCTCCTACAAATTTGGATGAACTTCCTCCGTTGCCTGAAAATTTTGATATGCCTGAAAATGAACCAACAGTAATTAGAGAGGTGCAAAATAGATCTGCAGCTTATCATTATCCAACGTACGACTGGAGCGAACTAACATGGCGTCAGTATTTGTGGGGATATTATCGTTTGGTAGAAAAAGTAGATGCCGAAATTGGTAAGGTGCTTCAGGCTTTGGAAGATGGAGGTCACAAAGAGAATACAATTATGATTTTTACCAGTGACCATGGAGAAGGGGTGGCAAAGCACCATTGGAATCAAAAACAAATTTTGTACGATCAAGCTACAAAAACACCCATGTTAATCAATTGGAACGGAAAAACTAAACACTCCGTTTATTCTGAATTAGTAACAAATGCCCTGGATATTCCAGCTACAATACTTGACGCTGCCGGTATTGAAAAACCAGGATCGATGCGTGGAACATCTTTGCTGCCTTTGGTTTATGGAAAGCCAATAAAGAAATATGAATATGTGGTAAGTGAGACAATGTTTGCAAGAGGCAGCACAAACCTGGGAGCAACCGGTAGAATGCTTCGTACAGAAAAATATAAATATTGTATTTATGATAATGGCGAAAAAAGGGAGCAACTGTTTGATATGGAAAAAGACCCGGGAGAAATGATAAACCTCGTGTATGAAAAAAAGTTTGTCAATGTGTTAAAAGAGCATCGTAAATTGATGGCAGAATGGGCCAAGGATACAAATGATGCTGAGTTCCCCTATTACAATGAATAATATGGGCTTCAAATTAATTTTAATTGATGATATATTTTAGGAAGTTATCCATTAAATTTAAGAATTACTAAAATGAAAACACAAAACTTAAACGGATGAAAATAACTCAGATAACAACCTTATTAGTATTTCTATCACTTTCAGTTTTTGCTCAAAACTATGATATTCAGATAAAAACAGAAATTGATTTAGGACAGAAAATTGAACAGTTTCGTGCTGTTCCAATGGCAATAGGTGAAGATGTTCCAAATGCTGTAGTTGCTATGTATTCCGAAGATGCGGAGATTGACCCTAATCTTGGAATGTTCTTTTTTCCGGACCACACTTTAAAATTGGCTGTTTTTGATGTTGAGGGAGAAATCTTGTGGAAAAAAGACCTTGGGAAAGGTGTTATTCCCGGAGTTTGGTTTAGTCCAATTGCAGCTTTTGATTTAGATAAAGATGGGATAGACGAAGTATGGAATGTTAATACTACTGATCCTGGTCATCCACTCGATCATAGAGCTTTTGTTCTTGAAAAAAGAGATGCAAAAACCGGTGAAGTTTTAGGTCAATGGAAATGGCCGGAACCCTTTGGGAGCCAGGAAATGTCAAGACTGTTTAGACACTTTATTATGGGTGGATATGTAAATGGTGAGCCCGTTTTAATAACTGCCAACGGAACAAAAAAGTACGAGACAATTAAATGTTGGAACAGTGATATGACCGAGCGCTGGGTTTACAAGAAAACACCCGATACTCCCGGTTGTCAAGGCAGCCACATGTCCCCAATTGTCGATATAAATAACGATGGAGTAGATGAATTATTATGGGGTGAAAGATGCATAGAACTTGATAAAGGTAAACTACTTTTTTGTGCAGACGAAAAAACATGGAACGGGCATTCCGATATTATTGAACCGATTCTGGACAAAAAAACAGGAAAATGGTACTTCTTTACCTGTCGTGAATCAAATAATAACAAGGTGGCTCCACCAAGAGTAGTTTTGTTTGATGAGAATGGCGAAAGGGTTTGGAGTAAACTTGAAGAAGGACATATTGATACAGGCTGGGCTGCGCGTATTGGAAAAAATGGTGAGCCAGTTGTTTTAGGCGTAAAAATCGGACAAAAGAAAAGATCGGCCGATGGGGAACATCGGGTTGATGTGGTTGAAAATACATTCGATGCTTTAACAGGCGAAGAAATTGATCTCGGGTTTAGCGTTTATACAACAATTCCGGTTGATTTAAATGGCGATGGGATTCATGAATTGGTAAAAGGATATTTTGAAGGAGATGGCAGTATCCTCAATAATACTGGGGAAGTGATTGGGAATATCGGAGGAGCATCTGCAATCGCTTCAAAATTCACAAGCGACGATGGAGAACAAATTCTTAGTTGTTCAAAAGATGGTCTCGTCAGAATCTGGTACGACAAAAATGCACGCGATAACCAAATAGCAAAAGAAAGATATACAAACCCATTTTACAAATTGAATCAAAAACAAACTGGAAATGGATACAATCTTTTTAATTTAGGGGGAATATAATCGCATTTGTTTTCACGAGAAAAGAGAAAATTTATTGTCAAAGTCAATTAGATTAGAAAAAAATTAAATTACATATTATGAAACATTTTATAAGAAAAAATTGCTTATTATTTTTTGTGCTGGTATTTGTTTTTACGTCCAATACAAATCTTCAGGCTCAACCTTCTGCATTCGATTTAAAAATTGAGCAAATTACATCTGGATCAAAACATCATTTCTTTGGATACATCGGGCAATGTCAAACCATACCGTGGAATGCATCAAACCGATACATACTTGGAATGGAAATAGAAAATATAGATCGATTGCCAAAACCGGAAGAAGCAGCTACAATATTTATTATCGATACGCAAAACGACAATAAAATTATACGTCTGGATAAAACCAACGCATGGAATCCACAACAGGGAACCATGTTTTATTGGAATCCGCTGGCTCCCGAAACACAGTTTTTCTTTAACGACAGAGATGTTAAAACAGGGAAAATATTTACGGTAATTTACGACATTGAAAAGAAGAAACGAGTGCGTGAATTCTGTTTCGAAGATACTCCAATTGGCAACGGAGGTGTAGCTGCCGATGGTTCGGCTTGGCTAGGAATTAACTATGGTCGCCTGGCTCGATTACGTTTGGTTACCGGTTATCCGGAGGCACTGGACTGGTCGAAAGATGAAATTGCTCCCAGGGATGACGGGATTTTTGTGGTTGATGTAAAAACAGGCAAAAAAAGATTACTCGTTTCTTATCTTCAACTGGATAAAAAACTCAGGGAATCAAATCCGGGATTAAAACACGATGGATTATTTATAAATCATACTTTGTGGAATCGTGATGCTAATCGGGTTTACTTTTACGCTCGTGCGGGATGGAGTGGCCAAAAGGGAAAAAGAGTCAATCAACCCTTTTCTATCAATATCGATGGTACAGGTCTTACTCTTCACGAAACCTTTATTGGCGGGCATCCGGAATGGGCCGAAGGAAATTTGGTAATCGGCATTCACAAAGATGAGGCTGGTGAAAATGATTTGCAGGTTCTTTATAATGTCGATACAAAACAAATTGAGGGGCATTTGGGTAATCCTGAAATTTTCCCAAAGCCGGGCGCCGATGTTTCTCTTTCACCCAATGGAAATTGGTTTGCAAATGGTTACAGCAAATCAGATAAGAATTATTATGCAATTTACAGGCGAAGTGATGGTGCTTTTATCAGAAGCGAAGGGATTGACAAAGGTGGGTATAGTGGAGATATCAGAATTGATCCGGCTCCTCGCTGGAACCGGACAAACGATGCGATACTTGTTCCGGGTATTGCTGAAAATGGAACCCGGCAGATGTTCGTAATTAAAGTGCATGAGAAATAATTGTAAAAATTTGAAATCTTGATGTTGGGAATAAATAATTCGAAATGAACCAACACAAAAGGTTATTTATATTTGGAATAAAAAAAGCGTTGGCCGGAAAATTTGGCGCGGGCAAGCGCAGGAATGTGGGAGGAAGCATTAAATTTTCTTGACTTTTTTGTTTCGTTTTTGTGTCAAGACAAAAATGAAAGCCCGTCCGGCAGGACAATAATGTGACTTGTAATGGACAGATTATTAAATGATAAGATAAGTATTTGTGTATGAAACATTCAATTTTTGCTTTTTTACTGTTATTTAGCTCAACAACAATTTTTGCTCAAAACAATAATTTTATAATAAATGCAAATAAAATTATTGGAGAAAACACACAATTCTGGAAAGCTTCTGGCACCGATCTTTTGTATTACCTCGCTGAAAAACAAAGTGGGCAGGCACTTTTGGATCGAATGGACGAAACAAAATCGTGTGTTTACCTACGCAATCATTATACTTTAACAGGGCACCTTCGCGAGGGAGTTGAGGTTGGAATTGAAGTTTATTCGGAAGATGAAAACGGCAATGCAGTTTACGATTTTAGTCGCGTAAACCGGATTTATGGTGAATTTGTAAAACGAGGACTCAAACCAGTTGTTGAGTGCGATTATATGCCAAAGGGATTAACGAGCAGAGAAATTGACACCTCAGTGGGAAACGACGAAGGAATGTCCGTGAAAAATTCAGGACCTGAAGACTGGGACAAATGGCATGCTTTATTAGTCGCTTTTACAAAAAATCTGATTGAAACATTTGGTGCAGAAGAAGTTCGTACCTGGTATTTCGAAGTTTGGAATGAACCGGATGGATGGAAACAATCTGACATTCAAACATTCTATAAATTGTACGATGTATTTGTAGATGCTATTATTTCAGTTGACACAAAACTTAAAGTCGGTGGTCCGGCTTGTTATCACGAATGGTTTTTAAAAAATTTTATCGAACATGTAGTCAACGGAACAAACCATGTTACCGGAAAAATTGGCACCCGAATCGATTTTATTTCGTATCATATTTACGGACTTTCTGGGGGTTGGCTAAACAGCGAACCGGTAATAAAACCACAAGTTCAACGTTTTTCGCAAGGGGTACTTTGGATATCAAGATTACTTGAAAAATATGAAAGTTTAAAAGAAGTTGAGTTTCATCTAAATGAATGGGGAATGTCATCAAACTTTCAGAAAACGGTTGCGGAATATCCCGATTTGCATTATCGAAACAGTGAGGAGTCACCGTTGTTTTTAGTTAAAATGGTCGATTGTTTGTATGCGATTGAAGACAATTACGATTTTCCAACCACAATGCTTTTATATTGGGGAGGTGCATGGGAAGCAGAAAAGGATAGTTTTTTTCTGGGGAATCGTGGTTTAACAACGGCAGGTAATATTCCAAAACCCATACAAACGGGATACGAAATGCTGGCTCTTTTGGGCGATAAACGAATTGATGTTAGTGGCCCACGAATTGGAAGAAGATATGGAGTTCTGGCAACAAAATCTTCAAATGAAGAAGTTCAGTTAATCGTGTACAATTATAATGAAACGGATAACGATTTAAGCATTCTGGATAATATTGATATTGAAATTTCAGGATTAACAAAAGGAAATTATTTGGTAGAAGAATATAGTTTAGACCGCGAAAACAACAATACATATCGCGAGTGGGAAAGACAAGGTTCACCAAAAACGTCGAAGGATGCTGATTTAAAAAGACTAAAAGAAGCCGCTGATTTATCAGTTACTAACTCGTCGGAAAAGAAAAATGAAAAAGGGAAATTTGAGCTGAATCTTAAACTACCCAGACATAGCATGATGTTGGTCAAAATAAAAGTTCAATAATATTCGATAAATTTTTATTCGCATAGTTAATGAAAGAGTGTCGTTAAATACGAAAAAATCTAACTTAACTTTGAAAAATCGTTGTCTAAAAAAAGGATTATTTGCCTATCACTTTTTAAACCGATGAAATGAAACATTTAAAACTTCTTTTTATTGCCATTTTTGTATTCAATATAAATGGTTTCAGTCAATCTGATTCTGAAAAAATAAAATCCCAAAAAGTAAAAGTTATTGGACATGCCCACATGGATCCGGTGTATCGATGGAGATGGAACGAAATCAAAAACAGGGAGATTTTTAAAACCTTTTCGGATGTGCTGAATTCTTTAGACAAGTATCCTGATTTAAAATTTGCACAAAGTTATCTTTTATACTACTCAACCATTCAGAATTATTTACCGGATTTGTTTGAAGAAGTGCAACAAAGTATAAATAATAAAAAGTGGAGTATTGTTGGTGGCCAATGGGTAGAGCCGGATGAAACCATGTCGTCGGGCGAAAGTTTAATCAGGCAATTTTTGGTTGCCCACGATTACTATTCAAAAAACTTAAACATTGAAAATGTTAAAATTGCCTGGTCGCCGGATGTTTTTACTGGTCATCCGGGTACACTTCCAAAAATATACGCAGGTTGTGGAATTGAAAATTATGTTTTTAGCCGCGAAGCTCCTGAAGGCAAAAAGGTTTTTTGGTGGGAATCAGATGACGGCTCGAAAATACTTGCTTATAAAATTCCGGATCATTACAATCCCAATTTTAAAAATATGCCTGAATATATTAAAGAGTGGGTGGAAACTTCAAAGTACGATTTGCCAATGATTACCATCGGAAAAGGCGATCATGGAGGAGGGCCGGATGACGATGATATGAGAAAATTAAATATGCTTGCCAATGAATCTTCATTGGAATTTGAGCACATTTCACCCGAAGGTTATTTCCAAGAGCTTCATAAAAGTGGCACTAACTGGCCTGTTCAGAGGGAAGAATTCGGATATAAACAGGACAATGGAAGATGGATGGGATGTTACACTTCACAAGCAGCGATTAAAAAATTAAACCGGTATTTCGAGAATCAGTTAATTGTTGCTGAAAAGTTCTCTGCCATTGGGACCATGCACAAAGGTAAACCATTCTACCCGCGCGAAGATTTTCTGGAAGCGTGGAAAATTTTGTTATTTAATCAATTTCACGATATTCTTCCGGGAACACTAACAGGGCTTGGTGTTAACGACGTTTATAAGGAGTATGAACGACTGGGGCAAATTACTTCGGAACAAATAAATGCAGGACTTGAAAATATTGGGAATCGAATCAATACCGAAATCGATGGAATTCCTGTGGTGGTTTATAATCCACATTCGTGGCCTGTTAGCCAATTTGTAAATGCCAAAATTAAATTTGTGAAAAAGCCCACCGAATTCAGCTTGAAAGATCCATCGGGGAAAGACACTCCTTTTTTAATTACTGAAAAATCTGACGATGATTTGCAATACGAAATTTGTATTGATGCCGCAAACATTCCACCAATGGGCTACAAAGTTTATGCTGTTGTGGATGGGAAACCTGAAAAACGAAATTCGGGACTAAAAATAAACGGAAATCAGCTTGAAAATAATTTCTTTAAAATTCAGTGGAATGAAAAAGGAATTACAAGCATTTTCAGCAAAAAACTTCAAAAAGAAATTTTAAAAGATTATGCGAACAAAATACAATTGCTGGAAGATAAGGGGAGCAGTTGGAGCTTTGGTTTAACGGGGAAAGAATTTGAAGTTGAATCACTCACTCCTCCCGAAATAGTTTATGATTCCCCTTTAAAAGTAGTTGTAAAATGGGATAATTATTTTCAATCCTCAAAATTTACACAATACATGACTTTAAAGGCAAATTCCGATCAAATCGATTTTGAGATGGAAATAGATTGGCACAGTCCGGGCAAATTGATGCGTTTAATTTTTCCAACAAACCTTACCAACGGAGAGGCTTATTTCGATCAGCCCTATGGCTTTGTAAAACGAAGTGAATCTGACAAAGAGGTTCCGGCTCAAAAATGGATTGATTATTCAAACAACGAATTCGGAGTATCATTAATCAATAATGGTAAATACGGATTCACCATTAACGAAGGGATTTTAAGCATGTCGGTTGTGCGGGGAGCAAGGGAAATGGATCCGAGAATGGATGAAGGGATTCATTCATTTAAATACTCGCTGCTTGCCCACGAAGGTGATTGGCGAAATGCAAACATTCCTCAGAAAGCATGGGAATTCAACCAACCTTTAATTGCGAAACAGGAAACCCAACATTCGGGTGAAATCTCAGGATGGAAATTTAGCGATCAGTCATTTCCTTTGGAAAAATCATTCTTTAGTATAAACAGTGACCATGTAATTGTTTCAAGCCTTAAAACCAAACAGGATGCTTACGATCCAAATCCATTAATCTTACGGATTGTTGAAACCGAAGGACGTGATGAAGATGTTACGGTTCATTTGCCATATCCTGCAGTGTCGGTAACCGAATGTAACCATTTGGAACAAGCCATTGAATTGCAAAGAGAAATTAAAGTTGAGGAAAAACAATTTAGCTTTAAAATGGGGCATGACCAGATTCGAACTTTTATGATTCAGTTTTAAATAATATTATATGAAACCAACATGGCAGAGGAGTTTTGGCACACAAGAGAATGATTGAAATTCTTCTCAGCGTCTCAGATACGCAGATAATTAATGTAAATATCTTGTACATTCAGGCTACGGGTATTGGAACTGAAGGCAGGGACAAGGATATTACGCTATGGAACGAATACCGCGAAGTTCCAACAATGAGTAAATATTATTACAACATGACTCCGCTTCATATTAGTTACGCAGCTTTTCCTATGGCGAATGAAGATCCAAAAAATGATTACATCAGGATAAGGAAATATCCGGCAGAAGAGGGCAAGTTTGGAGACACCGAGATACTTCCCGCTTATTTTAAAACTGGTTTGTTCCTGCCTGGCAAAACGTACAAAATAACAGTAATTAAAACCTAATCGAAACTCTTCTTTAATGTGAAAGGAGAAAATGTGGAGAAATTATTCTCCTGGGATTTAGATGAAAATCAGTCGCCGGAAGAAGGTCGGATTGGATTGCGTCACATGTTTACACGTTCGGCTCGGTACAGCGATTTAAAAGTTTATATAAAAGAATAAATAAGTAAAAACCTAAATTATTTAAGATATGTTACAACAATATTTAAAAAACCTGCTTGTCGTTTTAATGGTAATGTTTTATTCACTTGTAGCAATGGCTCAGGAAAAGAAAGAAAAAGACCAGGGCATGGACAAAATGTGGGGTGAATCAAAAGTTTCGTTGGATGCCCTAAAAGCCGGTCGGGGAAAACTTTTTGATGAAAGTAATTTTGGAATGTTTATTCATTGGGGTTTGTATTCGAGTTTGGGAGGTATATGGAAAGATACCACGTATTATGGAATTGGAGAATGGATTAAGCATAAAAATATGGCTACTATTCCAACGGAGGAATACATGCCACTTGCCCAAAAATTTAATCCCTCTGAATTTGATGCTAAAGCCATTGCCCAACTGGCAAAAAATGCCGGTATGAAATATATAATCATAACCAGCAAACATCACGAAGGATTTGCGATGTTTAAATCTCAGCACTCGTTTAATATTGTTGATGCAACTCCTTTTGCCCGTGATCCGATGAAAGAACTGTCAGCTGCTTGTCATGAAATTGGTTTGGGCTTTGGTTTTTATTATTCGCATAATCAGGATTGGACTGCTCCCGGAGGTTCAGGGGGACCAAGGGAAAATCCCGACGGAACAGCTGCAACCTTTGAAAATTATTTTTACAGCAAATGCAAACCCCAGGTAAAAGAAATCTGCTCCAATTATGGCGATATTGATTTTATATGGTTTGATACTCCGGGACGTATTCCAAAAGAATATGTGATTGAACTGGCGGCTTTGGTTCGCGAGCTTCAGCCGAACGCCATGCTTTGCAGTCGAATTGGACATGGATTGGGTGACTATGCCAGTAAAGGTGATATGGAAGTTCCACCCAGAAATATTCCCGGCTTGTGGGAAACATGCGACACCAACAACGATTCGTGGGCGTTTGCCTGGTACGACAATAATTTTAAAAGCCCAAAAGAAACCTTA
>Ga0209249_1000834_pt1 | contig 33917 bp, 19 predicted proteins | sample SaaInlV_200m_DNA_4_FD_184653 | JGI IMG/M metagenome (GOLD analysis project Ga0209249, IMG submission 184653) | Marine microbial communities from expanding oxygen minimum zones in the Saanich Inlet - SI037_S3LV_200m_DNA (SPAdes) (version 2) | ecosystem: Environmental > Aquatic > Marine >...
AGAGTTTTTCAGAGACAATTCAAATTTTTGAAACACTATCGGGATAATGTAATAAAATTTGAAGCAGGATATGGAAAACTCTGAAAACCCTTCGGGAACGAAGATAATAAACAATCTGACTGCGTTAAAATTTTTTGAAATAGCTACGGCTATTCTAAAAAATTATGCCTTGCTTATTATTCATTATCTTCATTTTTTGAAAGAAATGAGTTTTTAGAGATGCCCTTAAGATATACCAAATATTGTTTTTGATAATGCCTAACTTTCCTAACATGTTTAGTTGACTGAGGTACAAGCGCCGGTGTTCCCCGGTTATACGCAGAAACAGCATTGTCCCAGGATTTATGATTACCATATAATTCGGTTATGAACCTGGCTCCTGCGTCAATACTTTTTGCAACGTGAAACCGCTCGTCAATTGTTGAAAGGATTTCGTAATTATACTTATTCGTAACCAACAAATCACGTAATTCATGGCCATGAATTTTATCTCTTCCGGTAGCCGACGATGAACCATAAATTTTTAATCCATAAGCTGCGCCAGTTCCGGGTTGAAACATCATTAAACCTGCCCCACCATCGTTTCCCGAATTTAATTCCAAAGGGTTTCCATAACTTTCCTGCATTATCAATCCTGCCAATAACCCTTTTTCAATTCCATAAGATTTTTCTGCTTTTTCAATAAACGGGCTCCATCGGAATGTTCGCAAAAACCTACCGTAATCAGAACTAAGTGGAGTATTGCTAATTTTCCCCTTATCAACCACAATTGATTTAATTCCCGAATAATCGGCTTTCTCAACTACGCCTGAATAGTTTTTTCTGTTTATATTAATAATTATTGACGAAAGCTGAAATGTGTATTTTTCAATTAAAAAATCGATAGCACAAAACTGGAAAAGGTAAATTCCTCCAACAATTAATACTGTAAAAATATATTTGTTTAACCTCCGGCGTTTTTTGTTTCGAAGGACTTGTTTCCTAATAATTTTTTTTAAGCCCTTTTTAAGAAAAGGAAAAACATATTTTAAATTAATAGTCAGAAGAATTCCCCAAAAAAGAACTTTCACAAGGATTGCGATTATTCTATTTCCCGAAATATAAAAAATTGAAACCTGGCTTATGAGAAAATCAATTGCAAAAATAAACACCAGATTAAATAAAAAAAACAGGACAAGCTGGTAAAAAAAGATTATCCTGTTTTTTGAGATCATAAAAGATAAAATACTATGCTTTATTACTTCTATCGTAAATTAAGTTTCCTGGTGTTTGTTTAAAGAAAAACTTAACTACATTACTGTAAACAATATAGCTGACAGCAAATAAAATTACAGTGGAGATTATTGTGTACCAATTATATAAGTCGAAATATTTAATTCCCTTTTCAACGGTAACATTAAACACAAGCGATACTACGTGTAAAATCCATTTCATCAATCCTAAATACCCCAGCCCTCCTGCAATAACAAATCCAATTAACCAGGATAAAAGTACAAACGAAAACATCATAATATTATATATCCTCCTATTGTCAATTCCAAAAGCTTTTAAGGTACCAATATTCAATTTAATTTTATTTAAGTGATTGTATAAAATATATCCTAGATAAACATTTATCATAGCCACCGCAAATACAATAAGAATAAGCGAAATCAATTGAGTTAATTTGCTAATAAAATTATAATTTTGCATTTGTTCAATCTTTGACATCTCCAACTCTAAGCCCGTCTTTCTTTTAAATTCTTCAGCAAAAGAATTTATCCGACCAAGATCGTTAAAGTAAAATGTATAAAAATCAAATTTTCGCCTGTTATTGGCTTTTAAATTCAGGTTATAAGATCGCGACAAGCCCAATAAGGTTTCGCTATTTATTAATTCCCCGATTTTATTGTTTGAAGTTAACTGCGCATAAACCGAATCTATTTCAGCATTTGCAATTTGATCGTATTGTTCTGCAAATTCAAATTCAAGTTTGTAAACTGATTTTAATGAATGATCGTATTTCGAAAATAAAACAGTATCAATTTCCAGATAAGAAGATTGCCAGTCATCCAAAACCAATCTTAAATCCTCAATCCTGGTTGAATCGATTATAGCAATTACATGCAATTTTTTATCGCTATACAAAAACCTGTTGTCACGCAATTGACTGTTTCCAAAATAATGTTCATAGAACAAATGAGGCACAATCACATCGATTGACACTCCTTCGTTACCAGGTAATCTATCCACAATTCCCTGAATTTCCAAAGGAATGCTTACAACTTTCCCTCCCCTTCCGGCTTCATATTTTAAAAACGCCGGGATTTCTGACGATTCAGTCCTATCCAAAGCATCCCTTGTAACAATTAACGAAGTTTTTAACGAATCCTGAAATACATTTCCAATGGAATTGTTAATCCTTTCATCCAGAATTGTTTTCACCAATGGATCATCATATTTAATTGTCCTGATTTTTAATTCCAAATTAGGGCTATTCTCCTGATCCCCATTCACATAATATGAAAAAACATTGTATCCATAATGATCTTCAATATTATAAAATCTTAATACCGAATCCTGCATCCATTCATCTACATCTCTTAAAACCCTTGAATACTCGCGTGAACTGCCAGGTAACCTAACATTCACTGCTCTCACGAATGGATCATCCATTTTCTTTGACAAATAGTTCAAACTTCCATTCGAAAACCCGATAGCAAAATAAGTTATTGCAACAATTACTGTGACAAAAATGAAATTTAAATACTTTCTGCCTAAAAGCTCTTTCCCCTCATTATTAAAAAATAATTTTATAAAATCTGTTAGTTCATTTTTTTTCCATAAACTATTTAATTTCATACAGGTAAAATGAAAAAAAGCTAAAAACCATGCTTTTGGTGGTTTATTGGCTTTATTTATAGGTTCACACTCCTGATCCAATTCCTTAAGAATTTCGTTTTTTAGTTTTTCGTCTGTTAAGTCTTCAAGAAGCTTATTATATGTAATTGCACCGTCATTATGAGGTTTAATCCTATCTTGTATAAACTGTTTATTCCATTTATCCTTATCTTCTTTTTGAATTATATTTTCAGGAAGTATGTTGTATTTCTTAATATTTTTGGAGTCGGGTGTTAAAATTATAATCTGATCGGCAAATTTCATTGCAAGTTCAATGCTATGCGAAACTATAATTACCGATAAATTATCCTCTTCTTTTACCTTTTCCCTGATAAACCCTAAAACCTGATCTGAATTAAAATGATCTAAATTGCCTGTAGGTTCGTCGCCAAATAATACTGAATGTTTTGGAGTTAAAGCGCGTGCAACAGAAACCCGGAGCCTCTCTCCTCCTGATAATTCGTAAGGATATTTTTTCCAGGTGCAACTTCGAACGTTAAGATTTACTATACTTTTGATTGAATTTGCCCAAGCTACAACAAAATTTTTACCCCCTTGAATAAGACTTGTTACTGCAATATTTTCGATTGCCGTAAAATTTGACATCAAATTTGTACTTTGAAAAATAAAGCTATAATAGTCTTTACGAATGTCATTTTTCCTATGGTCTTTTGCTTCCTTAATTTCGTGTAACTTAATTGGGCTTTTTGAATCTTTTTCGGGGTAAAAGGAAACATGACCTTCTTTTATTGTTTCATTCATTAACCCGAGGGTTTCCAATAATGTACTTTTACCAGATCCCGATGGTCCTAAAAAAACCGTAATATCGCTTCGCTTAATGTCGAGATGATTAACTTCTAGGACAACATCCTCATCATTTTCTTGCTGCCAGGAATCATTCTCATACGAGCATTTTAGATCTCTAATTTCAAAAATATTTTCGTTCATCTTTAATTATTAATAAAGTGAGAAAAACATTCATTAACTCTATCTGGGTCGTAATCGCTACTCGAGGAATGAGGAAATACCCTTGTATCCATCCAGTAATAAACATGGCCGGACTCTTGTCCGATTGGGATTCTCATTGTTGGGCAGAAACGGAAATCGCCATCTACACCACAATTGCTCCTCCAGATAAAACGATATCTGTTTGCCTCTTCAACCAAAGTATTTATCAAATCATAATCGAGTTCTTCGCAATTTTCATAATTTGTCAAATAACATTTATATTCATTAATTATAGTCCAGTAGTGATCCTCAAAAAAATCACGTCCCAATAAATACTTTCCTTCGAAATAACTTTGCACATATCCTTTTGTGAATAACCAATCAACAAGGTACCTGTACAATTCTTCGTCGGAGAAAATAGATGGATCTACTATTTCACGGAGTAAATATTCGTTAAATTTATCTCCACCATAACCCGTTAATATACAGCTTGACTCACCAAGTGTCAAGCCATCAATTGTTGTTTCGGGGATTCCTTTTTCTATTAAAATATCCTTCCATGTATTTAATAAATAACTCCTGTATTCATTTGCAGTTAAACCATTATCGTCAGTTGGGATTAGCCTCTCGATACTTCTTTTTATGGAACCTAAATTATCTTTTGAATAGTACAAATCATACTGCCAAATATCTGCCTTTGTATAACCGATGGCAACTACTTGATCAGGGGCATTTTCAATTTCATCTTCATTGAGTGCACATAACGACATGGTAATCCAGTGAGCTGTATTTCTAATTGCTACCTGATCTTTAAAATTCAAATTATTACAGTTACATCCACACAGTGTTGAAATATAATTACATAGAACATCGTAAACATAGTTTACACCATCGGAACAAACAAAATTAGAACTAATATCGTTTGCAGTACTCTCGATACACAATTGCAAATTACCGGTGCTAATTGATTGTCCGGGAGCCGGTAAAAACTGATAATGTGAAAAACCAGTTTGGCGTTTTGTTTTTATGCCCATTATATCATTTGCAATTTGAACATTTTCAAATAATTCATCCTGGTTATCAATATTCTCATAAACTTTCCCAACCAAATCGTGCATTAGTTTTTCGGTCTGGACCCTAAATGAATCATAAGATTCCTGATATTGATCTTGCCTGTGGTTGGCCTGGATAGACACCAAATTAATTTTTCTTTCGTTTAAATCGTTAATCAGGTCTAAATGTTCAATTACGGTAAAATCTTCTTCCCCGTTATTAATTCCACCCCGTATTATTTCCCTGTTATGATTACCAGCATCGCCGATTAATACAATAAAATTTGAATGGCTTTGGGGTGGATCAAAATGTTCGATAGCTTTTGAAATCCCAAAATAAACACTTTCCTCATGATCTGTATCAAACCTATTGTATTGCTCAACCATATTTTGGCCAACGAAATTGTTAATTTCATTCACATTTTGGGTTAATCTCCTATTTGCTTGAACTATATTATTTAATCCGTTGACTTCGCTGGTTGCTAAAGCATTATTGTTTGTGCCCTCCGCAGCATCACGATATAATAAAACCCCAAAATTTACATTATAATCTAAAATACTGCTTTGCAATGCATTCATCGAATTACGAATTGCCTCTTGAATTGCTTGTGAATAACTTAAGATACTTGAAGTAGCATCAATAACAAAAATGATATTTACGTTATGACATGAATAACATTTTTCTTCTAAGCCCCTTTTTATCTCGGTCAGGATATTAGCTGGTATTTCAATTTCACCATCCTGACAAACAGTGCTTGCACAATCGCTTGTTAGTTGATCGATAGTAATTCCACCAACAACACCAACTTTATATAAATTATTGGAAAGTGCTTCGAGGATTACCATGTGTTCTTCTAAATATGTGTTGGGGCTTAAATCATATTCCGCTTCATATAATACATCCGTATTCACATTATCTTTATGAATGATATAATTATTCTTTGACAATGCAGCATTCCTGTCTTTAAAAACCCTTGCTTTATAACCAGATCCAAATTGCTGAAAAGCTGATTTTATTGTATTTGGTTCCAGGGCTACCGGATGGTTCCAGGGCAATGTTAGTGATTTATCGACCCATCCCTGCACATAGTTTCTATCGGCAACCGGATTATTCAAAATATGGACTTCGCTTAATAATAATCTGGAAGCCTCATCTTTTAAAACATAATAAATTTGCGCCAAACCAATCTCGGCACCTGTGTTCCCCCCCGTAGGTGAATCATAAAAAACTGGAGTTTCCGACATATTATCCATTTGGGTAACAACTAATGCTTTTCTGTAATTCACATTATCGCTACATCCTATAATTGGGATATTATTAATTTTTAGAGCTTCCCTGCTAAGCGCAACATTTGCCCTTTTTATCCAACCACTATTTTCTAACCAATTTGTTTTTAAATTCGATCCCATGACACTTTCAGGAAGTACAACACGTAAGGAAGTATTTGTCTGTTCTACAACATAAGCGATATCTTTAAATCCAAGTTCCAATCCATTATTTGCCGTACAACTTCTATTTGAATAAAGTGCATTTTCGGGCCTATCAGATAAAACAATCCATTGATCTCCTTCATTGATTAAAATCTGTTGAGATTTTCCGATTAAACCGGCCAAAATAAAAAGGCCAATTATCAAAGTTTTTCTAATTAATTTCATCCGTTTAATTTATTTATTTGTATTTGTAACGTATGTAACTCTCGTTGAAATTTAATCGTGCCTGTTTGTTAATATCGCAGATTAAATTGCATGTTCGTTTCATAATCTGTTTTTAAAAAATACTCTCGATATTGTCAACACCAATTATTTCAATTGGCGAATTGGTATAATCATTTGTATAAATATTCAAAATCACATTTTCGCTATTTAGCAGTAAATCATTGATACTAAACAAACTCCGTACAAATTTTTTGATTTCGGGGATAACTTCCTCATGATTACTAAAGATTAAATGCAGATAGACATTTCTTCTTTGCAACCTTATTTTATTCTCTTCTAAATGTTTGTTAAAATCTTGTAAATCGGTAACCCCAATAGTTGCAGTTGCATCTATCAGGCTTTGATAAAACTGGTTATTCAGTGATTTCGAAGTATTAAATACCGGTGCTGGCAAACTAAGTTGAAATACAAAATCCTGCCCTGCAAATTTTCTTTCGAGAGTACGTAACTTGTTGCTTATTTTATTCCTTTCGTTTACATTAACTTTTAGCGTATTTACATAAACATAATGAAAATCGGGAATTTTATCGAGGATAAAACGATCATTGACCTCATCAGGATTATTAATATTTATTGTCAATTCGTGAGATACCATGTCATGATAAACTGAGTCGCCGCGTGAAAAAATATTGTATCCAAAAGGTTTATTTATTAGCAGTTTACATTCTTCTTTCGCCATTTGATCTACTGGTATTTTCAGTTTCATGGTATTACTTTTAGGCCCGACTTTAATTTTGCCTTTTTGTTTGTTTTTAACTCCGGTGCCTTCAACATAATACGTAAGCTTTTTAATTTCTTTTAAGTTTGCCGGTTTATTTACAAACAGATTTAATGTAGCTGACTGAAGTGTTTCATTAAAAACAATACGAGTACTTTCAATCTCTTTTAAACTTTGGACCCTGCTTTTAATTTCTTTCTTATAAATATTACGATAATAAGGAATGCGTGGCTCAGAAAAATAATATTTTACTCCTAAATTAAAAGAGAGTTCGTTTATTTTACTTGTTGCATCGTTTGCGTACAAAGGTTTTATTTCTCCTTTAAAACCCGCCAAAAAATCGTCATCTGACGTAATTGAAGTTAATCCAACATTATATTCAATATTTGCTGTTACCGCAAAATTCATTTTTTCGGGTTTAAAACCTATGTTAAAACCAATAGGAGCAGACAGGAAAGAGTTGGGGCCGATTGTATTTTTTATGTCTTCTACCGCATAATCACCAAACCCGTAACTATCCAAATCGCCAATTCTGTAAGTACCGGGGTTGTTTGCGAAATTATAAATCCCGACATGGGTTAAACTTCCATTATTTGTAACTGAATTTGATGAAATAGGGAAATTATAGATTAATCCTGAATTTATTCCAACATGCCAATTTTTATTTAAATACCATAAAAGATTTAATTTTAAAGGAATGCTAAATAATTTAATATTGGTTTCCTGATTAATACCATTAAAAGTTATACTATCGGAAAAACCATAGCCATCATTATCATCTTTTTCCTGCAATTCGATGTATCCACCGGGAAGTGTTTTGGTAATATTTAAATTCGAAATTGCTATACCTGGCGATAAATACAGACTTAAATTATTTTTACCGGCAATTAAATAATTTGCTTTTAAACGGGCATTAAAACCATTGCTCTCTTTAACTTTAATAAATTCCGATACTAAATCCGGGCTTAAATAACCTGCACTAATTTCGAAGTTTTCGGGAATAATAAAATTATCGCGATCTACATAATCCGAAATTTTTAATATCCTACTTTGTAAAGGCTGAAATTCACTTCCTTTATATGAAATAACCGTAAATACCAAACTGGCATTTTTGGTTTCCTTGAACATTGCTGTGCTTCTTGTTACCGTTTTATATTTGTACAGTATTTTCTTATCGACACTTACCTGAATTAATGTGTAATTTTTCTTTTTTGATATTTTTTCTAAATTATAATTCGAAAAAATAACTGTATCGATTAAAAATCTCTGATTGAAAACTCTCATTGAATCGATGTAGCTTGACAGGTTTACCAAACTGATTTTTTCAAAATCGCCAATATCATCCATTACAACAGTTTTATTACTGTTGTAGAAAAACAGCGATTGAAAAGATGAAGCAATGGAATTATTATTAAAATCGCCTTTTGATAAAACAGATTGATATTGCTCTAAAACCTCAATCCCCGAAATAGGGAGACTCGATTGCCCATTGGCAAAAAAGCATATTACGGTAAATAAACCAAAAAAATAATTAGTCTTTTTGTTGATATTCATGATTTCGCGTCATTTAGGTTCATCAATTACTTTTTGATTAAAAATTTGGTGCTGCCAACTTTCTCATTGTCACAAATAACATTGAGCAAATAAAACCCTTCTTGCAAACCGTTCACATTTAAAGGCAATTCTTCACTATTAACATTAATCGATCCCTTTTGATAAACCAGGCTTCCAAGCCGATCCCGGATTTCAATATCAATTTGCTTATTTATTAAAGATGAACTGTTTAAAACTAAAGATCCTACAGATGGGTTTGGATACACTTGGATGCCCTCTTTATTATTAAAAGCAGTAACTTCCAAGAAATTATCTTTATCAAAATAATTTCTTGTTTTACAAGTTGGTTGAAGATCAAAATTAGTTTCTACCCAATAATTATTATCAAAAGGATTTAAATCGGGAAACAAGCAATAAAAATACTCTCCGTATAAAACGTCGTCCATTCCCCACTGGTATTTTAAATTCCTGCCTCTATTTAAATCTGAATCATCCCTGTAAATCAGAACATCGCTGTTGTATGGTTTTTGAAAAATTATTCCAAAATCAGGTGCAATGTCAGTTTTAAGTAAAATTTGCTTATTAACAGTTGAAAAACATTCTTTGTTATTTGTGACCATTAAACCCAAATTTAAATTTAACGGTTCCCCTACAATTCCCCAATTTACTTTTAAATCCTGATTTACATTTGATCCATTAATTTCAAAAAAACTGTTATTGCCCGGGCTTATATTCCATTCATAATTTTTTATTGAATCCGCGACATTTTGTAAAAATGCAAATTCGGTATAACTGTTCCCACAAATTATTGAATCATAAATGATATTTATATCAGGTGTTGGGATAATTGGAATTTCACTGTTAATTGTGTTGAAACAGCTTTTATCGTTTGTAATTTTTAAACTTACATTATAAATATCTGCTTCCTCAAAAATAAATTCGGGTGATTCAAGAACACTTTCAAATAAGTTATCCACTTTCCACTGGTAGCTTATAATGTTTGAATTTTTGTCGGAAATAACAAATCGCGTTTTTTGCTCTGTGCAAGGAAGTTCTATATCAAATTTAACAATTGGGAGGTCTAACCAAACAATTTCAGAAGTATTAGTATTAATCGTTTCACCATTGTAACTAACAACACATCTAACAATTTGAATGCTTGTGTCTGACAATTCCAGTATCGGCCCCAACAAATTTTGAATATCCTGAAATTCCCCATCAACTTTTGATTGCCACTTAATGTCGGAATCTTGAAAATAATTTTTTAATTCAACCGTGGCTGTGTTATTTTTACATACTTCTTGGTCAACAGGAGTTATATTTTGACCAATAGCATTAAAACAAGCCATGTTTAATAGCAATAAAAAGATGCCAATTTTTTTCAGTTTAAAAATCATCTTATTCATATTTATCTTTTTATAGGTACCAATACTTTCTTTTCTTTTAATATCAAAATCGATATCCCGGCATTTACATAAAAACTATTTAAGCCTTTGTTTTCGCTTATCAACAAAAAATCGTTGATCTGGCCTTTAGTGATTTCATCATTAATCCCAATCAGGGTTGCGCCTTCAGTTTCTGAATTATTGATTATTGAAGACAATGAACGTTCGTAATTTATCCCAACAAAAAATTCTGTTCGCGAATTCAAACTATATTTTAATCCAGCTTCAATTTTTGCTGAAACAAACAGTGGATTTAAATTTGCGTCTAAGCCACCAACTGTCAGCGCCTGGTTGAACCGTCCAAACGAATATTCATTTAAATCTTCACTCAAATAAATTTCGGTCAATTTATTGTTGTCGGGGGTTTTCAACGATAGTTTGCCTGTATAATTTAATATTCCCACATTTGGGTTAATATCAAGCTCTTTTGATAATGGGATATTTAATCCGATACCAGCACCAAAAAACAACTTTAGATTATTATTTGAAATAACGGAATAATACTCCAGGGGAATTTTTATTGCCCCAATTATAAAATTTTGTTGAACAGAATCTATTTGTTTTAAAAGTGAGTAAGATTCAACCCAATTTTGTTCATTCTGTGCAAAAGGTAATAATTCCATATTTTCAAGCGGGCGATCTGAGTGATCACTAATTTGTAAATTGAAATCGATTGAAGAATAGGAAACACCAGTTTTAAATCCGTGATACATTGTTTTAACCTCGTGCATATTAAATAATTGGACATAATTTAATCCTGCCCCAATTACATTACCTTGACCAGCATTTAGCGATGGATTTTCTTCCATAAATTTAGTATGCCCATAATTCGATTCAATTTCGATAAATCCCCGATATTTTGGTTCGTAAATAATATGGTGCAAAGTGGTGTCGCCAATCGAAACGCCTTCTTCAGGCGTTTTAATTGTAATCTCTTCGATATAAAAAGTTGTAGGTAAATTCTGCTTTGTAATTTTATTTAATATGTATTCGTACGAAATTTTAAAAGATAAATAATAGCTACAATCAATTTTTCTAACGCTGATTGTATTCCTGCTGTTATTTTCGTCGATAAACTCAAATCCACCCTGAAAATCGAGCTTCGCATAAACTATGGTATATTTTCTCCCTAATTCCGATTTATATTCAAACCGTGTTGGAACAATGTTATTTCTCTGAATATCAGACAGAGAAGTAGTATATTTCCTGGCAGAATCGTTAAACCACGTAATATATTCATTGGGCGTCACAAACATTCCCGGTTCCGCCTGCATTTCTTCCCAGCCATCAAAATCGTTTGGGAAAAATTCGTTAAAATCAATTTGTGGATGTATAAAATTCAACAATCGAACATCATTAAAATTTTCTTTATTGAAAAAGCCCTTGAAATAATCGATACCAGCCTGATTTGGTGGTCTGTCGTTGGGCTGTCTAAATACGTTGTTACTACTTAATATCCTAATATTTAAATCAACTGCCTGCCCAAAATTATAAACCAGGTTTTTCACCGAATCTTCTAAGGCAATCATATTTTTGGGGTCTTTTTGTGCAAAAGAATTCAAAATGAAAAAAGACAACAATATTGTGAGGAAATATTTTACTCGCATACTATCAATTTTTTGATACAACAAATTTGTTAGTTATTCTCTGATCATTTTCTAATATTAACTCAATTATATATTGACCATTTTTTAAAACGCTGATTTCAATATCTTTTGAGCCTTTTATATTTAAAAAATTATTTGACAATAGTACTTTCCCCTCCATATTGTAAATTTTTGCAGAAATATTTTGGAGGTTATTCCGGGTTTGAATTGTTATTGTATTAGTTGCAGGGTTAGGGAAAAATATAATATCAGGATTACTTAACTGGTTATTCGCTTCTTCACCGAAAGGCCACAAGCTACCTTCGTAAGCTAAAATCCCAACATCGGCCATTGTACATCCATAAGATTTTTGCCAACACGCTCCATTAAAACTTGTTTCAATAAAAAAGCTGTCCATTTCGGTTGAGATAGAATTATTAATTATATGATATGGATCTTCTGAATCACCCAACAACTCATTATTTTTATACCACCTATAAAAATTCACCGTAGTATCGCTACATACAAGGAACTTTGCTTCGTTATCTAAAAAAAATGCGTACGATTTGTCTGGTACTTTCTCGGAATTTACATCAACCAATATTGAATCTTTAATATTAAAATCAATACCATGATCAATAAGTAAATCAACAGAAATTTTTCCACTGCTTATTCCTTCAACCCAATTTACCCTGATAAAAGAACCATCATCTGACACAGTGAAAATACCATCGTTGATATTAAGCTCTTTACCATTCTGCCATAATCTCCAATTATAATCGACCTCGTACAAACTTACACCATCAACATAATATTTCAATTGTTGATGATTGGTACAAACCTGTTGGTTACCAACAATTTTTATATTATCGATAGGTTTTAAATTTATAGTTTTCGATATTGAAAATGTATCCCCTTCAAGAATGTAGTGGTAAGTAATTTCGTCTGCTCCATCGCCCGCCTTTGCCGGATTATACAAACCTGTATTTGAAACTACGCCCAGGCCGTTAAAATATCCGCCCTCGGGAATACCCTTTAATTTATAAATTTTATCTACCCTTAACAATTCATTATTAATAAGTCCCAGGGGCATCTCTAAGTCGATATAAAAAATCTTAAATGTCTTTATTACTATCTCTTCATAGTCTGCAATTATATCTTCAATATCGGAATCATATTTTCCCCTAATTTCAAGCCTGATATAATTTAAACCCGCGTTTAATCTAATAGTAGTATTTAACACTTCATTATTGAGTTCAGCATCCTGATGTTCATCGTTTACAAAAATTTTTATATTGTCAACGTCGCAATTCTCCGCTCCACAATCATCGCAAGGTTTTCTAACACTAACAGACAATGCCAGCTCGTTGATACCTTTAACCACATAAACATCATTTGCAACAACTTCAAGGTCATCTAAACCGGCAACATTAACGTCAGGCGGATAATAAATTAATTCCTCCAGCTTAATTTCAACATCACCAGAAAAGATCCTCAGTTCATTTTCCCCTTCAATTAAATCTAAACGTGGAATTTTTATTAGATTTTCTGCTTCATTGTCTTCACTAATTGTCAACTCTATTTTTACCCCACTATTTATCGAATAATAATAATCGTTACCCTGGTCGATATCGTGTTCTTCGTACTGAAAAATAATCGAGTAATCGATTATAACATTATCACAAATTTGCCCATTTGTGAAAACGGGGATATAGACAATCAGAATCAATAAAAGAAATAACTTATTTATCATATCTATTATTTTTTACATTACCACAAACTGTTTTGCAACGGTATATTTATTATTTCTTATCCTCAAAAAATATGTTCCCGTTTGAAACCCATTTAAATCGATGCTTTTAATTTCTCCCTGAATAGGTTTTTTGAAAACAATATTATCTAAAACCACTCCGGTTATTGTAAATACTTCAATAAAAACATCTAAACCGTAAAACTCGCCCAATTGAACATTTATTGAATGAGTAGCAGGGTTTGGGTATAGATTAATCCCAAAATCAGCGTCATTTTCCCATCCAATTTCCTTGGGTGTTTTTATATTAACGGCTAATGGAGTTGTGCAATCGCACATGGCAAACGGGCCTCCGGACACGCCCAAATCATTTCGAACAGTTCCCTTCTGACACCCGGTTTCCAAAAGATCATTATACAATTCCAATGTATCACCTCTGTCAATACATTGTGACCCCTCTTTTAAAATAAAACAATTTTCAACGATTGTATCAAATCCGGGATCGCCGTAAATACATGAATCACCAGAAAGTTTCACATCGGCACGGCTTAAATTACAAAAATCAATTTTTCTTAAATTACCAGGATCGTACACCGAAACAAAACCTGCATCGTTAAAATTGAATACAATACTATTTTTAATAATACATCGTCCCAAAGTAGGCGTGGTTGTTACTTTTTCTAACCCAATTGCAAAAAGGTTCCCTTTATTAAAAGTACAGTTGACAACTTTAATCGAATCGTTTGAAACTCCAATCTGAGCATTAATTACAGCCCTGTCTTCGTCATCCCATACACTTTTTAATATCGGTTTAGTAGTATTATTGTTATCATCGAATAAACAATTATAAAATGAAGAATTTGCCGCATCTTTTAAAAGATAAACAGCACTTCCTTTTTTCCGGGCTTGATTTTTAAAAAACGAACTTCTTATAAAATTTAACTTACCCGATTTAGCGTAAATTGCACCTCCCTGTTCTGCCAAAGTATGATAGCCAAAACTACAATCGTGTATATCGAGCTTGCTTGTACTAATATCAACAAATAAGGCACCTCCTTTTAATTCAAGCCCATCCTGATCTTTATTTTCCAAAAAGTTGTATTCAAATTTTGAATCGTAAATTCCCCCTTCTACCGATTCAAAGTAAATTGCCCCACCATCGTGGGCTGAATTATAAATTAAAATATCGGAACTCATATTAGCTGAAGTCCCCTGGGCAAACACTGCCCCTCCTTTTTTTGTAGCAACATTAGAATTAAACTTGTTATTTTCAGAATCGATATTTTTGGTATTTGTAACATAAATCGCACCACCGCTTTCCCCTGCTTCATTTGAGGTAAATTTATTGTTTTTAATTTCTAAATTTTGTGCCTGGGAAATATAAACTGCCCCCCCTTTTAAACCCGCAACATTAGAAATGTAAGAATTATTATCTATATAAATCTCCTCAATATCATCGGCGTATAATGTCCCTCCAAGCCCCTTTACATTAATAGAACTCAAATCTTTATTATTGGACATATGCAATTCTTTCAAGTTAGTACAAAACATGATTCCGCCATTTAAACTACTTTCTGAATTTGGGCCGTTACTTACAAAGTTATTTTTGAACTCAATTTCAGACGAATCCTTGTCTCCGTTAAAATAAACCACACCTCCGTTATCTCCGGAAAAAACATTTTTAATAGTACTATTATAAATGTGGACAATATTTATTTTTCCATTAAAATAAAATACGCCACCGTTTTTCCCAGCAGAAATATTTTCCATTTTATTAGTAATGAACTTAATACTGTTTACCGAATTATTGAAATAAAACATCCCTCCATGTCCCGATTTTGCTTCAACATTTTTTATGTTTTCTGATTCATTAAATTTAAAATCCAACAATCTGGTATTATCTTCCAAACATAAAAATCCACCGTTCAATTTTGCTGTAACCTCGTTTATATAAGGAGAATATATTGCAATATCATCAATCTCATCTACATTAAAATAAAAAGCCCCGCCACTTCCATCTTTTGAATGACAATTTTCAAAAGTATCCCTTACCGACGAGACAGAATTAATTTTTGAAGTACTTTCATCAAACGAGCTAATATTATAAACACCCCCATTGTTTTTTGAAGAACCTGTAAATTTATTTTCTTCACTTAAAATCCTGTCAATATTTGAACTATTTACAAAAACCGCCGAACTCCCCTCGGTATTAAAAGTATTTAAAACATTTCCCTTAAATTGTAAAGTATCGATATTTTGAGATTTCAGGTTTATTAATGCCCCGTTCGATTTATGGGTATTTAATTCTTTAAAAGAACTTTGGGTGATTTTACAAGTGATTACAGCATCTGAATTATTTTCAATATTAAATGCACCTCCTGTGCCAACAGAAGCAGACCCGAATAAAGAATCTTGCATTATTGTTAAGTTATTATTCAAATTTGCGTTAAAATTCAAGATACCACCTTTTGAAAAATCAGACTTGCCTGAAATAATTCCAGAATAATTATTGTTTTTAAATAAAACATTATCGATCGAAATATTGTCCCCGAAAATATTTACTATTCCGCCACTACCTTCAGCTTCATGTTCATTATAAATTATTGAATCACAATCAAAAGAATTATCAACAAAACCAATTTCATTTAAATTTAATACACCATCTAAATAAACAAATCCCCCTCGTTTACACTTTATGCGATTATTATTTTTGAAAATTTTATTCGACTGAAAGAAAATTGATTCCAATGGTAAATTATTTTCAGGAACGGTGAGCTCATAATTGTTATGCCAGAATAAAATACCTCCATAATTAGTAACGTCAGCAGAACCATAAAACTCATTTCCAAAAAATGCAAAATCTTCTTGAACATTTCCCTTCAAATAAAAATATCCTCCGTTATTCTCAACAATACTATTTGCACGCATTACATTATTTTTAATGCTCAACCCTTTAAACAATGGTATCTGGGTCGTATCGATATCCCCAATAAACAATATCCCTCCGTTTTGTGCATAAACCAAACCATCAATAGTATTATTTTCAAACATAAAAGTGTCAACTAAATCGCATTTTGAAAAACAGGCAAATCCACCAAACCCAACGGCCCCTGAAGTATCAGTAACATTATTCGATAGAATTTCTGTTGAATGGATCGCATCTGTATTTAAACAAATAAAACCCCCATTTTTACCGGCAATGGCTTTTTCAATATTATTCGAATCTATTTTTAGATCCAAAACTGTTGGTGCTTCAATAAAAAAGCCACCGCCCGAACCTTCAACTGATTCTACCTTATTAAAATTATTACCTGTAATTTCCAATTGATTAATATCCCTGTTTGATTCAATCCAAAAAACACCCCCATTTCCATTTTTGCTTATATTTGAAACAGGCTCGATATTTTCGTTCTCGTTTTTAACATAAATATATTTAATCGGCTCGTCTGAATTTGAAAAATCGTTAAAATAATAGGCACCTGAATTTTCAGTTAACACCTCGCTAATATTATTGCTTTCTATTTTAATTCCATCATTGATATTAGCATTTGAATAAATAATACCACCAAGGTTTTTCGATTCTGAATAATTTATAGTGTTCCCCTTAAATTCCAAATATTCCCCTACTTTGCATGAATCATTTAATGCGCCCAAAAAAAGCACTCCGCCAGAACCAAGCGACTTAATAGAATCTACCTTATTTTCATTAAAATTGATTGATTTTTGAACAGAGTTTGCATTTATAAAACACAATCCTCCATCGCCAAGAGCATTTATTTTTTTAACGTTGTTCCTCAAAAATTCAAATCTGTTTTTTAATTCCCCAACCGATAAAGACAAAACACCCCCATTTCCCGACACGTCGGTTTCGTCAATTATGTTATCCGATCCAATAAAATTTTCTGCTTTTTCAAATTCTGCTGAAATAAAACCTCCATTTTGGGCTTTTAGTTGAATAATTTCATTCGATTTAAATTCAAAACTCAGCAAAGTATCGCCAGAAATTTTCATAAATCCACCATCACCATCAATACTTCGGCTATAAATCCCCGTATTATTATTTATTAAAATGGAATCAATATCAGATTTTACATAAGCCAAATTAATAAAACCTCCATCAAGTTTTGCCCAGGTATTTAAATTGTTATTTTCTTTTATATTGACTTCTTTTATAATGTCAACATCAATATTTGCAAATCCCCCGCTTCCGTTTTTACTAAAACAAAAAGTATCTATTTCCGATATATTGCTGCATAAATTTAATAATCCCAGCTTATCGGAAACAATGTTAATTATACCACCATCGTCGGTTGCAAAATTCCCGTTAATTGTGTCATTTATAAATTCAAAATTCCCAATATCCTTTGCATTTATAGAAATAACGCCACCCGATTTTCCAGCAATATTATTATCGAACCTATTATCACAAATTTCATTATAATCCGCAGATTCAGAAAGATTTAAATATATTGCCCCACCATTATCCCGGGCAATGTTATCTTCGAAAACACAGTTTTTAAACATTAACGTATCGATATTAAGGGCTGTAACAGCAAACACACCACCAGATCCTTTATTTGAACCAACGGATTTATTATTCCGAAATGCTGTATTATTTATCTCTATTTTATCAAATCCTAAATCAGGGTTATTAATGTTTATTGCATTCCCGTTCCGGTTTTTGTTTTCATTATTAAAAAAACCTGAGTTGCTAATTGATAATGCGGCTTTATTTTGTTTTTCATTCCCTATTGCATCGAATAAAATTGCACCTCCTTCTAAATCATTATTCAGTGGTTTACAATTTTCAAAAATTGAATTATTAATTTCTAAAAACCTACATAGGAAATTAGATGCCCCTTTTTTGGCTTCACATTCCTGTATGTTTAATTTATTGATTATTATTGAATCGTTAGAATGAACAAATAACACACTTGTTAATGCTTCGTTTCTGCTTAAAAATAATGAATCAATTTTTACTTTTTCAATTTCAATAAACCTATCCACATAAATTGCTGATCCTTCGTTATCTAACCTATATTTTGAATCTATCTTTTTATCTTCGCAACCGCTAATTTTTATGTTTTTAAATTCTAAACATTTTATCTCCCCACAATCCGATATGTCCAAACCGGTTAAAGCAATATTTTCATTTACACCATTTATTTCAATGTTTTCGAATGCAAGTTTATCATAGAAATTACCTCCATCGATTGAAATTGCAATACCTTGACAATCATCAATTTTTATATCAGATAATTTAAATTCCCTTTTATTAAAATTACTTATATAAACTGCCCCATTCCTGTTACTTTGAAATGAACAATTTGATAACTCATTAAAACTATCTGAGATTTCTTCGAAATGTAATGCAGCAAGCACCAGCCGGTCTTCATCCAATCCTGTATCCGAAAATTTACAGTATTTAATTTCCGGTGATAAAGAACCTTCAAATTGAATTCCTGACCATGGAAAAACCGGATCTATACCTCTAAAAATTATCGAATCGATAGAATTTCCTACCGCAATAAATTTTGCATTTTCCTGAATTGTAAGCGATGTTTCGGCCTCGAACAAAATTTTTGTACCAGGCAAAATAATTAATGTATCCCCACTTTTGACCCTAACGTCGCTACTTATCTTATATACATTACATGAATCTCCCCAAATTCCTTTTATTTGACTATCATTTGTAATGATTATTTCGCAGCCATTGCCAGATTCAGAATCCAAATTCAAAGTAATATCACTATTAAAAGCATGGCCAACGATGCCAAAACTGCTTTCAATATTAATAACTAAATTGAAAAGAATTAAAACGAAAAAGAATGAAATAAATCGGATAATATTGATATTGTTTTTCATTTTTTTTTTGAAATGAGGTTAAAACAATTTTTAATATTGCTAATATAACTAATTATGATTTCTATTTTGTAGAGGCACCTTATTTTTTTTTAATCTTAATAGATTTAAAATTACATAATGTTAAGTTTTGAGTGGTTTTGATTAAAAAACGAATAGTTCAACATAAAAATTAATCAATTGCATCGATTTTAGATAATTTTTTTCCGACATATTAATTTCAAAAACCCATAGTAAAAATCTGAGTTTTCTTAATAACTTCCAATAGCTATTATAATTTTTGTGATACTTTGTTTAATAGCTATTAACAAAGTTCATAAAATAATTATATCGATTTGACAACAAAATGTCGCAAACTTTCAATTTGCACATTATGCTTCTTTGCTGTATCGTCATTAACCATTTTAATTTCAAAATTTGCTATACGGCATATTGAAGAACAATTGATATTAAAGGTATTTAGTTACAATTATTAAAATCCTCATCAAAATTACCTTTTGGCACACTGATTAGTTCCATTATTTTTGATATGAAATAAACTTTTTCAACAATTGTTAATAACAACCGTTAATTATTCGTGGATACAAACAGTTGCAAAACCCTTCTCTGATTAATATAAATAATGTAGGTTTGATTCATCAGGTGAGCCATAAAATGCTGTTTAAAAGTGTAGAGACGAGAAAGTTTCTTAGTTGAACCCGGAATCGTTTCATCTCATCCTTCGGGGTGGTACACTGGAAAAACCGAAGTTTGAACGAGATAAACTGGAATATCAAAGTTCAGGCAATCAGCTGAAAGAAAATCCAGAAGTTCTTTCATGATTGGGTCGTCAGGCAGGAAGCAAAAAAGTTTCGGCTTTTAAAAGCAATACTGCACAACATAAAAGGGGAAACCCAGGAATGTTGTTGAAAAAGCAAAATCCGAAAGGATGATGCTAAGTACACTGAAAAGACACTTTGTCCAGGAAAGCAAACCGGAATGCAAAATGGACTACCGGAAAGTTTAAGCCGTAGAAAGCTCAACCAAAGGTACAGGGCAGAAGTTATCTGAGAAGATAATCAACGCCAAGCGTAATAACCGTAGCCTGGCACGTGAGGAGACTTCGGTTGCCTCAAGTGAATGGGGGCTATTCGTAAAAGAATAGCTCCCATTTGTGTTTTTTAGATTACAACTTATACTTTCCCATTGAAAAAATAAAGAACTATTAAAGGCAATCATTGTAATAAACAGTACGAATTAATATTTAGGGACAAAATCTGTACAGACTTTTTGACTTTAGAAATTACGAGTGTTTTTTTGTAATTTTACTTTTATCTAAGTACCAATAAAACAAAAAATATGGATATCCCATTTATTTTAATCGCAGTAATTGTTGCAATAGTATTAATTCTGTTTCTTATTATCTTTCTTATAAAACAAAATAAATCCGATTCTTATCGGACAGAAAACTCAACTTCTGGCGACGCCATGGGAAAAGGAATGGGGATTGGAATTGCCATTGGAATGGGAACCGGGGTTGCTATTGGTGTTGCCCTGGATAATATTGGAATGGGTATTGCAATCGGAATGGGAATTGGAGTTTCGATGGGAGTTGCATTTGGGAGTGCTTTTAAAAAGAAAGAGGAAGAAGAACGAAGATTAAATCCACAATTGCATTCTTATCCTCAATCCCCAAATAAAAAATTACCTCTAATTATTGGTATTATTACTGTATTAATTGGCATTCTGGTTCTTGGTTTAATATTTTTTCTGAAAATGAATTAGTATGAAATATATTTATTTGTCCATCATAATTGTTCTCCTTTTTAGTTGTTCTCAATCTGATCAAAAATTAATCGGCCCCTATTTAGGCCAAAATTTACCGGGAAATTCACCCGAACTTTTTGCGCCAGGAATTGTAAACGATGGTATTGCCACCCGCGATATTACTTTTACACCCGATGGAAAGGAAATTTATTTTGGAAAAAATATTGGCACTTCAACCTTTTCTACAATTCTATTCTGCAAAGAAACAGAAGAAGGCTGGACTCAAGCGGAAGTTGTACCTTTTGCACAAAATCCTGAATTTATTTTTATTGAACCTTTTGTCTCGCCAGATGGAGAAAGACTATTTTTTGTGACAAATAAAGGAAATGAGTTTACAGCCACAAACCGATTTGTAACTGATATTTGGGTAGCCGAACGCGAAAACAATTTTTGGGGCGAACCTTACAAACTCGATTCAACTATAAATTCAGCCGATTCAGAGTTTTTTCCCACTGTAGCTGAAAATGGGAATTTATATTTCGCCCGTGAGAATGCTGAAACCAGAGAAGGATTTATTTACAAATCTGAATTTCAAAATGGGAAATCTCAAAAACCTGAGAAACTTCCCGTTGAAGTGAATGCCGGGCTTGCCAGATTTAATGCAACCATTGCCAAAGACGAAAGTTTTATCATTATCCCAACTTTCGGAATGCCTGATTCTTATGGAGCAACCGATTATTATATTTCGTTTTTTGACAAAGGAAAAGGCTGGAGCAATCCATTAAATCTGGGTGAGAAAATCAATACACCTGGCGGAAACGAATATTCAGCCAGCTTTTCTCCAGATGGTAAGTATTTCTTTTTTATGTCAACACGTTCAGAACCATCAATGAAAGAGAAACTAACTTTGGATAATTTGGTTAAAATGCACAACACTCCTGAAAACGGGAACTCAAATATCTACTGGGTGAAAGCGGGTTTTATAGCGGATTTAAAAGAAAAAGCTACCTTTACTGAAAACGAATAATTATGAAAATACTTGGAAACATTATTTGGTTGGTTTTTGGCGGTTTTGCCATTTTTTTAGAATACATTTTTGCTGGATTGGCACTTTGCATTACAATTATTGGTATCCCTTTTGGGCTACAGGCTTTCAAACTTGGAGTGCTGGCTTTGTGGCCATTCGGACAAAAAATTGAGTACATGGATTACGCCCCCGGATGTTTATCAACGGTTATGAATGTTATTTGGTTTTTTATTGGCGGAATCTGGATTGCACTGACTCACCTGTTTTTTGGTATTTTACTTTCGATTACAATAATCGGATTTCCATGGGGAAAACAACATTTTAAAATGGCATCGTTGGCACTTACACCATTTGGACGGCGGGTAGTTTAAAAAGTGCGCCTCATTTTTAATTAGAATATTCCTTTTACCCCTTTGGCTAATTTGTTAGGTTTTGTATTAAAACCATTAAAGAAAAGAACCTGACAAATATGAGTTGTTATTCTCACAAAAAATACAAATTACCTACTCCTACTCTCACTGGACAAATTCAAAATGCTCATTCTTTTAAAGTCCTGGATATTTTTTTCAATATAATTTCTTACAGATACTCCACTGAGTTACAACTTTTTTCACTAATAAACATATAAAGATATATTTGTATTTTATTAAAAAATATTTTAACTTGCTTTCGTTATAATTAAATTTTTAAATAATGAGACAAATTCATTTAACAGCTAAATTTCATATTCAAGAAGGCGAAACAGAGAAGTTTAAAAGTATTGCTGAACAATGCGTTGCGGTGGTGCAGGAAAAAGAAAAGGGAAAAACCTGTTCGCAATACGATTGGTATTTTAACACCGATGGAAGCAAATGCCACGTACTGGAATCGTACGCCGACTCTGCTGCATTAATGATTCATATGGGAAATGTTGGCGAACTACTTGGGCAACTACTACAGATTTCAACTTTAACCGGCGATATTTATGGTAATTTATCAGAGGAAGTTCAGAATTCGTTACAAGGATTAGATGTAAAATCATATTCCTACTTTCTTGGCATTTAAAAAAATAGAAGTTGCATAAATACCATAGATTGAAGTTATAATCTGGTTTATTTTTTACACTAGTATTTGCAAAAGCTGAATCTCAAACACTTGCTGAAATAAAATCTAATTCAATAGAATTCATCGAAATATTAAGCCAGTTAAAACTTCAAACTATAAAAAACAATTAAATGTTTCAGCACAAATAAACTGAACAATTTGTACAGAGTGCTTTTGTTCCCCTACCCGGAATAAGGGATAAAAAAATGCTTTTGGAGATGATCCTCTCCGAATTAAAAGAAACTTAATCATCAATCTCAACAGTAAGATGATAATGAACCATTTATCAAAAACTATGTTATTTATTAAGCTTCAATTCTTCCGAAAAATGAGAGAAGCGCTCCTTTCCTGAAACGTAGATCTAATATCAAGAATCAATTTATATTTGTTTTGAACTATATGACAATTAGAATGTTATTAAAACTAGCAATTACTAAACAACTCAGCTCAACTGTTATGAAAAGGTTAAAACCAAACAAATATTATCCAATTCCGAAAAGTCATTTCAGATATATATCTTTTTAGTTTAATAACTTTTATAATGTATATCCAAATATGAACTCAAAAACCATTAAAGGCACAAGCGCAGAAGAAATCAAATCCGCATATTTCGAATATATTTCAGATGACTTCGAACCAACACTTGCTCTACTATTTTTATCTGTTGAACAAGATATTGAGGGTATTAATATTTTTTTTACTGAGCAGCAAATTGATGTATTTGGCTCTTCAACATTAGGCGAAATAAATGAGGATGAAATAATGTACGGAAGTATATCTGTTTTGCTTCTTGAGATTAATCCGGCTTTTTTTAAAATTTATTTTGAAGAATATGAATTAGCTACAGCACACCTTGCAACAAAAAGAATTGCTGAACGAGCCATTTCTGATTTTTCGGATCCCTCATTTTTAATTGCAAGCAGCCAATTTGAGATTAACTATGTGCAATTTCTAAAAGGAATTACAGATGTTGCAGGAAACGAAACTTTGGTTTACGGTGCAATAGCAGGTGATAAACTAACATTTGTTAACGGTGTGGTTTTCAATATAAATAAAAGAAGCGCCTTCGGACTTATTGCGTTGGTTTTCGACAATAACAAGATAGAAATGAATGGCACAACAATTTGCGGCTGGAATTCGCTGGGAATGGTTAAAACATTTACAGAGAGTAAACGAAGTAGAATATTTAAAGTCGACGACAAGACTATAACTCGTACCAAAAAAACAAAAGAATTTTTTAAGTGTAATGAGTTTGGTGAACTGAATTTAAAAAACAAATCAAATGCATTATCTGTTTACGAAGTAATTGAGTAAAAATGAGCGATCCAAAAAAAATAAACTGGAATTCAATTTTTTCTTTTCAATACATTTTATCTACAGTTATTGGAGTTTCAATTAGTGTTGTTGCACTAAAAGGTTTTATGATTCCAAACAATTTTGTTGATGGCGATGTTACCGCAATTTCAATATTATTTAAAGAGATATTTCAAATTCATATTAGTTATTTTTTGGTCATTTTAAATCTCCCATTTTTGTACATTGGTTATCGAATAATAAGCAGGACCTTCGCTTTAAAATCGCTAATTGCAATTATCCTTTTGGCTGTTCTAATGTTTGTTTTAGAAGTACCAACTGTAACCGAAGATAAATTACTAATCGCCGTTTTTGGAGGTTTTTTGATGGGGCTCGGAATAGGACTCGTAATTCGTGGCGGCGCAATTGTTGACGGACTGGAAGTAATTGCCCAATTCACAAAAAGCAAAATAGGATTTACTACAAGTGAAATTATTATGGTTTTTAATTCCCTGGTAATTCTTGGGGCAGCATTCGAATTTGGACTTGAACCGGCCATGTATTCCATTCTAGTCTATTTTACAGCGATGAAAACTTCTGATTATGTCGTTGACGGTATTGAGGAATTTACTTCATTAAGTATTGTTTCGAAAGAGTACGACAGTGTAAAATCGTTGATTGTTAACGATTTTAGCAAAGCAATTACAGTGTACAAAGGAGAACGCGGGTATCTGCCCGGAACATTTCATATTAAACACGATGTTGATGTTGTAGTAACTGTGGTTACCCGGCTCGAAATTCACAGAATAAAAAAAGCTGTTTCAGAAATAGATCCAAATGCGTTCTTTTATGTACAAAGCATTAAAGAAGTTAAGGGTAGTTTTTTGAAAAAACACAGAAAGGAATATTAAAATGAACCTAGAAAAATTAAAAGATTTCGTTACTGAAAAATTAGAAAACGAACTTTCCGATAAACTCACTTACCACGGTGTACACCACACACTGGGCGTTTTAGAAATTTGCAAACAGTATGTAAGTCGGATGAATATTTCGGACAACGACGCCCGCCTTTTATATACAGCTGCATTAATGCACGATACCGGGTTTATAAGAACATACGATAACCACGAGGACGAAAGTATTGTTTATGCTAAAGAAATATTGCCCAACTGGAATTATTCGGAACTGGAAATAAATAAAATTACCGGGATGATTCGGGCGACCAAAATACCACAAAAACCACTTACCGTTTTAGAGCAAATAATGGGTGATTCAGACCTCGATTATTTGGGAACTGATTTATTTTATTCGATTGGCGAAACTTTGTTCAATGAATTAATGGCTTTTAATAAAATAAGCAGCAGAGAACAATGGGATAGCATTCAACTTAATTTTTTGCAAAAACACAAATATCACACCCCATTTGCAAAAGAATATCGCGAACCTATTAAACAAAAGTTTATAAAGGAGATTTCAAAAAAACTAAGATAACATATCCAATTGAACCATTTGACAATTAGAATGTTATTCGGTTAATTACAATAACATATACTCAAATTAAACCTTTATGAAAATAAATAAATCAAATCAGACAAACTGATAAATTCAATACGTTTCGGATATAAATATCTTTTGAAATTGATAACACGAAATAAATTCAAACTATTAATCCTACAGTAAAAATTAATATGAAAAAAATGGTAAAACAATATGAATGGAATGGACTTGATTTGGAAAAGCTTCGATTGGTAATGGATAAACCATCAGACGATGCCGTAGAATCTATTTTTCAGTCGCAATCGATGGCTCAGTTACGAACAATATTAAAAGACATGGCCATAAATGATAGTTTCGTTTCTGAAAAGCTACCAAAACCAATGCACGATTTTGTTCAGGGAGAATTAAATTATACGTTTTCCGACGACGATATTGCTAATTTCGAAGCTACCCACCACATCTGGAAAAAACATGGAATGCAATTTATTTTCATTTTGTTTTTCAGAGCATTGCCATATACTTACATGGCCGAAAAACCAGCCAATGTGTTACGAATTACAAAATTGCTTGAAACACATACCGAACGCAGAATTTTTGAAACCGCCCAGTTTGTTTTCGACGTTATGGACAGAAATTGGTGGGAACCCGGTAAAAGAGGAATAATGACGGCATTAAAAATCAGGATAATGCACTCGTCGATGCGGCATGTAATTTTAGACGAAAACAAAACCGGAGATCAGTGGAATATGGATTGGGGCAAGCCAATTAGTCAGGAAGATTTGGTTGCTACCAACCAGGTTTTTTCCTTAGAGTTTTTTAAAGGTATGTCAATGTTGGGCAAAACCCTGGATGTAAAAGATCAGCAAGCCTGGTTTCATACGTGGAAAACAATTGGCAAATTAATGGGTGTTCAAGATAACTTAATTTCGAAAGACGTTGATGAAGCCTGGAAATTGCAACATAAAATTTACGATCATTTATTTAATGATGAAACACATTCAGGAATTGCACTCGCAAAAGCGCTGGTTGAGACATTACATCATTTTCACCTTCCGCTAAAACTTATTTTACTTATTATGAGAGCATTGTTGGCCGACGAACAATTCCCCGATTGTTTTACACGTATGTTAGGTCCAACGTACAAAGATGAATACCCCGATGTATTTAAAGAACATCAAACACAAGAAGAAAGAGATAAACATCAGTTGCTCTTAAACCTGCATTTTCGCGACCATTTAAAAGAATATCATACAACATTAACTGAGAAAAGAAACGATTACGTAAAAAAACAAGGGGTTTTCAAACGATTTTCAGAATGGCTTTTAGAGACGCTAGGAATTCGTAAAAAAAGGTCCCATTTATATGACAAGCACCTCGGATTGTTTCATAATATTTTGCATGATGATAAAGGGAATGTTGTTGAAAAATTTGAAGAACATATGATTGTCAATTCGATGTCGGCATTTGGAGGGATTTTTATTTCTATACTATCGCTTTATTTTAGAAAAGGGAAAAATTCGGGTTTTAGAATACCTGGCTCTTTACAGGATAATTGGGATTTAAAAGGTTAAACTTTCTTTATGGATTTTGAATATAAAAAATCAATAGTTAGCTACTACGACAATACCAGGCTGGATTATCGTTTACTCTGGTTCAGAAAAAATACACGCTCGGTTCATTTTGGATTTTACGATGAAGGAGTAAAATCTCATGGCGATGCACTGCTTAATCTGAATAAAGTTTTAGCCAACAAAGTTGAAGTTAAAAAAGATGATGTAATACTGGATGCAGGTTGTGGCCAGGGTGCCGGTGCAATTTGGCTTTCGGAGAACTACGATGTTGAAGTAAAAGGAATTACTTTGGTTCCGCACCAGGTAAAAATTGCAAAAAAACATGCGCAAAAACTTAAACTTAATAACAGGGTTACGTTTTCCGAGCAAGATTATTGTAATACAAGTTTCGACGATGAATCGTTTTCGGTAATCTGGGCTTGCGAAAGTATGTGCCACGCCGAAATCAAATCAGATTTTTATAAAGAAGCATATCGTTTGCTAAAACCTGGTGGCAGAATTATTTGTGCCGACTATTTTAGGACCGAAAGAGATTTTCAACAGAAAGATGAAAAACTTATACACGACTGGCTGGCTGGCTGGTCGATTAAAGATTTAGATACTTTTTCTGAGCATAAAAAAAATGCAGTAAATAATGGTTTTGTTGATTTTGAAATCGAAAATATTACAGAATATACAGAACCCTCACTTAAACACCTGCATTCGATGGCGAATAAACTTTGGAAATTTGGAAAAATTCTAAAAAAAATCGGCTTCAGAAACGATGTAAATCATGGCAATCATTTTGGTTCAATAAAACAATATGAAGCCTTGCAAAATAAATTGTGGTATTATGGCTTGCTTTCGATGAAAAAGAATTAATAATGAGTGTATTAGAAAAGAATATTAATGTAAAAGGATATGAAATAGTAAAACCCCTTGTTAAAAATGAACAGCACGAAATTCTACTGGCCCGTCGTATTTCCGATGATTTGCAGGTAGTTCTGAAACAATCTTTATTTCACGATGAAAATTCTCAAAAAAAATCAAAAGCGGGTCATGAATACGACTTACTAAAAACACTCGACCATAAAAATATTCCTAAAGTATTTGGCGTATTATACGATGGAACAAAATATTCTTTGGTACAGGAATACATTGAAGGAACGAATCTTAAGGAATACAATTTCAAAAATAAATTAAGCACATTAGAAGTACTTAATATATTTATTCAACTTGCCGATATTCTTGATTACATCCATCTGGAAGGTATAATTCATAAAGATATAAATCCGGGAAATATTATGATCGCCAAAAATGGAGACATAAAATTACTGGATTTTGACATTTCGTCGAACCTCAATTCAGAAACAAACAAAATATTAAATGTTGACCAAATTGAGGGTACTTTAAACTACATTTCTCCTGAACAAACCGGAAGAACGGCTTATGCAACAACTCATACATGCGATTTTTATTCGTGTGGTGTTTTATTTTACGAATTGCTGGCAGGCAAACTTCCTTTCGACTCAGTAGATCCACTTGAAATTATTCATTTTCATTTAACAAGAAAACCGCTTCCAATAAGTACAATTCTACCGCAAATACCAAATGGTATAGAACAGGTAATTTCAAAATTAACAGAAAAAAATCCCGACGATCGCTACCAGAGTGCAATTGGTTTAAAAGCCGATTTAGAAATTATAAAAAAACACTGTGTTTCAAATAAAACTCTAAATAACTTTAAACCCGGAATTAAAGACTTTACAGGACAATACAAACAAAACCAGCGTTTGTACGGGCGCGAAAAAGAAAGAAGTGAATTGTTGGGATATTACAATAATCTTGCCCGGTTAAAGTCGATGCTCGTGTTGGTTGCAGGTTATTCAGGAATAGGAAAATCTGCATTAATCAGGCATGTAAAATTTCCTATTATTCAGAACAAAGGGACTTTTATCAGCGGGAAATTCGACCAGTTTAAAAAAGATATTCCATATTATGCATTTATTGAGGCCATTCAGGAATTTATAAAAAATCTACTTTCGGAGCCCGACGAAAAAATAAATTACTGGAAACAAAGAATTACATTAATATTAGGCGATAATGCGGGCATTATTACAGAAGTTGTTCCTCAGCTGGAAAAAATTATAGATAAACAACTTGCTGCTCCTAAATTACAACCAGCCGAGCAGGAAGCCAGATTTAATATGGTTCTTCTCGATTTTATTTATGCATTTAGTACCACCGAAAGTCCGTTGGTGATTTTTCTAGACGATCTGCAGTGGGCCGACCTTTCTTCGTTAAATTTAATGAAAAGGATTATAGAAAATCCCAGGCAGGACAGTATTCTAATTCTTGGGGCATTTCGCGATAATGAAGTTGAAAGAGGTCATCCGCTATTAATAACACTAAAACAAATAAGTAGTACCGATAATTATGTAAAAACAATTCAGTTAAAACCATTAGACAAGGAGACAACATGTAAAATAACAGCCGATTCATTTGCCATGAGCGCAGAAAAAGCAAATGAACTGGGCCAAAGTGTATATACTAAAACCAAGGGGAATCCATTTTTTATTCATAGTTTTTTAAAATCACTTTTCGACAAACGCTTAATTATCAGAAACACCAGCGGAAAATGGGAATGGGATAAACAGGAAATTGACAAGTTAGAATATACCGACAATGTTATTGATTTAATGACAGAAGGACTAACCGTTTTGCCGACACATACGCAGGAAATCCTGAAATTTGCTGCCGTGCTTGGAAATAGGTTTAAACTTGCAGATTTATCTGATGTTACAAAAAAATCGCAGTCCGATGTTTTTAATTTCTTAAAACCCGCAATCAGGGAAAATTATATTAATTCTCTAGATAAAGGATACCGTTCGTTAGCTTTAAGTTCGATAAACAAACATGATGTTTTGGAGCAACAATTGACTGCCGAAACAGCACAATTTTCATTTACTCACGACAAAGTTCAGCAGGCTGCCTACAATTTAATTTCCGAATCAGAACTGGCCGCTGTACATTTAAAAATTGGACGTTTACTCATTCAAAACAAAACTGAAGCACAATTAAACGAAGGTATTTTTGAGCTGTTAAACCACTTTGCAATTGGAGTTCACCTTATTAAAGAAAGAGACGAAAAAACTACAATTACCCAGCTTTGTTTAATTGCCGGAATAAAAGCTAAGGATTCAACATCGTATAGTTTGAGTGTTCGGTTTTTAGAAATTGGCAAGAACCTACTTGGTGCAAATAACTGGAATGAAAATTATAAATTAACCTATAATACTTTAATTGAACTTGGCGAATGTGAATATTTAAATGATAATCCCGTAAAAGCCGAGCAAATCTTTGAAGAAATACTAAAACATTCGAAAACAAAATTTGAAAAACTGAAAGTTTTCTATCTGCATTCTTCGCTGTATTTGAAAATGGGGAATACAACTGAATCGTTGCGGCTTGGACTTGAAGCTGTAAAACTTTACAATATTCATTTCCCGAAAAACAAAAATTCTATACAGGTAAAAACATTATTTACAATGTTTAAGTATCTTATTTTATTTTCAACGAAATACAAAAACCAGGAAAGCCTTTTCCGTTTAAAAGATTGTGATGACGAAGAACTAATTGCTCTCAATAAATTTCTGATCGATTTGGCTACAAGTGCTTACCAGCAAGACCAAAATCTAATGATGCTGGTTATTTTCAGAATTATAAAAAACTATTTAAAATATGGTTTTACCGATGCCAGTGGCTGGGGTTTTTCGGGATTCTCGGTGGTGGTTTTGTCGGCTTTAAAAATGCAAAAACGAGGATTTAAACTTTGGGATTTAACTACCAAATTGCACAACAAAACTCATTCACCACTCATAAAATGGAGACTTAATTATACAGTTTTATGTTTTAGCAATCCCTGGAAGGTTCCATTCCGAAGCGGATTTCAAAGCATACTCGAAACAATAAAAGCTTGCGTACTAAATGGCGATCAGATATTCACAGGCTATTCTGTTGCTTTGTATCATAGAGCCAGGTTTATTTCGGGCGAAAACCTGAAACAAATACTCGATGGTTCGGAAGACCAACTTCCATTAATACAAAATGGAAAAGGCGGATTTGACTTTTTCGAAGGATTTTATCAGCTAACAAAAGCATTAAATGGTCAAACCGGAGATGATAACTGGAACAACAATTTGTTTAATGAACAGGCAACAGTTCAGCGACTTACAAACGAAGGAAATAAAACCAAACTGGCATTTTTCCATTCGGCACAAAGTATTCAGCATTATTTTTTTGGAAATTATAAAGAAGCACTGAAAGTTAGCGAGAATTCACTAAAATACTCCGACAATATTTTAGGCGATTTAGTAGAAGCGTTGCAAGCTTTTTTTACTTCATTGTCTATTTCTGCCTATTACAGCGAACTGGAAAAAAAGGATCAAAAGAAATACCTTAAAATATTCAGGAAGCACTTAAAAAGCATGGAGTTGTGGGCGAAAGGGTGCCCTGAAAATTATATTCAGCACTATTATCTTTTAAAAGCTGAATTATTATTAATAGAAAACAAATTAGATGAAGCCAGACGCTTTTACGAGAAATCTATTGAAATAGCAAATCAAAATAACTTTAAATATGTTGAAGCAATTGCGAGCGAAAGAGCTGCGCTGCTTTGTAACAAAACTCAACTTTTTAAGCAGGGCAAAATTTACCTTAATGATGCCTGGGAAGCTTATAAAAGTTGGGGAGCTATTATAAAATGCAACCAGCTGGAAAGTAATTTCCCTAGCCTGAAAAGCTCTAAAACCCTCCGGCAATTAACACAACAGGTTTCTAGCGACTCAACCACGTCGAGTAAAAATGCACTTGATTTGGCCAGTGTAATGAAAGCTTCGCAAAGTATTGCAAGCCAGGTTAAATACAACGATCTGCTACAAAGGTTAATGCATATTGCGATTGAAAATGCAGGGGCAAAAAGAGGGTGTCTGTTGTTAAGAAAGGGAAATAACCTATGTTTGGAAGCAGAAGGAATTTCAGGAAAGAGTGATATTAAATTGTATCCATCTGTTCTGGTTTCTGAAACTGATTTGATACCAAAATCTTTTATTAACTATTGTTGGCGTTCGGGAGAAAGTTTTGTTGTTGACGATGCAAACGATGAAGATCAATTTAATTCTGAACTCTATTTTAAAGCAAATAAATCGGTTTCAGTTATGTGTTTGCCAATTACTTCGCAAGGAAGAATAAATGGACTTTTGTATCTGGAAAACAATTTACTAAAAGGAGTATTCAACAAAAACAGAATAAAGATTCTGGAAATGTTATCTGGCCAAATTGGTATTTCTATTGAAAATTCGATTCTTTATGAAAACCTTGAAGATAAAGTTCTTGAAAGAACAAAGGAAATAGAAAAACAAAAAATTCAACTTCAACACGAAAAAGAAAAATCGGATTCTTTATTGCTTAATATTCTGCCAAAAAGAACTGCTGAAGAGTTAAAAAGAACAGGGAATTACCAGGCTCAGAGCTATAAAAATGTTACAGTAATGTTTTGCGATATTGTTGGTTTTACCAACCTGGGAGAAAAACTGGACGCTAAAACCCTTGTAACTGAATTGCATGAATTTTTCTCGGGAGTAGATGATATTGTAAGCAAATATGGAATTGAAAAAATAAAAACCATTGGCGATGCCTATTTGTGCGCTGCCGGGTTAGACGATTTTGATGATGGTGAGTCGGCGGTAAATATTGTAATAGCTGCTTTTGAAATAATTGAATTCACACAGAAATTAAATGTTCAAAAAGAAGCAGAAAACCGGCAACCTTTTCAATTGCGAATTGGCATGCATTCCGGTCCCGTTTCTGCAGGAGTTGTTGGGAAATCGAAGTTTGCATATGACATTTGGGGAGATACCGTAAATACAGCGGCCAGAATAGAAACCGGCAGCGAACCCGGTAAAATAAATATTTCGGGAGATACATATAGTTTGGTAAATGGTAAATTCGACTGCCACTACCGTGGAAAAATTACTGCCAAAAATAAAGGCGATGTTGATATGTATTTTGTTAACCAATCGAAATTATTTTAAGGGCATCTCTAAAAACTTATTTCTTTCAAAAAATGAAGATAATGAATAATATGCAAGGCATAATTTTTTAGAATAGCCGTAGCTATTTCAAAAAATTATAACGCAGTCAGATTGTTTA
>Ga0209249_1000838_pt1 | contig 33873 bp, 27 predicted proteins | sample SaaInlV_200m_DNA_4_FD_184653 | JGI IMG/M metagenome (GOLD analysis project Ga0209249, IMG submission 184653) | Marine microbial communities from expanding oxygen minimum zones in the Saanich Inlet - SI037_S3LV_200m_DNA (SPAdes) (version 2) | ecosystem: Environmental > Aquatic > Marine >...
CGGGTGTTGCCCTAGGTATAAGGGACACGCAGATCTGACGTCATCCTCACCTTCCTCCGCCTTGGAGGCGGCAGTCTCCTATGAAAAAACAACATAGGATGAGGGTTGCGCTCGTTTGCTGACTTAACAGTACATCTCAAGACACGAGCTGACGACGACCGTGCATCACCTGTCACCGAATTCCTTACGGCACTCCTGCATTTCTGCTGGATTCTCGGGATGTCAAGTCTGGGTGAGGTGCTCCGCTTATCATCGAATTAAACCCCACGCTCCACCGCTTGTGTGGGTCCCCGTCTATTCCTTTAAGTTTTAGCCTTGCGGCCGTACTACTCAGGCGGTGTGCTTACCGCGTTAGCTTAAGGCACTGAGAACAATTGAAATTCCCAACACCGAGCACACATCGTTTAGGGCGTGGACTACGGGGGTATCTAATCCCCTTCGCTCCCCACGCTTTCGTCCCTGAGCGTCAGTACATACCCAGTAACCTGCCTTCGCTTTTGGCGTTCTACCATGGATCAACGGATTTAACCCCTACACATGGTATTCCAGTTACCTCTGTATGACTCTATCCCACTAGTTTCTAACACATCACGGAGTTGAGCTCCGAACTTTAATGCCAGACTGGATGGGACGCCTGCGGACGCTTTACGCCCAGTAATTCCGAGTAACGCTTGCACCTTCCGTCTTACCGCGGCTGCTGGCACGGAATTAGCCGGTGCTTTCTCCTGAGGTACCGTCAAAAATTTCGTCCCTCAGAACAGAAGTTTACGCCCGGTTAGGGCTTCATCCTTCACGCGGTGTCGCTCCGTCAGGCTTTCGCCCATTGCGGAAGATTCCTTACTGCTGCCTCCCGTAGGAGTATGGGCCGTGTCTCAGTCCCATTCTGACTGGTCGTCCTCTCAGACCAGTTACGCGTCATAGTCTTGGTAGGCTTTTACCCCACCAACTAACTGATACGTCGCAGGCCCCTCCCGAACCGCAAAAGCTTTACTCTTACGAGACTATCCGGTATTAGCTCCGCTTTCGCGGAGTTATCCCTGAGTTCGGGGCAGGTTCCAACGTGTTCCTCAGCCGTTCGCCGCTTCCATCCGAAGATGGACGCTCGACTTGCATGTATTAGGCGCACCGCTAGCGTTCACTCTGAGCCAGGATCAAACTCTTAAAAAAGATTTTGATCATGATGATCAAAGGAATTCTAGTTAATTTGTCCCTCGTGCAAAGCACAAGGGAACTTCAAGCATATCCCTATACCAAGCGCAAAGCGCAGGTAAGGGGATACTCCCCGAGAAGGAGTTGGAAAACTCGATTCGGGGCTCTCTACTCTACGATACTGTGAACGATCAACGGGCAGAGCCCAAAAATCCCAGTCTCCACGATGCTTCCAAACATCACAGAAACCGTGATAGCTGAGCTATTCTAGGTTAGAAGTCTGCGACGTCAAGGAGTTTGGGTGCATTTTCTCATAAAAAACTGTTTTTACCTTTTTTTGTGTGGTCAATTTTCTTATTTTTCAATGTTTCTATATCATTCAATATAGGATTATGAATTATCTAAAGATAAACAAATGGGTGCTTTCTGTGGTGATATTTTCTATATCACTCGGATTTCTTGTGAGTGTTCCACATTTATTACATATTGTTGATGATAGATATCAAGGTATTCCAGTTCATCTGAATTCAGATGAAGATTTATATCTTGCTCGTGTTCAAGCAGTGCTTTGTTGCGGATCTGATCAAGTTGGGAATGCAATAGCTGGAGGAAATACAATCCAACCTCTTCAGGCTGGGATAATAGAAAAAGCATATGGAACATTCTTTCGGCCATTCTTTTATAGGGCATCTTCTATTTTTACATTGATGGATTTTGTTATCCCAATGCTCTTATTTCTTTCTATTGTTTGGTTTTGCCGCGCAAGTGGCTTTTCTCGCAAGCAATCATTTATTGCTGCGGCTCTTTTTTCTTTTTTGGAACTATATAATTTAGGTAGACCAATACATCAACGAGTTAGTTTCTTGCTCGTAATACTTTCAATGATAAGCATTGTAGTTAGCCTAAACAAATCTGTAGCTTGGTCCATTGTTGCAGGTATTATTTTAGGAACATTAATAGGAGTCTATTTTTGGAGTTTCACTGCGGCGTGGTGCTTTCTCGCTATAGCTACTGCTTGGTTCCTTTATAAAAAAGACTGGAGGAAATTATTTTCACTATCTATAGCTGCTGGCGTTGGTCTTGTTTTTGCAGCTCCACACTTGTGGGATATTTATACTCTTTCACAAAACTCATTATATCCAGAAGCCTATTTTCGTAGTGGGATTGGTAAAAGCAGAACTCCAGAATCTTGGGCATGGAGCATCTTATTTTTAGGTATGTCTATGGGTGCACTCGCTAATCTTTTTGGAACATATAAAAAATATATATTTATAAATCTTACAATTATCTGTTCGTTTGTACTTTTGAATCAGCATTTAATACATGGAACTCGCTTTTTGTTTGCATCACATTATCTATTTACCTTGGTGTTTTCTGCAGTCTTAGCTCTTGTCCTTTTCTGGAAAGAGAAGGGCATATTTAATCGAATTGCATTCCTATCTTCTTTAGTTTTTTTGTGTGGCATTGCGATAGATGGTCGATCAATAATTTCACAGTGGAGATTAGATGAAGAGGATTTCTCACAACAGCATCTTTCTGGAGTGTTAAAAATTTTAGACCAGATAGATCAATCAGTTATTCTTTCTGATCCATCTACCTCTGCATTTTTAGCATCTAATACAAAGCACGATGTTTTATATACGCCATACCTTCAGCATGAACTTAGATCTCATATAGAAATTGCTGAACGATTTTGTATGACTCAATTTGCAATACCTATTGAGAACAGAACATACAAAGATAGAAAGCCATTAGTTTATGGTGCTGCTTATGATGGAATCTCCTCTTCTTCTGAAGAGGAAAGAGTGAGAGCACAAGAGATTGCACTCGTTGATTCTGTATGTGAAGAAATGGATGAAAGCCTTTTTGAATTTATTGATTCTTATGATGTTCAATATGTTTTGCATGATAAAAAAAGGTATCCAGAGTGGGATATTCTCTCAACAGATCTAAATCTAAATATTATTGATCGTTCTGATGAGTGGATTTTGTATGAGGTATATGTACCTTAGACTGGCGAACAATTACATCTGCTAGCAACCCGAATAGTCCAACCTGTACTCCTGTTACGATAAGCAGAAGTCCTGCATCAGAAATATTCCTATCGGTTACTATAGTGCTTATTGCAATTGCAATACCTCCAATTAACAAGAGTAGACTTGGCCAAATAAAGAAACGAAGGGGTCTAAAATAAGTTACGATTCTAATTATTAAACCTATAAAATTCATAAAGTTCTTTATTCCATTAAAGCCAGATGACATAGAGCTTTTACCAGAGCGTTTGTAATAATCTATTGGTACAAACTCAACTAGATATCCATTGGTTAGCGCTGCTAATGTAATCGTTATTGTAAAAGAGAATCTCTCTGGATATAGATGCCAGAATTGTTCGCAAAGATCTTTTCTAAATATTCGTAGTCCAGAATTATTATCTGGAATCTTTACACCTGTTAAGCTGTTTGCAAGCAGTGCGATTATTGCTTTTGCTGGCTTCCTAACCAGAGGAATTTTGGCTCCTTGTTTTGTTCTAGCTCCTATAACCATATCGGCATCAGTTTTTTTCATATGTTCAAATAGTCCTGCTAATTCATTAACAGGATATGTTCCATCGGCATCAGTTATTGCAATTATTTCTCCTTTTGAATGTCTAATCCCTGTTTTTAATGAACTACTGTATCCAGTATTGATTTTATGATGCAACACAGTAAGTTTAGGATTGTTGATTCCAGCCAAAATGGCTGCAGAAGTATCTGAGCTGCCATCATTTACTGCAATAATTTCAAAGTCTTCTCCTATATTATTAAGAGTTTTGGTAGCTAGGTTGATAGTTTCTTCAACTTGGTTTGCTTCGTTGTAAACAGGGATAACAAGAGAGATCATGTATGGAGTATAGAACTTGTTAGATTCTATGAAACAATAAATTCCATAGTTCGTAGATTTTTTCGTTTAGTTGGTCTGGAAACTGATTTCCAAGATTTTCTTAAAACATTAAAACATGGTCCAACAATCTTGAGTGGTATATGTTCTACTATCCATCTAGATACAGCCAGTTTCCCTATTCCAAAAAAGATTCGCATACACCATTCTACAAACTTTCTTCCATCTGTTATTTTAGCTGGTTTGTATCCATATTCTGGCTTAACTTTTTTCCAATTATTTCGGATAAAGCTTCCTCTTTTTTTAAAATCTAGCATATGCCCGTGCATATCTAGTGCTTCAGAAATTGGAATATTTTCAATCGTTATAGCTTTATCAAGTTGCATATCTTTTAATATTTTAACTCCTTTTTCACTTCGTGCTAAAACTACACTATATCCGCCTCTCTTTTCTTCGTATTTTGGTGACCATGCATCACCTACAGAAATATCGGTTAGTTCATTTGTAAAATCTGGTATTTGCAAACTAGATGAAGTAATAAAGAAGGGTATTAGGTAATTGTAATGGAATTTTTCTGCTTGCAAGATCCTGCCATCCTTTAATTCAATCTGTAAATGTCCTGGCCATTCCCCAGCCCTATATTTTAAAGTTTTTATTTTATCTTCAGACCTAACTCCATTGGATCGCAGAAAGCTTTTGATCGCCTCAAAAGACATTTGTGTACCTGTATATGGACCAAATACATATTTAATATTTCGCACAGATGGGTGATCCATTCTTTGCAATTTTCTAATGGCGGCAATTTGATCTGGTAGCCCAATGTATGCCAATGGCCCATCCTCATTCTCTAATTCAGACAAAATAGTATTCATTGGTGTGGCGCTGTAAACACTGCCTGCACATTCGAGTATTTCTTCTTTTGAGTGAGCTATAAATGGTTCTGATTCCCATGGATTCTGATTCCCAGTTTTCATACATACTGCCCCCGTTATTTCTTTTGATTCTAAAAGGTGAATTAAGATTGCAGATAGGATTCCTCCAGAAGCTCCTGTGCGTCGTATATTTTCATTTGCTGCGTGCCCAATAAAAGCTTCTTCTACAACTCCGCATAGCCAGCTCTTTGGTTGTTTTTTGAAAACATATTCATTTAACTCAGGATAATTACATAATCTTGCGGCACATCCATCATAGGCAGCCTGTGGCAAGGCTCCATCTTTTTTTGTACGAACTGGGATATGTTTTCCTTTTATATTTTTATATTCCAAAAGCCCTTCAGATAGCCCTACAACTGTTCCGCATTCGGTATCTAGTCCAACATCTAAAATGTCTTTTTTATATTTTTGCCACCAATCAATATCTTTAGTCTCATTCATATTTTTGGCAGATAAAAATTCTTCTTAACCCCAATAGTCTCATTCCTCTTTCTGTTAGAACTTTTTCGCACCATCTTCCAAATTTGAGTAGCCACTTAGGACCAGCGGGGATTAGTACTGTAGTTATTTCTGTAATCACATTCAGATTTGCTTTTTTGTAGCCTGCGAATATTTCTTTTCTAGGGATCATGCGATGTGGCCCCTCGCCATGTTCAAAATGAAGAGCAGCAGAAGCCAAATGAACTGGTTCCCATAGAACATTTGGTGTTGTTAATACGAATGTTCCTCCTGGTTTAAGGACTCTAGAAAGTTCTATAATTAATAATTCAGGGTCTGGCATATGCTCTAGTGTTTCGTAGCAGAGCACTACGTCAAAATACTCATCTTCAAAAGGTAGTGGGAACTCAGTTAGTTGTTGAATATCTGCACTAATTCCTTCTTCCGCTAGGTGCTTTCTGGTTATTTTTTCAAAAGATGATGCACTGGCAACGCAGTGCCATTTTGCAGAAGGATAAGTCTTTGCATGAAAAGATGTCCCATTCCCTGTTCTGCAATCCATATCTAAAACAAGAGCATTATCTGGTATAGAAAAAAGAGGTGCGCTGTCTGTGAATCTACGCATATATGAGTCAAGTTTTCCATTTGCGCCATCATAATCAGGGACGCTATCCCAGTGAGCTGCCACATCTTTTAGTGTCCATGCTTTTTTCATGTAATTTTAGTGTATCCCTCATTAAAAAGATTGGCACGCTTGTTGCTTAGGAAGTATGTCATTCCAAGCATGTTGCTAAGTATCAAACATACAAACATTATAAAAGATAAAGCTATCGCTTGATGCGCCTCTACTCCGTAACCTGATAGTAGCCACATAAGAGCTGCATCCCTAGTGCCAAGTCCTGCGGGAGCGATAGGGATAAGTGAGACTATCCCTGTAACAGTAAATGCAGCGACTAATATATAAATCGGAGTATCAATACCAAGGCTTCTGGCAACTAATACTGCCAAGACGAAATAAAACGACCATGCAAGCATAGTTACAGCTAAAGTTTTTATTAATGTATCTATAGATGGAAGAAACTTATTGAATCCCAAAAAAATAAGCAATGATTTCATAAATGAGAATTTCTGAATAAGCACTACGGAAATTAATAAAATCATTCCTCCTATTATTAATGCAGTTAGCATGACTTGCAGTCCAAATAAAATTCCTATTCCAGCGATTGCGATTATTCCAATGGTTATTACATCCATAATTCTGTCTAAAATTACTATTCCAATGGCCTGTGCTTTAGAAATCCCTGCAGAAATCAAATATGCAGATTTGCCAAATTCACCTATTTTTGCAGGCGTAATACAAGATAGAAAAAGTCCTATATTACAAAGTTTCCATGATTGATACATTGATGTTTTCAATCCGGTGCTACTAACAAAAATGTGCCATCTAACTGATTTAAAATAGAAAACTATGTAATGAATTAGGAAAGCTCCAATAATCATTAAGAAATTAGCACCTTTAAGATTGGCAATTAGTGCATTCCTATCTATTTTCCACAGTATCCAAGCGAATACGAGTATGCCTATACTTTTTAATAGATGAGACTTCATATTTATAATCTTTCCGTATTCCTATATTAAATAGGTGCATTATATATAAATATTGTAGACTTATTATTGTGAAATTTCGCCTACAGCATCATTTAATTTTATTAGGAATATTTTCGTTGGTTGTTTTTTGTATTCTCATGCTCCCAATTTGGGTTATGGGATATCCATATGAACTTCCTAATTTGGCTGGTATGCATAGAGTTATAACAGATGGGGATCCTAATTTTTTCTTGGGGAGTCGTATGCTTCCATGGTTTTTATTACTCTTCTCGTCATTCTTTTCTTGGGGCGATCCTTTGCCTTGGATAAGTATTAATATTGTTGCTTTGTGTATTTCATTATTCCCTTTGTGGTGGTGTGTTAATAAATTAGCAGGGAACAGAGTCGCTTGGATCTCTGCTGTGCTATTCCCTCTGCTCCCATTGCACTTTATCCAAGCACTTAGAGTAGATGGATATGTTTTTGCTTATGTGTTTCTTTTCTTTTCAATTGCGTTTTTCTTAGAGACAAATACTTTTGTAAAGAACAAGAGCGTATCTAGTAAACGATTTGCAATCCTTATCTTGCTTTCTGGATTGTCATTTGGATTAGCATTGGCATTTAGAGACGCGTTTATATTGTTTTTACCGGGGATAGTTATAGCAGCGATATTCTTTGGATACAGGTACTGGAGGCATTTGGTTTCGGGGCTTGTTATATTTCTAGGGGTTTCTCTTTTTGTATATTCACTTCCTATTGCTTCTCATGTTGCGTCTCAGGATGTTTCAATTATAGAAAAAGGACTTCTATTAATAGGTGCAGAGCGTAGCACTCCTAGCATTGGGCATTTTTATCCAGATTTATATACCTATGAGTTTGAGAAAGATGAATATATAAAAGATTTTGTTGCAGAGGTTAGTACTTGGTCAAAATTGGACCAGTTAGGAGCACAAAACTATATGCAAATATTTGGTGCTACTAGTTCCACTTTGATACCTAGGATATTGATTGGCTCATGGTTAATAATCGGCTCGATTCCATCACTCTTTTTGCAAGATTACATAGGAGGAGTTTTCTTGTGGCTATTTATATTGCCCGGGATGTTTTTATTTTTTAAAAAAAGGAGACGCATATTTTTACTTCTTGTTTGGCTTCCTATTTCTTTAGAAGTTGTAATTAGATATTTATTTTTGGCTCAAAGATCTCATCTAATGGATTATGCTTGGGTGCTTGTTATCTTTGCTGGCGTCGGGATTGTATCAATCACACAGAGGCTAACTTCTAATAAAAAGAATTCAATTCTTATAATTGCTTTGATAACTTTTATGGTTTCTATCCAGTGCATGCAGGCCAATCGTTCACAGATTGCTCGTTTTTATAACAAATCAAATACTTTAAATATATATGCTGCAACAAAAGCAATTGATTCACTTCCAGCGGATTCAATTGTTGCGTATCCATCTTCTATCAAAGAATATTTCTATTTAACTGATACAAGATCAATTATTTTTGCTCCTACAACTTTATACAGTCTACATAACAAAGATAGTTTAATTTTTGCTCTAAATAATTACGCAGTAACTCATGCAATTGGATACGAAGAATTACTGTCTAAACTTATAAATCAGCATGTAGATATTATTCCAATGCCAGAAGTTTCTGCTCCTGCCGCATCTTCTTTTGTTTCCTTGATTCTTCACTGGTTTAGATAGAACAAATTTTATTTGTTAGCTAAGTACACTTTTTTTAGATATCTCTTTAACGAAATATATTATAAAAAATACTGCAGATAGACTAATTAGGTGGTACAAAAATATGCTTACATATAATGCTCTAGTTTCTGTAAGGGCTCCTGCCAATATGAAAAACACTGAAATGCTAATTGCCATTCCAATTGAGTTAATGATTGCTGGAATCATTGATTTATTTTTTAGCCTAAAGATAGGAGTCATTATCACGTGAACGGCCAAGGATAGCTGCATTGCAGTTATAGCTAAGAATGGATATACAGCTATACCCATATTTTCACCATAAACGTAAGGCAAGAAAATAGGGACAAGAATCATCCCAGCAATTGTGATTGCTGTATGTATAAATACACTATGCATTGCTAGTTTTATTAAGGTTGATTTTAGTGATTTAATATCTTTCCCAGCGATACTAGGTATTACCGATCCAGCCATTCTACTAATGCTGCTTAGGGCAAAAGAAGTAGGCAACCCTGCTAATTTAAATGCGAGTCTGAATAGTCCAACAATAGATTCAGGAGCGCTTAAAGATAAGACAAAAAGAAATGCTGTTGGATATAAATTTCCAACATTTTTATCAACTGCAATCCATATTCCAGCTCTGTTGTATTTAAGTATTTGTTTCCAGTTTGGTTTGGCGAGTATTTCTTTTAATCTAGGCAATGGATATTTTGAATTGATCCATTTGTTTAGCCCAATCGAAACAATAAAAAATAAAATTGATATAGATAAAGAGCTATATAGGATTCCTGCGATTCCAAAGCCAAGCCATAGCAACAAGATTGCTAAAGACACCTGTAATACTATTTTTGTGTTTTCTAAAAATGCTAGAATCTTAATTTCACGAGTTATTTGTAGCAAAATGCTTACATAACTAAATCCAAATTCAAATATGGATGAGAAAAATACAAGCCGAGCGAGCTTACCAATATTATTATCTTTATAAATAATTCCAGAGATCGTTGGCATGAATAGGGCTAATATTAGTAAAAATATAGCTACTGCAATGCTTGTATATAAATAATATTGAGCTATTTGAGTCATCTCCCTTTTATTTTGTTGGCCATAGCTTCTTGAAAAGAATGTTGTAAGTGTTGCTTGCTGACCAAGGTTGGTTACGATTCCAAATATCCCAGCAAAAGCCATAACAATTGCATATTTTCCATATCCTCCTATGCCCAGTAAATTGATATACGCAATAGACGTAACCATTCCACAGGATATGCCAACGAACTTGCCAATTTGTAATGTGGCAGCGTCTTGAACAAAGCGAATGCGCAATAATTTCGATATAGATGAAATCATAGGATTATTGTATCAGGTTATATTCAATCATTTCTATCTATAAGTGCTGTAGATTGCTTTTTTGTGTGACAATGTAATACAAAAGCAATACAACGTAATACGTTGTAATACAAATGTAATACATTGTATTACAAATTGTTACTTAGAAATTTCTAAGTAAACATCTAAAACATCATTTGCCATCTTTTCTTTGCTGTGGCTTTTTGCCCACTGTTTGCACTCATTTGGATTAATTTTATTCTCGTTTAGAATCCAATTCATTCGCTCAGAAATAAGTTCCGCATTACTTGGGTCAACGCTGTATCCGGTTTTGCCTTCTAATATCGCCTCTGTAGCTCCACTGTCATTTGGTCCTATGCATGGAACTCCATATGAATTTGCTTCTAGATAAACTAGTCCAAATCCTTCAAATGTATTTGGTGTAGTTTTGGCAGGCATTAAATATAGGTCTGCATTTTTGTATAGATCAGAAAGCTCAGTACCAGATATCTGCCCTCGTATTTTAATATTATTTTCTAGCCCTAATTCGGACACTTTATCTTTAATATTTTTTGTAAATTTAGAGTCTTCGTATGGTGTTCCAACTATATGAAATATGAAGTTATTATTATATTTTGCTTTATATCTGGAGCAAGCATTAATGGCTTCTAGAATACCTTTACGTGGTTTCATACCTCCAACCAACAAAATAAGCTTTAAGCTATTAGCTTTAAGCTTTAGGTTTTCTCCTATTAAGGAATCAATATTATTTATTGAAATACCATTGTGTATCACAACAGCCTTATTTAAAAAAGCCTTAGCCACAGACTTATTTTCATATTTTTCTATTGCTTTTGATACTGCGTTTTTTGTGTAATTACTAACACAAATAATTCTTGTGCATCTTTTGTAATATTTTTTTGCAAAGAACCTAGATATGTTTTTTTCAAGTGGTCTAACCCCATAGCTTCCATGAGCAGTGATTAGGCACTTAGCTTTATATTTTTTAGGAAGTAATAATAAAAGAGGCGCGTAAGGCTCTACTGTGCAGTGAATAATGTCTGGGTTTTCCTCTCGTATTATTTTTCGTAGTTTTCTTTTTAATACAAACAGCCTTGGTGGAAATACTGCTGCACTGATCGGACTTGGTAATATTGAATGATTGGACTTCCCATTCTTACTTGTTACTAGAATCACTTTGTTTTTATTAGATAGCTCATCGTATAAATCGCGGCTATATGTACTCCATCCAGATTTGCCTTCTATGTCTTCACAAATTAGTAGAACTTTCATGTAATTAGAGAATAGCACGATAATGGTCTCTGTATTGTCCCAATGATCTTATATCAGTACACTTCTTTACATGCGACGCCTTCACCTAGTACTTGCCATAATTGCAATCATTATTACTGTACAAGCTTCTGCGATAGCTGGGCTTGGGTTGCTTATTTATCAATCAACTCCAAATAGTGTACTTGCGCGTGAAACATTTATTGGTCGTATACCTGGAGCTCTTGTTATGGTTAGGGCTGCAGATCGTGCGTTGAATATTTTTTATAGAGGAGAAAAGCCTGAAACCCCCCTTCCAAAGTATTCACTAAAGATAGATAAAGATGATTTGAAGGAGTTAAAACAGGCTTTGCCTACAGAGTTGCCATCTAAATGGTACGGGAACCTTTTCTTACAGGATGAAGATAAGTATTGGGCAAAGGCCATTTTCTCAGATTCAGATGGAGAGGAATATGAAGTGAAGGTTCGTGTAAGAGGAGATATATTTAATCATTGGGCATATAACAAGAAATCATGGAGAGTTAAATTCTCTAAAGAAAAATTATTTAATGGGATGAGAGAAATTAATTTTATTCTTCCAGAAGACAGGGGCTGGTTCATAGAGCCTTTAAATGTTTACCGAGCTGGAAAGTTTAACCTATTGCATCCACCAATCAGATTTGTAAGAGTTTCTGTAAATGGGAGTGGACCATTGCTTTATACAGAAATTGAGCATTGGACAAAGGAGATGCTAGAAAAGCAAAACAGGCCAGGGGATGTAAATATTTATAATACAGGTGGTGGTAATTCTGCTTTTCAGCAATGGGATCCTGCATTCGATCATCTTGAGTATTGGGATAAATATATAGAGGATCCATCTGGAGTAGAAAACTATGAGGAGGTAATGGAACTATTGTCTCTTTCGGAAGAAGGATCGCATTTGGATCCAGAATATGTAAATCGATTAGGGGCAATAATGGATATAGATAAAGTAATTGATTGGTATGTACTTAGTATGCTTGCTGGATCACGGCATGTTAGAGATTTTAATGTGAGATTATTTTATGACACCAGTAGAGGTTTATTTGAACCGATACCTTGGGATATAAATATGTATAACCCACGAACTGTATTAGCTCCCCCTGGAAATAAATTGTTGAATGAAATTTTTAGAGTTCCATCTTTAAGAGCTAGGGCACATAAAAGAGTTTGGAAGTATGTACAAGATGATTACCAAGTATCAGATGATCTAGATAAAGTAGATGAGTTACTTAATCAGATTGAACGTGCTGCATATAGGGATTCATTAAAAATCAATAGCAACCGGCAGGTTAAACATCAGTTAGAAGATCGAAAAAAACAGGTTAAATCCAATATTGAATGGCTAAAAGAGGAGTTAAACACATGTGAAGTATTGGTCTCTGAGGCTATACCTGAAACCTCTGAGCAGAATCGCGGTTTGTTGCTCTCTATGATATTTACTGTAAGGGGGATAGCAGATGCAGAGTTTAAAGAGATCCATTTACCAGACGAATTAGTGCCTCTCCTAAAGAGTGAAGATTTACGTCTTTGGAAAGACACAGGGAATGGTGTTTGGGGGGATGAAGATATTCCACTCTTCTTAAGACTAAGAGAGAACTTAGACAGCAGCAGTGGAAGCGTAGCGATGGTAGAAGGACTTAGCTCTCTTTTAGGTAGAGGAGATCCAGAATTAAATGAAAATGAACGGGTAGTTAGTGTTCCTCATGCTAAGCATACTTTTTTCCTTACTTCATCAACGAATATTCAAGTACCTAAAGAAAGATATCCTCTAAAAGTAGATATTAGAAACGCTATAACTGGTAATAAGGCAGACTTACTTGGTGAAATGATTGTGGACGAGCAAAAGTTTGAGCGTCTTGAAGAATCATATATTTCTAAAGAAGCTTTTTTGAATAAATATCCATTCTTTACGGCAGGCGAGCAAAACACAGTAATTTTAAATGGCATCCATAAGATTTCAGAAACTCTAATTATTCCATCAACGGTTCACCTAGTTATTCGTCCAGGTAGCACATTGCGTATGGGGGCAGGTGTTTCAATTTTCTCTTATGCTCCTGTAACAATGATCGGATACAAAGAAGCCCCAATTATAATTAGTGCAGAGAGGGAATCTGAGCCTTGGGGAGTTTTTGTAGTTGTGAATGCAAAAGATCCAAGTGCCTTACAATGGGTTGATATTTCTGATGGTAGTGAGGCAAGACTAAATGGTGTTTTGGTTACAGGAATGCTTTCATTCCAAAGTAGTCCTGTGACAATTGTAGATTCCGTTATTCGTAATGCTCACGGAGATGACGGATTAAACCTGAAGAATATTTATGTTGATGTAAATCGTGTTCGTTTCGAAAAAAATTCTGCAGATGGTTTAGATATTGATTTTGCGCTTTCTGGAAAAGTGGAAAATAGTTTGTTTATAGGAAACGGAAACGATGGTTTAGATATTTCTGGATCACCAATTGTTATTAAAAATATAGAAGTTGATGGTAGCGCAGATAAATGCATAAGTGTTGGGGAACAGAGCACTCCGCTTATTCATGATGCTACTTTAAAGAATTGTAAGTATGGATTAGCAGTTAAGGATGATTCTCACGCTAAGGTTGAGCGTGTTCTTTTTGAAAAGAATGACATTGCAATAAGCGCATATGTTAAGAAGATATTCTTCAAGCCTCCGTCTGTTTCTGTCACAGATAGTACTTTCCGTCGTAATAAAGAAAACACTGTCGCCTTAAGCGGGGCTATAATAGAAGTGGATTCGGTGAAATAAATGATAGGTAAATTAACTATTACCTTTAGATAGTGCTGCTATAATTTTTAACGATATGTTTCAAAAGACTGCATCTCGCCGTCGTGCCCCACTTCATTTTAGAAGGATTGAACTTAAATATTTAATCCCTGATCGGATTATTCCAATGTTTATTGATCGCATTAAGCCATACACACAGCCTGATCCGTTTTTAATTGAAGAAGGTAGAGGGAGGTTAGAATATCCGGTTTCATCGCTTTATTTTGATTCTATTGATCTGCATGCCTTACACGAGAAAGAGTCGGGATTGCTTTCTAGAAGGAAGGTAAGATTGCGTACGTACGAGGAGAGTTTCTCTGAAACCTCTTCTGCGTTCCTAGAAATAAAACGTAGACATGATTTTATAGTATCCAAGGATCGCCTTTCCTTAAGTATGGATAAAATAGATGAATCTTTGCCTATGTCTGAATTGCTAGATCATTTACTTAAAAATATAGAAGCATCCGAAGACGTAACTCACGAAGCAAACATGCTTAATAAATGGTTTAATTTGCAGCCAGCAACACTAATTTCTTATCATCGAATACCATTTGTTGGTATGCAGGATCGCCGTTTTAGAATAACAATAGATAGTAATATTGGATCCTCCTGGAAGCCACAATCTCTTTATGGCAAACCATTCCTCACTTCATGCCATCCCGGGTGGAGTGTATTAGAGCTTAAATCAAATCATGCTGTACCTTCATGGTTTCATGACACAATTCAAGATTTTCAACTTACACGCACTTCCCATTCTAAATATTCTATTGGTACACTCTCTTCAAGAGAGAGATTAGAATGGAAGAATTAATATTATATAATGATTTCTTTTCTATAAATCTTTATTCCATTACACTAAGTTTTGTATGCAGCCTGTAATTCCTGATCTTGGTTTGTCTCTTGGTTTTGACCCCATAGTTGCAATTATTGCTTTGGGAGGAAGTTTTGTTCTAGGAATGATTATTGCATGGGTATACAAGGCTACTCATAGAGGGCTTAGTTATTCTCAATCATTTCAGTTCGCTTTGGTGCTACTAACAATTTTAGGTTCAGTAATTATGATGATTGCTACCCAAAGCTTGTTTGCTGCGATTGGTCTGTTAGGAGCTTTCTCATTGATTAGATTTAGGACAGCAATAAAGGATCCAAAAGATATGGCTTATATATTATTAGTTCTTTCTGTTGGGTTAGCTATGGGGGCAAGCATGTTCATACTTGCTGTTATCACTACTGTTTTTGTTTGCTTTGTAATTCTTTTGCTCACATGGCTTGATTTTGGCATTACTTCTAAGCATGAATCTATAGTTCGTCTTATGTGTTTGTTAGAAGGAGATGGGTCTACCCAAATTGTTTCTAATATTGAATCTGTTCTAGAAAAATCATCCGATGGATTTAGAATGTTGAGTGCACATGCTCGTGGTGATCGAATGGAGCTAAGTTATGGTGTACAGCCAAAGAGAAAACAGGGTCCAGCTGATCTAATAAATACTCTTAGAAAAGAGAGGGGGGTAGAAAACGCAGAGGTTTTTGATGCAAAGCATCAGGTGGAGTTTTAAAAAGATATTGAGACATTAATAATATTTATAAGTTTTTTTGATATGTGTTCTGTATTCCATTTATATGATGGAGTACTCTGTTACAAGTGTCCCCTAAGAGAGCTTTAATTACAGGCATAACAGGCCAAGATGGTTCGTATCTTGCTGAGCTTTTATTAGATAAGGGTTACGAAGTTCATGGTTTAGTTAGAAGGGCTTCTACTTTTAATAGAGGGAGGATTGATCATTTATTTTCTGATCCATATGCACCAAATAAACCCATACGTTTGCATTATGGTGATCTGTGCGATTCCAATTCTTTGCTTAGGGTCCTAAAACTTTCTAAGCCAGATGAGGTTTATAATTTAGCTGCACAGAGCCATGTTGCTGTTAGTTTTGATATTCCAGAATATACAGGAGACAGCACAGGACTCGGTACAACGCGTTTACTGGAAGCATTGCGAACAAGTGGGCTAGAAAGCAAGTTCTACCAAGCAAGTTCAAGTGAATTATATGGAAAAATATTAGAAACTCCTCAAAACGAGCAAACTCCTTTCTATCCTAGGAGTCCATATGGATGCGCTAAGGCATATGCTTTTTATCTAACTCGTAATTACAGAGAGAGCTATAACATGTATGCAGTAAATGGAATTTTATTTAATCATGAGTCTCCTAGAAGGAGCGAAAACTTTGTTACTAGAAAAATTACATTGTCTCTTGCTCAAATACTTTCAGGGAAAATGGACAAGTTGTATCTAGGAAATCTAGATGCCAAAAGAGACTGGGGATATGCAAAAGAATACGTAGAGGGGATGTGGAGAATGTTGCAGCAAGAAAAGCCTGATGATTATGTATTAGCAACAGGAGAAACACACTCTGTGCGTGAATTTTTAGAGCTCTGTCTTAATTATGCAAATATCTCATTTGAAAAAAGGGGGGATGGAATAAACGAAGAATATATTAATACTAAAACAGGCAAAACAATCGTTGCTATCGATGAGAGGTACTATAGAGCTGCAGAAGTAGATATATTGCTTGGAGACGCTTCTAAAGCAAAAAATGAGCTTGGATGGGAACCTAAAACCATGGTTTCTGACCTTGCTAAGCTTATGATTGAATCTGATTTTGCAGAAATGGGAGTTTCTTTATAGGGCTTTGTACTTAAGTCCTATTTCTTCGATTGCCTTTTTATCTAATACAGATTTTAGATCGTAAATTAGTCCATCCTTTTTGCAATAACCTATTATTTTTTTGGCATTGTCTTCCAAATAAACATTATGAGGAACGAGTAGTGCTACTACATCGTATTTTTCATCCATATTTTTTGCAGGATGGAATCCTATTTTTTCAATTTCATCTTCTTTTACATATGGGTCATTAACAGAAACAGTGTGTCCCATATTTTTTAGTTCACGAATTACGTCTCCAGATTTTGAATTACGTGTATCTGGAACATTTTCTTTAAAAGTTATTCCCAAAACTAATATGTTTTTAGGTGATTTAACCAAACTTTCTTCAATTTGATTCGCAACAAACGCACCCATGCCGTCGTTTGTTGATCTGCCTGCTGTTATTACTTTTGTTTCCTTGCCAAGTTGATTGGCTTTTTCTACTAAATAATATGGGTCTACTCCTATGCAATGCCCACCAACTAGACCAGGAGTAAATGGCAAAAAATTCCACTTAGTTTTAGCAGCCTCAAGTACATCTTTCGTTTCTATTCCAATCGCACTGCATAGCATAGCTATCTCGTTAACAAATGCTATATTTAGGTCTCTTTGCGCATTTTCTATAGCTTTTGCCATCTCTGCTACCTTAATACTAGATGCTCTGTGAATTCCTACCTCCACAAATGATTCATAAAATTCACAAAGTGTATTTGTAGTTTTTTTATCCTGACCAGCTACAACTTTTATAATATTACTAACAGTATGTTTTTTGTCCCCTGGATTAACTCTTTCTGGGGAATAGCCTAAGTAAAAATCTGTACCACAAATTAGTCCTGATTCTTCTTCTAATATTTTTCCACAAACATCTTCTGTAACCCCAGGGTATACAGTTGATTCATATACAACAATTGATCCTTCTTTTAGATTATTTCCAACTGTTTTTGTAGCCTCCCTTAACATAGATAGATCTGGCTTATGATTGCTGTCTACTGGGGTAGGGATTGCAAGAATCACAATATTCGCCTCTTTTATTTTGTTTGTGTCTTGCGTGAAATCAATACTAACTTCTTTTAGCTGCTCATTAGATATTTCTCCAGTTTTGTCACTTCCATCTTTTAATTCATTAATTCTTTTACTGTTTATATCATATCCAATTACAGTGTGCTCTGCGGCAGATGCCGCGTGAGCAAGAGGCAAGCCAACGTATCCAAGTCCAATAATACAAACAGTATGTTGTTTCATGGTTTAAAGGGTATAGAAGAGTGTGGTAGATGTGAATATTCATATCGAAAAATAGTCTGATATTTTAAATTTTATTGATCTATCTGTTCTTATAAAGGATTATGGTTTTATTATGAATATTTTTAAATCATCATGGACGGTTGTATTTCTTTTAATGTTGTTTATTTTATTAACTTTTACTCAAACGTCACCATTTCCTTTAGATGATCATTATTTGTATCAAAGATTCGTAGAAACTTTGGCAAGTGGTCGTCTTGATTTAAGTATTCATGGTTTTCATGGCTCAGATTTTTTTGCAACTATCTGGTATCTTATACATAAATCATCGATTGCGCAGATTGAGTTTCAGATCTTTTCTGCAATTCTTTTGCCATTTTTTGCATTTCTTGCAGGACGCACTTTGTATAAGAAAGACTCTCTTGCACTGATATTCACAATTGTTCTTTCCATGATGCCATTTCTTCTTTTTGTCTCTCTTCGTGGGTGGACTGGTCCTGCATACTGGAATTTGATGTTGTTAAGCATTGCAGCTTCTCGCAGATATCCTTGGATTTCTGCTTTCTTCCTTTCTTTCGCAATCCTTACAAAGCCATTTGCAGTAGCTCTAATTCCTCTTATTTTTGTTCTTCAGTCAAAAAAAATAAAAATATCTTCACGCATTGCCCCTTTTTTATTAATTGGTGTTATTTGTTTTGCTTATGTAGCAATTCAATATTTTCAAGTTGGTCATATTCTTGTTGGAGCGCATCTAGATATAGATCATAGATCTGTTTGGCAAGGGCCAAGTAGGATTCTATTAAACATTGCACATATACCACAGATTATTTTTTCTATTCATAATTACTATTTCCCAGATCCTTCTCTTACAGGGGCGGGTAATTTGATGCATACAACTCCTTTGCTTATTTTTTTGGGATTATTATCTCTATTTTCAACACCTAAAACAGAGTGGAGATATATACAGCGGGCATTGATATTTGGAGTGATTATTGGGTTTGGATTGAATGTCTTGCTTGATCATATGGATCATTATTATATGGCTACTGGTATTTTATGCATATTGATTGCATCAATTCCTGAACTTATGAGAAGGAAAATATGGATACCTTTGGTATTGGCTACATTACATTTTCAATGGTTTTATTTTTATTTGGAGTTTCGTCATATCTTTTCATTAGAACAAAGTTTTTTTATGGTTCCGTTATTGGTTGATTCCCTATTTTTGATTATTTGTATAAAGAATAGAAGGATTGTTTATGATACACTGCGCTTAATTTGGTAACTCTATTACTGAGAGTTATTTTTCCTCATTATTTAATGAAACACTGGTTTTTCGGACCTGTTACATCGGATCGTATTCAGTTCCTACGTTATGTATTTGTAGGGGGTTCCTCAGCAGTTGTTAACATGGTGTCTTATGGTTTATTCACCGAGGCATTAGGTATCCACTATTTGATTGCAGCTTTTTTTGGGTATTCTCTTGGATTTTGTTGGAATTATCTTATAAGTATTTTGTGGGTTTTTAAAAGCCGTCACAGTCGTACAAAAGAGGTGGTTATGGTTATTATTATTACAATAGGTGGTCTGCTTTGGACTGAGCTATTGCTTTATCTTTTTGTTGAGTATGCCCATTTGCATCATATTGTTTCCATGTTTATTACATTGTGGATTGTTCTTGTTTGGAACTTTGGAATGCGCAAACGTTTTGTTTTTCATTAATATGACGAAGATCATGATCATAACAGGTGTACTTCGACTATACTCAGGACACCTATTATTTAAATCCTTTTATAAGATATGAGTAAAAAAATTGCGATCATAGCCGGTGCAGGGCCAGCAGGACTTACTGCTGCCTATGAATTACTTAAGAGGACAGATATAACTCCGATTGTTTTTGAAGAAACCGATATGATTGGAGGTATTGCTCAAACTTATAATTATAAAGGCAATAGAATAGATATTGGAGGGCATAGATTTTTTAGCAAGAGCGATAGAGTGATGAATTGGTGGTTTAATATATTGCCTCCGCAAGGTGGGCCATCTGCAGATACAGAAGAAAAACAACATGAAATAGACTATGCAACTGAAGTAGTTATGGAATATCTGTGCCCAGAATGTTTGGGCTGTGATGCCAAAGATGGAAAAATAACAAAATCAGCTCCAGATCCAGAGAAAGAGGATGATGTAATGTTGCAAAGACCTAGGGTATCTAGGATTTTTTATCGTAGAAGTTTTTTCCCATATCCAATTGGGATAACGCTTTCTGTTGCAGCACGACTTGGATGGATAAATACATTCCTTATTGGGCTCAGCTATATTAAATCTCAAATTCTTAAAGAAAAAGATGAGACATATTTAGACGCGTTCTTTAGGAATCGTTTTGGTACTCGTTTATATAATACATTTTTTAGAGACTATACAGAGAAGGTTTGGGGAGTCCCATGTAGTGAAATAAAGGCGGACTGGGGCGCGCAGCGCATTAAAGGTCTATCTTTAAGGCGAGCAGTATCACATGCTGTTAGAGACCTATTTAGTAGCGATTTTTCTAAAGAACAAAAAGAAAGAGAAACCAGCTTAATTACTCGATTTTATTATCCTAAGTTTGGACCAGGGCAAATGTGGGAGACTGTTGCAGATCAAATTAATAAATGTGGAGGAGAGGTTAAAATGAATAGAAGAGTTTCCTCTGTTAATTGGTCAGATGCAGATTCTAAACCCAGAATTACCTCTGTAATTATAGAAAATACAAAAACAGGTGAGTGTGAAGAAATGCAGTGTGATTATTTCTTTTCGACAATGCCTATAAAAAATCTAGTTTCACAGATGAATCCATTACCTCCAGATACAATAAAATCAGTATCAGAAGGATTAGTTTATAGAGATTTCCTTACTGTTGGTCTTTTGCTTAAAAACTTAACTGTAAAAACAAAAGGTAAAAAGCCATCGCAAGATGTTCCTGATAATTGGATTTATGTTCAAGAGAGAGATGTAATAGTTGGGAGAATTCAGATTTTTAACAATTGGAGTCCTTATCTAGTTAAAGATTTCAAAAATACAACTTGGATAGGATTAGAATATTTTGTAGACGAGGGTGATGATCTTTGGATAAAAGCAGATAAAGACATGATTGATCTAGGAATAGAGGAGATGGAAAGAATTGGGTTTATTAAAAAGGAGGATATAATCGATTCTTGTGTTTTGCGCATGCCAAAGGCGTATCCTGCATATTTTGGAACTTATGACAAACTAGATGAAATACGCGATTTTACGTTACAAATTCCAAATCTTTTCTTGATTGGCCGTAATGGAATGCATAGATACAACAATCAAGATCACAGCATGCTTACTGCAATGACTGCAGTTGATAATTTATGTGCTGGCAAAAATGACCACAGCAATATTTGGAATGTAAATGCAGAGAACGAATATCACGAAGAGAAATAATTACTGTACCACTCTACTGATTTTTCTAGTCCTTCATCTAATGGAGTTTTTGGGCTAAATCCTAATTTCTTTTCTGCTTTGGTTGTATCTGCTATGTATTTAATTACTTCTCCTGTACGTGGCTGCTCAATAGAAATCTTAGAAGAGCTTTGTGTTAGTTCTATCATCTTTTCTGCAACATGCAAAATACTAGATCCTTCTCCGTATGCGATATTGTAGGTATCATTTTTTGCTTGATCCCATTTTTCTATTCCAAGCAATATCCCCTCTACACAATCATCAATATACGTGAAATCTAGATATTTCTTTTCTCCAAATACATGTAGTAATTCATTATTTTTTACTTGTTTGAAAAATAGAGGTATTAAACGAACAGAATCGTCGTACATGCCATAAACATTGCTGAATCTGTAAATAATAGTTTCTATGTCATAACAGCGCTTGTAGCTCTCTGTAAATGCTTCTCCGGCTATCTTGCTAGCAGTGTATGGGCTTTCGCAATGAGCAAAGTTTGCTTTATCTTCGGAATATTTATCTTCTTCTATTTTAATATTCCCGTATGTCTCTCTGGATGAGGCAAACATGAATTTTTTAATTCCATTTTTCCTAACGTATTCAAGTGTGTTGTATGTGGAATGTGCATTATCAAATGCACGATCAGGGTTTTCTACCAATTCGTAAACTCTGGCGTTTGCTGCCAAATGAATTACTAGATCAATATCAGTTGGTAAAACTTTTAAAGCTTGCGAATCACGAAGGTCACAATCTATTCGGATTTGTTCTACTTCTGTATTCCATTTGCATGGTTCCCAGTCTGCACCAACAACCTCTTGCCCTTGTGATAATAGTTTTTCACAGAGCCTTGTTCCTATTGTGCCAGAGCATCCTGTAACGAGAATTTTCATATTATCCATATAGTATCAGAACTTTTATGCATTAATTCTTAATTCTGCGTAATATTTTTCTTCTTTGTTTGAGATGTTTGGTTCATACTTACGTTAATGCTTTCTTTAATACTTCCAACTTACAACGAGGCTGACAACATTTTGGAAATGATTCCTATTTTAAGAGACACTCTTTCAGAGATTGAATATGAAATAATAATAGTTGATGACAATTCTCCTGATGGGACTTGGAAGGTTGCACAGGAACTATCTAAAGATATGGATAACGTACATGTTTTAAGACGTGTAGATAGAAGAGGTCTCTCTTCTGCAGTTATTGATGGATTTTTAGTGGCTAAAGGAGATGTGCTTTCTGTAATGGATGCAGATGGTCAACATGACCATACAATTTTGCCAGAGATATATTCATCTGTTTTAGATAATAAGGGTGTTGCAATAGGATCAAGATATATAGAGGGTGGAAGCGTTGGAGAATGGGATGAGCGTCGTTTTTTGATGAGTCGTATCGCTACTAAATTGGCAAAAAAACTATGTGCAGTTTCTGTTAAAGATCCTATGAGTGGATTTTTTGCAGTTCATAGATCAGTTTTCGAAAAAGCACTTCCAAAACTTAACCCAAAGGGATTCAAAATCTTGTTAGATATTTTGGTCCATGTACCAAAGCAGACAGAGGCAAAGGAAATTCCATTTACATTCTCTGTAAGGCATCACGGTGAAAGTAAGCTTTCTTGGAAGGTCCAAATTGAGTTTTTAGAATATTTATATGATGTAACTATTGGGAAAATAATTCCATTAGTATTTGTAAAATACTGTCTTGTAGGTTCGTTGGGTGTAATAGTTCATGTTGCTGCGTTTACAGCTATCTCTATGGCCTTTAAAAATGGTTCGGATCTTACATTTAGTGGATTTTCTTTTTCTGTAATTGGCGCAACAGAAACAGCAATTCTGTTTAATTTTTGGTTAAATAATATTTGGACATTCTCTAATTCTAGATTGCGTGGGATTTCTATATTTACTGGATTGCTTAAATTTAACGGCGCTTGCCTATTCGGGGCGTTGGCTAATTATGCAGTCAGTGCATTTTTATTCTCAAATGGATTCCCAGAACTTGCTAGCGTAATAGTTGGTGCGTTTACAGGTGTTATATGGAACTATACTATGAATAGAATGTTTACTTGGAAACAATAAATAATTATTCTTACTCCAAGACAAGGATGTCGAAGGTCTAAAGGTCAAAGGTCGAATGATTTTTAGACTTTCGACTTTCGACTTTTGACCGTTAATCAGTGAAACAGTTATCATATGTTTATGAGCTGGATTCAGAAATATCAATGGCAGGCACTATGGATGATTTTTGGAGTAATAACTTCTGTATTACTGGTAACTATTTGGTCTATATATCCCATTTATATCTCTGCTCAGATTCGTAACGACGTAAAAGCTAGAATAATAGAGAGATCAGATTATTATGGTTTACCAATCTCTGATTTTTCAGCTGCATTTGTAAGAAAAGATGAATTTCGTATTTGTAGAAGGATTCACCAGAAAGGTTTGGATAACATGGTTTGTGATGAGTTTTACTCCGTAAATGAAGATCAATGAAAGCTAAGCACTTAATTTCTGGCCTTATGTTTCAATTGTATGCATTGCTACTTGTTGTAGTTCAACTTTCATATGGAGTTAGAACAGACGAAGCGAAGTATCTTTTAAATATTCCGTATCCTCATCCTCCATTATTAAGATGGATAATGAGCCAAACTGAATTTTTATCTTTTCAAGAAGTATTTTGGAGAATTATAATCGCAACAATCGTAATACAGTCAGTTTGGATTGTGAGGGACATGGCAAGAGGCTTATTAAGTGGACAAAGGAAATTTATAATGCTCTATTGGTTACTTTCTGCAGCAGTATTGTTGCAAGCAGGAACTATAATGATGGCTCCAATTACCGCGATTCAAGGACTAATATTCCTTTGGTTGCTCACCAGACCAAATATTGTTAATCGCTTTCCTGCAATTGTTTCATTATTCTGGTTAATTAGTTTATTTACTGCGTATCAAGCAGCGCTTTATGTGCCGATTGTTTTTATTCTATTTTTTAGATCGGATATTTCTAAAAGCAAAAAATATATTTGCGTGGGTCTTCCATTATTACTCCTATCTGTTTATACAATTACAAATCCGCTTGTAGTCGTAAGCATGTTTTCTGCTGGATCGCAGAATACGTCTTTGCCTGCTAGCCAAAAGCTTGAATATTTATTCTTACTTTGGGCAGTGGGGGGAAGTGTTGTTTTAAGCGCACTTGGCACAGTTGGGATGATAGTAAAAAAGAGGTGGGATTTGCTTTTCAGCATGCTCCTTGTTTGTATTTATGTATTGCTGTCATTTCGAATGTATTATGCGATTTTGTTTACTCCACTTTTCATCGCAGGAGCGTTGTCTACTCCTCGGCTGCTTTGTAGCTGTAAATCTAGGATTTTCTTAATTGCATTTGTAGCACTTGGAATGTATTTGCAATATGGGCCAAGTGTGGAACCGTCTGCTGCTCGAGTTGTTTCGTCTTATATAAATGGGATTGATGGAACGGTATTAATTAATGGAAGTTATGGTCATGAATGGCAGTATGAATTAAGGCAGCCAGTTCGATCTTATAAAGAAAAACTTATAGAAGATGCATCTATAATCGTATGCTTAGAAGAATGTGAAGAGATAGAAGGATTTTCTGTTTTAATAGAAGAGCCATTTGTAGTACTTGAAAAGCTTTGAGCTTTAAGACTTAAGCTTTGAGCAATCAAATAAATCATAGTTACTTATTTGTTCCTAAATATTTTTTACTTAAAGCTAACCGCTTATAGCTTAAAGCTGGTGATATTCCTTATACCACTCAACGAATTTTGGTATTCCTTCATTTATATGTGTTTTTGGAGCGTATCCTAGCATTTCACGTGCTTTGCTAATGTCTGCAGAGGTTTGAACTACATCACCTTGCTGCATTGGCAGGAATTCTTTCTTTCCTTCTTTGCCAAATGCTTTTTCTACAGTGCTTATGTAATCCATCAATTCTTCTGTTTTGCCTCCTCCTAAATTGAAAACTTCACACGGATAGTTCTTATCAATCGATGCGATTATTCCAGAGACAATATCATCTACATATGTGAAATCACGTCTCATTTTTCCTTGTCCAAATACCTGCATTGGTTGACCTCTAGCAATCCAATTAGTGAAAAGATACAGAGCCATGTCTGGTCTGCCGAGTGGTCCGTAAACCGTAAAGAATCTAAGCCCAGTTACATGTAGACCAAACAAATTGTTATATACGCTTGCTTGTAATTCATTAGCCTTTTTTGTCATTCCATATAAAGAGACTTGATGATCTGTATTTTGATCTTCTTGAAAAAGTGTCTCTGTTGCATCCCCATAAACAGAGCTAGAACTAGCGTAGATCATTCCTCCAATTTTATATTTCTTACATAGTTCAAGTACGTTTTGTGTCCCCCCAATATTGTCTTTAATAAACTCATCTGGATGTTCAATAGAATGACGAACTCCTGCTTGCGCAGCCAAGTGGCAAACTCTAGTTTGAGCTAGATCACCAACTGCGAGTAATTTGAAAGCTTCCTCTAGTTTATTCATGTCTTTTATATCTCCTCTAATTAGAGTGAAATTTTCATATTTTTTAAGAATCTTAGTTCGTAACTCTTTTAGCTTTGGATCGTAATACTTATTAAAATTATCTAATCCAATTACGTTATCTCCACGATCAAGTAGTGCCTTGGCTGTGTGAAACCCAATAAATCCTGCCGATCCTGTTAGTAGGATGTTCATGATTTGGTTGATGTACTAACTCCTATACCAATGTATTTAAGACCTGCATTTTTGGCCTCCTGTGCATCGTAAATATTTCTTCCATCAAATAGATGTTTCCCCTTCATTGTATTGCTTAATTCCTCCATATTTACACCTCTAAATACGTCCCATTCAGTTAGCAGAACTACTGTATTTGCATCTTTAGCTGCTTCCATAGGGGATGAAACATACTGAATATTTGGATGAAGTGCTTTTGCATTATCCATAGCTATTGGATCAAATGCTTTTACTGTGTGTCCTGCTTTTTCTAGCGCAATAATTAGATCAGATGCTGGGGCTTCCCGCATATCATCTGTTTTTGGTTTAAAACTGAGCCCCCAAAGTCCTACAGTTGCTTTCTCTGGGAGTATATCTAGTACTTTTTTAAAGAAACGATCTCTTTGATGCTGATTTACCTCATAAGTAGACTGAACTATTGGTAGAGGTATGCCTGTTTCTTTACTTAGTGCAATTAGTGCTTTTACATCTTTAGGGAAACAACTACCTCCATACCCAATACCTGCATGCAAGAAACGTGGTCCTATGCGATCGTCTAGACCCATTCCTTTTGCAACATTGCGCACATTTGCTCCAGTGTGTTCACAAAGCTCAGAGAGCATGTTTATAAAAGAAATTTTAGTAGCCAAGAACGCATTGCTTGCGTACTTCACAATCTCTGCACTTTCTCTGTCCATGTGTACCATTGGCTTACCAACTCTGGTTAACGGTTGATATAGCTCATCTATAATTTCTTTTGACCAGTCGTCTCCGTTAATTCCAACTACTATTCTGTCTGGCTGTAATGTGTCCATTACAGCAGAGCCTTCTCGTAGGAACTCGGGATTAGATACAACAGGGATATGGTGTGTTACACCTCTCTCTTTTAAGGTATCTGAAATTAATTTTTGACACTTTTTACCTGTACCAACTGGCACAGTAGATTTATTTACAAATACCAAATCGTGATCTGCATATTTTGCTACCGTCTGGGCAACTATAAATACTGCTTTTAAGTCTGCAGAAAAATCTTCATTAGGCGGGGTGGCAACAGCACTAAATACAACAGTGCTTGTTGGGAGTGCTTCCTTTAGATCTGTAGTGAAAGATAACCTTCCACTTTTCAAATTTCTTTCTAATACTTCCTCTAGCCCTGGTTCATAAATAATACATTCTCCATTTTTTAGCTTTTTAACCTTATCTTCGTCTATATCTACACCAATAACAGTGTGCCCCAGCTCTGCAAAACAAGCCGCAGAAACAAGGCCTACATACCCGGTACCAATTACTGAGAGATTCATTAAGACTAGTCTAGAGATTGGAAATAAAGATGTCACCTAAATAGCTTTGAGCTTTAAGCTTTGAGCTTTAAGCTGTTTACATGATTGGAATGTCTTATAAGAAGTTACAAATTTGGGTTAAATCTATGGATTTGGCTAAAAAGACGTATTCAGTGACAAAACTTTTTCCAACAGAAGAACAATATGGACTTATATCTCAAATGAGGAGATGTTCCGTTTCTATTCCTTCAAATATTGCCGAAGGAAGTCAAAGATCTTCTGATAAGGAATTTTCTAATTTTATATTAATTTCTCGTGGATCTTTAGCTGAGCTGGAAACACAAATATTACTTTCCTATGAGTTTGAATACATTTCTTCTGAGCAACGAGATGAATTAGTAAAATTAACTGAAGAAATTGGTCGTATGTTGCACTCTTTTTACTCAAAGCTTAAAGCTTAAAGCTCATGTCTTTTCCCAGCTCATAACTCATAACTTTACATATGGCTACAACAAAACTCCTTATCACAGGTTCAATCGCTTACGATTTGCTCCTAAATTACGATGGATCATTTACAGATGGTATAGATCCATCCTCTTTAGATTCTATGTCTTTGGCATTTGTTACACCTCATTTCGAGAGGCATTACGGAGGTACCGGTTCAAATATTGCATATAATTTACAATTATTAGGAGGAGATCCAATTCTTGTATCTAGCGTTGGTGACGATGGGGATGAATATCTTTCTTTGTTATCTAATAAAGGAATAGATGTTTCATATATTGATCGTGTTACAGGCAAAATGACTGCAACGGCAATCTTGGCAACAGATACAAGTGAACGCCATATAATATTCTTTCATCCTGGTGCAGATGCAGCTGGTAAATGGCCAGATCTTTCTAGTCAAAAAGAAGACATTTCTTATGCGATTGTTTCCCCTAGGGATGCATCACTTATGATGAAAGCTATAGATTGGTGTTGCGAAAACGAAATCCCAGTAATATTTGATCCAGGGCAACAATTACTTTCATTTGGAGACGATGAACTTAAACGAGGCATAGATAATTGCAATGCGTTGATAGTTAATTCTTATGAGTGGAACTCTATTGCAGATAGGTTAAATACTTCTGAGCAAGATATTATTGATCAGTTAGATTTTTTGGTTATTACAATGGGAGAAGATGGCTTGAGAATAATTACCAAAGAAGAAGAAATTAAAATACCAGCCTGCAAAGCAGGCTCAGTAATTAATCCAACTGGTGCAGGGGATGCCCTTCGCTCAGGATTGCTGTTTGGACTAGATTCTGGATGGTCATTTAAAGATATAGGCAGGCTAGGCGCAGCAATGGGGTCTTTTGCTGTTGAACAACGTGGAACTCTCCTTAAAAATTTAGATATTGATGCCCTAAAAAGCAGAGCTAAATCAGCATACGGAGAAGAGTTGCCTAAATGGTAGTATTTGATTTCCTTACTTCTTTGTCGCATATAGGCAAAACAGTCGGTACACTTCATTTCGAAATTTCCTTATAATTTTATGTCATCAATCAAAGATCCATCTCTTGCCGAGCAAGGCAGACTTAATTTAGAAATTGCAGAAAAGCGAATGGGAGCATTATGCAAAGTTCGTGATTATTTTGCAGAAGAAAAACCACTAGAAGGCCTAACCATTGGTATGGCTTTGCATGTAACTAAAGAAACAGGAATCTTAGTTCGTACGCTTGTTGCAGGTGGCGCAAAGGTTGCAATTACAGGTTGTAATCCACTTAGTACACAAGACGACATAGCTGCAGCCCTTGCAGAAGAAGAGGGTGTAAGTGTTTGGGCATACAAAGGGGAAACAACAGAGGATTACTACACATACTTAAACGAAGTAGCTGCTACCAAACCTCAAATTACTATTGATGATGGTTGTGATCTGGTTACTTTGATACACCAAAAATATCCTGAACAATTAGAGGGAATAATTGGAGGATGCGAAGAAACAACAACAGGAATTATCCGCCTACATGCAATGAAAAAAGATGGAGCACTAAAAATTCCTATGATTGCTGTAAACGATAATAAGACAAAGCATCTAATGGATAACTATTATGGAACGGGGCAATCTACATTTGATGGAATACTGCGTTCTACAAATATATTAGTTGCAGGTACTACAGTTGTAGTAGTTGGCTATGGTAGTTGTGGTAAAGGTGTTGCAATGAGAGCTAAAGGACTTGGAGCAAATGTAATTGTTACAGAGGTTGATTCATTCTGTGCATTGCAAGCTGCAATGGATGGTAACCGTGTAATGAAGATGGAAGATGCAGCTAAACTAGGAAATATTTTTGTAACAGTAACTGGAAACAAGCATGTGATTAGAACAGAGCACATAGAGCAAATGAAAGATGGAACAGTTCTAGCTAACTCTGGTCACTTTGATAACGAGATAGCGATAGCTGAGCTAGATGAAGTAAGCACCAGCAAGCGTCGTGTTCGCCATTACCTAGATGAGTATTCCCTAAAGAATGGAAGAGTTATATATGTCGCGGGCGAAGGACGTTTAGTTAACTTGGCTTCTGCAGAAGGACACCCAAGTGAAGTAATGAGTTTGAGTTTTTGTGGACAAGCTTTGGCTTGTGAGTTCTTGGCAAAGAATAGAGGTAAGTTAGAAAACGATGTTATTACTCTACCACCAGAGATAGACGATGCTATTGCAACTCTTCAATTAGAAGCTATGGGTCTAGATATAGATGAGCTTACAGATGAGCAAAAAGAGTATCTAGCAAGCTGGGAAGAGGGAACCTGATTTACCAGTAAAACAGCGTGCCAAGCGAAGTCCAAAGGACGAAGTTTGGTGAAGCAGTTTAAATAGCTTTAAGACTTAAGCTTTGAGCTATAAGAATAAGATTAAGCGTATTTCAAAAAGTTATTTGGATTTCGTCTCCCTCTCCCGTGGGGAGAGGGTTGGGGAGAGGGGGTTATATAGAATAATAATTTAGCAGTTACCGTATAGTTTTGAGGTACCACACCAACTCATCAATTAATTGATTAATTGATGAATCCAGTGAGTAAATTTTATGAAGAATATTGCTACTTGACTTAACTTAAATAAGTTATACTATTTACTTTAATAAGTTTGTTCTATTGTAATAATTGACTCTGCTTAGCGCAGTGATAGTATTTGTATCGATAAATCAGTACATACGTTTTGCTCCTTAAAAACATAGATTATGTACAGAGTAACCTGCTTTTAAGTGGGTAGCGGTCTGCAGGCCGCTAGGTTAATTGGAACTCAATTTGGGTTTCGAAATTTTTTTAGGAGGGCCTATTATGGCCAATGAGCAGAAGAATCGTGGACACGGTCATGGAAAGCGTGGGAAAAGAAATCGAGGTAATGTTCAAAAAGGAAAAGCCTCAAATTCTCACAACAAGGACCGCTGATTCACAGCCTTCCTAATTCGGTCGCCTCCCTACTTTATGTAGTGGAGGCGGCCAAATCTTAAAAAACTAGCAGATTATTCTGTATTAAAAATACGTGGTGTTTATAGGTTATTTTATAGGCCTTTTTTTAGGCTATTTTCTTTTCCATGGTCGCCATGGTTCCTTCTTTTTCTTTTCAGGATCTTTTCTTTTTTCTACTGGAACTGGCTCCCCAAAACTAGATGCGGCCAGTATCTCATAGGTTTTACCCCTGCGTTGCAATAGTAACTGATTAACAGTTAGAGGTTCTTCTCCTTCTATTCTAATCTCTGCTATTCCTTCTATGTGATATGGGGTTGGTGTACTTTCAGCTAATTTGTCTAAAACAGCTTTTCTAATTGCGTTAGTTCTATTTATTATAAATCTTTCTGACCCGCGAGTTGCTTCTATGATGAGTCTAGGGTTTCTATTGCCGTTTATTTTATCGTCTGGTGTTCTATTTTCTTCAGGATTTGGCATATGCGCACCATACTATTTTATTTATGTGTGTAAAGGGTTAGATTGGCTTATTAAGTGGTGGTTGAGTTTGTTTTGTAGATATAAATTAGAATTTAACAACTTTTTATAAAAGTAAGTACCCCTACGTCCCGCATTCGCGGGACTTCGGAGCACACAGTATTTTCGGATTCACTCTACGTGCTTCGCACTTGAGTTAATCTCGAATTCAACTGTAGCGGAGCCATGTAACCACAAAGCAGTGCAAAGCACGCTTTGTGGCAAGTGAGCGAACAGCGTGAGCTCTACTAATTATTTATATGCGGAGCCATGTAGTAAGAGCTCTTTTTGTTATTAGTGTAGTTGTGTGGCGGTGCCATGTAGTGAGCGAACAGCGTGAGCTCTACTACATGGCGGAGAGGGAGGGATTTGAACCCTCGAAACCCTTGCAGGTTTACTCGCTTTCCAAGCGAGCGCACTAGACCACTATGCGACCTCTCCTTGATGGGAACAGAGCGTATCACAACTTTTTGTTATTTTGCTTAAGATTTTGCAATTATTTTTTGCAGCTTCCACAGTGTCCTGTAGCCCAGCATAGGCTTTTTGCCCATAATGCTATATTTAGAGCTAAGGCTATTAATGACAAGGATGAGCTAGAGCTACCAAAAACCATACCTCTTATTCCAAAATGAGCAGTATATGCTCCCTTTAAGGCTACAAGCGTTGAAAGGAATAAGATTGTACAAATGGTCCAGGCTACAATATCTATTACCATTGTTCCTTTTTGCTTTTTAGACATGTGTTATTGGGGAATGTTTAAAAATACTTTCTCAAATTGTATCACAAAGAGAGTCTTTTTATTATTTTTTGAAAAAACAGAAGGATTTTCTGCTTTGTTTCTGTATCCTATCCGATATGAGAATATCGCACCTATGGCTACAAGACTTTGTAACATTTAAAGATAACGATCCACAAAAGATTGCTACCGAAATAACTGCGCATACTGCAGAGGTAGAAGAGGTGGAAGAGCAAGGAGCAATGCTAGATAAATGTTGCGTGGGAAAAATAATTTCTATGCAGAAACATCCTAACGCAGATCGCCTTACTCTTTGTAATGTTAAAACTGATCAAGGTGAAAAGAGGATTGTATGTGGAGGCAGTAATTTACGAGAAGGAATGAATGTTGCATTGGCTCACATTGGTGCCAGAGTTTTATGGCACGGAGAAGATATGATGACTTTGGAACCAGTTAAGATTAGGGGTGAACAAAGTGAGGGAATGATTTGTGCTGCAGAAGAGCTAGGTCTTGCAAAGCTTTTCCCAGATGCAGTAGGAGACAAAGTAATTGATTTAGGAGATTCCAAAAAAGGTATCGGTGATCCTCTTAAAGATTACTTAGGTTTAAAAGACACAGTATTACATATAGATAATCACAGCATCGCTCATCGTTCTGATCTGTTTTCTCATGTTGGATTCGCACGCGAATGTGTTGCGATGGGGATCGCAAGTTGGAAGAAAGAACCTAAATATTCTTCTCCTAAATTTGCTAAAGACCCTTTGCCTTTCAAAATTAAAAATGAGGATAAAAAACTAGTCCCAAGGTACATGGCATGTCTTATAGAAATTGATGATATAGGTGTGACTCCTGAATTCATGAAGGCTCGTTTAGCTTCTGCTGACTGGCGATCTATTAATCTACCTGTTGATATTACTAACTTTGTATCTACAGAGGTTGGTATGCCTCTACATAGTTTTGATGCAGATGATATAAAAGGAGACATCCATATGAGAGCTGCAAAGAAAGGAGAAAAAATAGTTACATTAGACGAGATTGAAAGAGAGCTTCCAAATGGAGCATTAGTTTTGAGTGACGATAAAGGAATATTTGATTTACTTGGAATAATGGGGGGATTACGAAGTTCTACAACCAGCAAAACTCGAAAGATACTTTTACATAGTGCGATTGTTGATCCAGTTAATATCAGAAAGAGTATTATTGCTACAGGCCATAGGACAGAGGCTGCAACAATTTACGAAAAAGGAATTCCTCACATCACTGCGCAGCAGGGATTCCATCGTGCTATTGAGCTATTTTTAGCTCATGCACCAGGTGCAAAAATTGTATCTGTATTAGATTCTTGGGGAGATAATGGTAAAGAGGTTTCAATTAATCTGTCTGCAGAAAAAACACGTTCATTGTTGGGGGTAGATATACCTACAAAAAGAATTGTAAGTATTTTAAAAGATTTAGGATGTAGCGTAGCCGAAAAGAAAGATGATCTAACAGTTATTGTTCCACTACATCGATTGGGTGATTTGTCTGAGCCTCATGATTTAATAGAAGAGGTAGGTCGTATATATGGGTTTGACTCAATAGAAGAGGTAATGCCATCTGCTTCTATTGTTATTCCAGATAGAGATTTTAGAATGCAATCTTTGCGTCTTGGATTACAA
>Ga0209249_1000839_pt1 | contig 33836 bp, 14 predicted proteins | sample SaaInlV_200m_DNA_4_FD_184653 | JGI IMG/M metagenome (GOLD analysis project Ga0209249, IMG submission 184653) | Marine microbial communities from expanding oxygen minimum zones in the Saanich Inlet - SI037_S3LV_200m_DNA (SPAdes) (version 2) | ecosystem: Environmental > Aquatic > Marine >...
TCTGGTTCTCTTCCAGCCACGTACAGGCTCGGCGGAAGACGCGGGGAGTCAGGTAATCTTCTTCGGTATGGCGGTCCAGCATGTTCAGCAGGTACTGGGTGAGGGTGGGCCAGGCATGGAGATCGTTCTCGCCTTTGGGGTGGTAGGGGGAGACATCGACCGCTGACAATGGGCCGCTGCGCACAGGGTCACCTTCCTGTCCGCGAATGAAATCCCAGGAACAGAATCCGCGGGTGAAGTTCTGAGTGGGCTTGAACATGTGGTACGTGTCGCCGATCAGACCGGTAACGACGCCTCCTTCCAAGAGCATTTCGGAGAGTGTCATCTGCTCGTCAGGGATGCGATGCCAGCCGGGGATCGCCGGGGTCAGTCCACGGCCTCCCATCTCGTGGCGCCAGGGAAAGGAGCGCAGCCCTGTGAAAGACGTGCGTCGAGCCTGGATCGTGGGGAGTCCCTCCGCGAACGCATTGGTGAACTGAATCCCCTCGGCCCTCAAGGCGTCCAGGGCCGGCGTCTTCACGGTCGGATGCCCGATCATGTCATGGCGGAATGTGTCACAGCAGATTACCACACAGTTCATCCTGCAGACCCTCTTTTCTTGAGTTTCCCGTATCCTCGGGCACAAGGTCTGGGGCGTTGTGAGTGGCCCTTCAGCCCTGCGCGTTCTCACCGTATGAGACGGTATCACGGAACACGAGCGAGTCAATGGGTCTGTCGGCGGTGACCTGAGCAGCACCCCTTGAATCATCCGGTCGCGTGCAGTCCATTACGCTCCTCTGCTCTGAGAATTGAGTAACACCTATTCCCGCCCTTGATGCGACCGAACCGAACAGGAGATGTGCTGTATGTGGACACTTCGCTATTTATCAATGGGATTGCTGGCCGGTTTCTGCCTGCTTGGTAGCTCGCGGGCGGCTTGGTTTCGGAAGCCCAGCGCTGACATCTACATTGCACCGAACGGCAATGACACGTGGTCGGGAGCGCTCCCCAAACCCAAGGATGGGGATGGGCCCGTTGCGACCATCGCAAGGGCGCAGGAACTGGTCCGTGCGCGTCGTTTGTCTCAGGCCGGACCGATTACCGTTCTGTTGCGTGGAGGCACGTACCGCATCTCGGAACCGTTGACATTCGGCCCTGCCGATTCCGGCTCCAGGGCTGCACCTATCACGTGGGCTGCATACCCGGGAGAGAAGCCCATCGTAAGCGGCGGACGGGTGCTCCAGGGGTGGACGGAAACCGAGGACGGTTTGTGGGCTCTCAACGTTCCTGAAGTGGCTTCAGGCGAGTGGTTCTTCTGGCAGTTGTTCGTGGACGGACAGCGCCGTCGGCGCTGCAGAGAGCCTGACGAAGGCTATTTCCGAAGCGAGGGTCCGTTCATCCCGCGCCCTGCGCGCAGAAGCAAGGAATGGGGCAACCCTGAGTGCCGAATCGGCTTCTTTTTCAAAGATGGTGATCTTCAGGCCTGGAAGGACATGGACAACGGGACCGGGGTTGTGTCCCAATCGTGGACGGCGTCGGTTCACTGGATCGACACGATCGACGAGGCCAAGCATGAGCTGCGCTTCACCAAGGGCAGTGGATGGCCGATGGGGTACTGGGAGAAGAATCAACGCTACTACATTGAGAACGTGCGCGCTGCCCTGGATGAGCCCGGGGAGTGGTACCTCAATCGGCACACCGGTCTCTGTCTCTACAAGCCACGGAAAGGTGAGAGGATCGAGTCTTTTGCGCCGATCGCTCCGGTGGCTGATCAGCTGTTGCGGGTCGAGGGTGACTCGGACGCGGGGCTTCCGGCGGAAGGGTTGGTGTTCCAAGGACTCTCGTTCCAGCACGGAGCGTTTGTGCTTCCCTATGATCAGCGCCACGATGGGCAGGCCGCGATCTCACTCACGGGGGCCATATACACCAAGGGGACTGTCAACTGCCGGTTCGAGGACATCGAGGTCGCTCACGTCGGGACGTACGCCGTGTGGTTTGCCGCAGGGACACGTGACACCACGCTGATCCGCAGCGAACTCCACGACTTGGGGGCGGGGGGGGTGAAGATCGGCGAGACACGCTCCGAGCAAACTGAGGCCACGGCCTGCCGGAACAACCTCGTAGACAACTGCTTCATCCATGATGGCGGCCACATTGCCAAGGCCGGCATCGGCGTGTGGATCGGACGTTCGAACTACCACACCGTGTCACGCAATGAGATCTGCGATTTTGATTACAGCGGGGGATCGATTGGCTGGTCTTGGGGATACGCGCCTTCGAGCGCGAACCACAATGTCTTCGAGTACAATCACATCCACCATATCGGGAACGGCGTACTCAGCGACATGGGTGGAATCTACTGTCTGGGGAAGTCACCGGGCACTGTGCTGCGCGGCAACGTGATGCACGACATCGCCTCCTACAGCTATGGGGGCTGGGGGCTCTACACCGATGAGGGCAGCTCGGATATCGTGATGGAGAAGAACGTCGTCTACAACACGAAGAGTGGAGGCTTCCATCAGCACTACGGGCGCGACAACATCGTGCGCCACAACATTTTGGCGTTTGCTCGGGAAGGGCAGATCATCCGGTCCCGTGAGGAGAAGCACCTGTCCTTCACGGTCGAGAAGAACATCGTGATTTTCGACAATGGTCTGCCATTGGGCAAGAACTACAACAACGGGAACTACGCCTTTGACAACAACCTGTATTGGGATGTCACGGGTGAGCCATTCCTGTTTGCCGGCTACGACCTCGAGGAGTGGCGTGAGGAGGGCAATGATGCGAACTCGCTGGTGGCTGATCCGAAGTTCCGCAATGCCCGCAAGTTCGACTTCCGCCTGTCCCCTGGATCACCGGCCCATCTTCTCGGAATCGAGCCTCTGCAGAATTTCTCGAAAGTCGGGCTCTATGGTCCCAGTTGGTGGACGCGCAAACCGAAGGGCGCTGTGCACCGACCCCTTGATGCCAGTATGAAACCCGCGAAAGGCGGCAAGACCAGTCGACGCAATCCAAAGCTCATAGCTGAGGACTGTGAGGGGGTCGATGTGGGTGCGAAGATCAGTTTTGCCGGTACCAGCGGCGAGGAGAAGGGCGCCAGCATTCGCGTCGTGCCGAATCCAGCAGGCGAGGGCAAGTGTCTGAAATTCCAGGACGCAGATGATCTTGAGCGAGAGTGGCAGCCCCACCTCTCCGGCTCGCTGATGTGGCGCAAGGGGGCCGTACGGGCGTCGCTGGACGTGCTGATGACGTCCGGCGGGCATTTCTGGCACGAATGGCGTGACCGCGCGAGTCCTTACGGCGTGGGGCCCAACTTGCGCTTCAAGGACGGTAAGCTCAACACGGGGAGTACGGAATTGTGCAGCTATCCCATGGACACGTGGATGCACGTCGAGATTCGCTGCCCGATCGGCGACGACGCAAAGGGCGTTTTCGAGTTGGCCCTGACGGTCGCCGGAAAGGAGCCGCGGACCTTCAAGGATGTGCCATTCGGCAAGGCGGGTTGGCAGCGCCTCGAGTCGATCGTGTGGGTCAGCAACGCCACGGTGACGTCTGAGTTCTACCTCGACAATCTGAGATACGAACGCGTTCCGTTGGCAGAGCTGGGTGAGTGAGGCCCGGGAGGGGAGCCGCGTTGCTCCAACCGAGCCGCGCACAGCGTAAGCGGTCCCCTCCCGTTGGTCAGGGCTCTGACAGACAGGCGTTTCCGTCCAAGCCGCGCACAGCGTAAGCGGTCCCCTCCCCTTCCGAGCCGCGCACAGCGTAAGCGGTCCCCTCCCGTTGGTCAGGGCTCTGACAAACAAGTGCTCTCACAGCCAAGCTGCGCACAGCGTAAGCGGTCCCCTCCCCTTCCGAGCCGCGCACAGCGTAAGCGGTCCCCTCCCGTTGGTCAGGGCTCTGACAGACAGGCGTTTCCGTCCGAGCCGCGCACAGCGTAAGCGGTCTCCCTTCCGTCCGAGCCGCGTGCTGCGCAGTCAGCTCTGAAACGCTGTCGGTGTCAGCTTGTAGAGGCCCGCGCCGTGGGGGGCGATCTCAGCCGAGAACTGTGTGCTGCAGTCGGCCAGATCACGCTTCTGCCACAGGTCCCGGACGCTCGCCGTTCCCTTGATTTCCAGGTCTTCCAGCTTGACCGCGACGGTGCGTTTTTCGTCACTCACGTTGAACAGGGCCACGAATTTGGCCCCCGCCTCAGGCGCGTCTGAGAACCAGGCAACGTCGTGTTCAGTGCGGAACACTTGTCTCGGGTCCTCGCCGTACTGGTTGGCTGCCAAGGCTTCGGCATTGCAGAACCAATCCAGTTCCTTTGTACGCATCTGGCGCAGGTCTCCGCCAATCATCAGTGGTGAGCGGAAGATCCACCAGAGGGTGAGCATGGTCATCGCTTCGTCATCGCTGAACAGGGAATAGCGGTCGGGACCGTGAGACGCGTTCAGCGAGAGCTTGCCGATGGTGAGCATGTCAGCATCCGGCCAACCGTGTGGTCTCCCAACGCCCTGATACTGCTCGCAGATGGCAAACTGCTGTTTGAGCATGTTCCAGTCGTCCCAGATGTCCTGAGAGATTCGCCAGAGATGTGAGTTGGCTTGCAGGTGCGCAGTTTCCTCATCGAGCTTGCTCCCACCTGCGGAAAGGCTCAGGACCATTGGCTTCCCACACCGGGAAACGGCATCGTGGACGGCCTCTATCTCTTCTTTCAGGTAGGGGTCGCGATGGACCATGTCGTCCACTTTGACATAGTCAACCCCCCAACCGGCGTAGAGGCGGAACACCGAATCGTAGTATTCTTGTGCTCCGGGCTTGGCCATGTTGACCCCGAAATTGTGGTTCAGCCATTTGCATGACGTTTCCGGCTGGGCGATCTGGTCGGCTGTTGCCGCAGCTCCCTGGATCGGGAGGCGTCGGTGGGCGGCTTCCTTCGGGATACCGCGCATGACATGGATTCCGAGCTTGAGGCCCTTTGAGTGAACGTAGGCTGCCAGGGCGGTGAAACCACTTCCGTCTGCCGCGGAAGGGAAACGGTCCACAGCGGGGAGATACCGACCGAACTCATCGATGCACAGGGCCGGCAGGAAGCCTTCACGCTGCTTCGGGCATTGCTGGTTACAGACGTACGGGTAGTACCAGCAGTAGTCCACCACGACGTACTGGTAGCCGAGAGGCTTCAGATAGAGGGCCATGATGTCTGCCGTTTGGCGGACCTGATCTTCGGTGACATTGCAGTTGAAGCAATCGTAGCTGTTCCAGCCCAGTGGGGGGCGGGGGGCCAGCTTCTGAAGGTCGGGCATCGTCTGCGTCTCCTGTGTATAGTGAGGGAGTTCTCCGCCGGTTGCGGAGGCCGTAGTTCTCCCAGTTGATCCAGCTCCGCTTTCTGAGCAAGGGAAGTTTACAGGGCAGCGGGTGACACGGCAAACGCGCCGAACAAAGATGCTATCGACAGGCCTTCTGCTTCAGAAGCCAGCTGGATCGAGTCGGGAAAGGCCTGAGGGCACGGGCTGAACTCAACCCGTCTCCGCCGGCCCCGAGCCGGTTGGGCAGTAAGAGCGGCGGCCCCCCTCTCGACCCGGCTACGACCGATCGGCAACACGAGGAACGGCACAATGAGTTGGCAATTCGTCCACGTTGGTGACATGCAGCCCGGTTCGCCCAAGTCTTTCAGGTATTTGCCTGCTCTGATGGAGAACTGGCACACCGCCAAGGCACAGATCCAGGCCATCGGGCCTGAGCTTGTGCTGGTTGGAGGGGACATTACGCGCGACGGGAACGTCCATCGCTTTGAGTTGGAGGAGATGCGATCTGAGCTCGATGACCTGGGTTGTCCCTACTACCCCGTCCCCGGAAACATGGACACGGGGAACAAGCACACGGCAGTGGAAGGGTGCCATCGGCGCAACGACAATCAATGCTCGGATATTGAGCTCAACGTGACCAGTGGACAGCTGCAGCACTTTTCGCAGGTGTTCGGCCCTCTCTGGTGGAGTGTTGACCACAGGAACGTCCGTTTCTCAGGCGTTGCAGACGTGATGATCAACTCCGGTCTGCCGGAGGAGGAGCAGTTCTGGGAGTGGGCTGAACTGCAAGCTCGACGTGCACCAGCCGACCAGCATGTCTGGATTATGCACAACGCGCTCTTTGCGGAGAGCCCTGACGAGCCCAACTGGGACATCACTGATCCGGTGAATTACCGGAACTGGTACTTCGGGACAGACCAGCCCGGACGGGATCGGTTGCTGGACCTCTTCAAGCGTACCAACGCCACGATCGTCATCAGCGGACACATCCACTGCCGTAGAACCGTGATGGCCGAGGGAATTCGCTTTGACTACGCTCCCGCGACGGCATTTGGTCAGTGGGGGGATCGCTGGCCTGACGGGGATGCAAGCCTCGGCTTCCTGCTCTACACGGTTCACAGCGATCGAGTTGACTGTGAGTTTGTTCCGCTTGAAACGGTGTCTCAGCGCAAAGACGTCTATGGTGTTGGCGGGCATCCCTGTCCCGCGGCGAGGGACTACTCGGAAGCGTGGGACCAGAGCTTCGCGAGGGAACTTGGCGGCCGTGTTCCGTCCCAGGCAGACTTGCCGTGACGTGACTTGAGGCGTTCGCCAGGATCTGTCACGCGTCCGTGCCCAGCCGCTGCTGGTAGGCCTCAGTCAGGGCTTCGAGCTCAAGGGCTGCTTCTTCCCAGGCTGATGTCGCCTGGCTGAGGTCCTGTTGAATCCGCCCCAAGCGTTGGCTGAGCGCTCCCATGTCCGGGGTGTCGCCCTTCTCAAGGGCGCCGACGAGCTCAGCTTGCTCCGCTTCGAGATCTTCCACTTCTGCCTCACACTTCTCAACCCGCTTCTCCAGCGGCTGGCGTTCCTTGAAAAACTCCTGCCTAAGTCGTGCCTGCTCCCGTTTGCGTGCCTTGCGCTCGTCACCCGTTGTTGCCGGTGTTTCGACGGCCAGGGACGTCTGGGCGGCCGTTTCGGCAGCCAGCTTCTCCCGGTAATAATCGTAACCGCCGTGGTAGAGTTTGATGCCGCTCGGCGTAATGGCGATGATTTTCTGGGCTAAGTGACGCACAAACTCGATGTCGTGACTGACCAGGCAAAGCGTTCCGGCGTGGTCGCGCAAGGCCAGTTCGAGGGACTCACGTGACTCAACGTCCAAGTGAGTGGTTGGCTCGTCGAGAAGCAGAAGGTTGCAGGGCTGGAGGAGCAAACGAGAGAGCGCCAGGCGAACTTTCTCCCCTCCACTGAGAACCTGGACGGTCTTGGTGACGGCATCTCCCGAGAATCTGAACGCACCCAACAGGTCCCGGATCTCTCCGTCTGATCGTTCTGCTGTGGCCCGTCGGGCTGTCTCGAAGACCGTTGCGTTCGGGTCCATCACGTCGGTGAAATCCTGGGACAGGTAGCCCACGTTTACGTGGTGTCCGAGCACGCGTTTACCCTCAACTGGCGCCAAGGCGCCGGCGAGAATGCGCAGGAGTGTGGTTTTGCCCATCCCGTTGAGGCCGACAATGGCGGCCTTCTCTCCCCGCTCGATCCGGACGTCGATATTGCGCAAGATCCACTTCCCCGGACTGTAGGCGAAGCCGACGTCGTCCAGGCGAGCCACTTCGACTCCTGAGTGCGGGGGCGGAGGAAGGGTGATGCGTGGGGGCTTCATGCGGAGCTGAACCGGGGTCACCACCTCCATTTTCTCGAGCATCTTCACTCGGCTCTGAACCTGGGAGGCCTTGGTGTTCTTGGATCGAAATCGCTCAACAAAGCGCTCCACTTGCTCCCGCTTCCGGTTCTGGTTCTTTGCCGCCGAAAGCTGCTGAAGGTAACGCTGCTCACGTTGTTCCATGTACCAGTTGTAGGGGCCGCTGTAGCGTGTCACCTGAGTGGCTACTACCTCGATCGTTACCCGGGTCAACGTGTTGAGCAGGTAGCGGTCATGGGAGATCAGCAGGAGTGTGCCGGGAAATGCGCCCAGGAATCCGCGCAACCATTCCACCGCGGGGACGTCGAGATAGTTCGTCGGCTCGTCGAGTAACAGCACATCTGGTTCCCCGACGAGCGTTCGGGCAAGCTCCGCGCGCATCTGCCACCCCCCGCTGAACGCGTTAAATGGACGCGCGAAGTCCTCAGTAGAGAATCCGAGCCCACCCAAGGCTACCTTCGCCCGCGTCTCAACCTGGTACCCGCCCTGGTGCTCGAACTCTGTCTGGAGGTCGCCCAGCCGCTTCAGCTGGCGGTCGTGGTCTTCACCGGTGGTTTCAGCCAGGGAGGTCTCGAGGGTACGGATCTGCTCGTGGATCCGACGCAGTTCGGGAACAGCGTCCGTCACGTAGGTTAGCAGGAAGCGCCCTTCCTGGTGAGGATTGAGTTGCTGCCGGACATATCCGAGGCGCAGTTCGCCGGGGACCAGGACGCTGCCCTTGTCCGGGGAGCTGGTGTCCGTGATCAGGTCGAAGAGCGTACTCTTGCCTGCGCCATTCGGCCCGACGATACCGACCCGTTCCCCGGGGTGCACGGTGACCGTTACGTCCTCGAGTACCTGCTGCGTACCGAATGCTTTACACACTGAATTGAACTGAATCATTGACGCTCCGTCGCACCTTCCTGAACACACCCCCCGGCCCCCTCCTCTTCGGGCATCTCGCGGAAGACGACCAACGATGAGTGGGGCGGAGTTGCGTTCATTCAAGGCGGGAAAAACCAGACGTTGGCATTCCGTCACAGGATGCTCTGCAGTGCGGGGCGCAGGGGCGGCATTCGACCATCCGAGCCGGCCGTGCCGAAGGCGGACACTGGGCAAAGCAGAAAAGCATGGGTATTTTAGCCACCTTCACGTCGTTTGGCGAGCGCCCGGGCGCTTGGGCTCGCCATGGGCGCCCTCGGCATTGACATATTGGCATGGAACCGTGAATCCGCTGCTACCCAAACCATTCCAGAACATCGCCTTGATACACGCTGGGAACTCTCCTGCTCAGCCGGACGTCTACCGAGCTACCTGTGAAGGGCGGGATGTCCTCGTAAAGACCTACCGCACGAAACCGCTCTTCGTACGCCTGCTGTTTGGACGTAGAAACCTGCGCCATGAGAATGATGTCCTCTCTCTGCTACAGGATCTGCCCCACGTGCCTCGCTTGTATGACATGCCGGACCGAGACACCCTTCTCATGGAGTTCGTCGCCGGGCACGGGTACGTGCCGGACGGACGAGACAGCGATGTGACAGCCCTGCCGCCTGTGGCGTTCTTCGAGGAACTGAAGGGGCTCCTTCAGACGATCCATCAGCGCGGGATCAGCCACGGTGATATGCGCCGCAGGAACGTCCTGTGGGCAGACGATGGGCGCCCCGTACTCATAGACTTCGGGCTGTCGCTATCCTGCAACGGACGCCTTTCCTTTTTGCGTCGAGCGGTGTTCAAGCTGTGTCGGCGGGCGGACCTGTTTGCCGTGGTGAAGATGCAGGAATCGTGCTGCCCGGGATCGCTGACCGCAGAGGAAGAACGCCTCCTGACGGAGATTCCCTGGCATCTGCGTGTTGGGCGATTCCTTAAACAGAGAATCTACCGTCGTTTCCTCAAGCAGCGTGTCTGGCGCCGTCGACTTGAGCGCCTGCGGCGTGGCTCCACCACCACGAAGTCCTGTTAAAGCCGTGCCCGCTGGGCGCACCCACCATCCCGGGCGTCCTCTACCAGCGATAGTAGCGATACGGATCGTCCTCGGCCTCCGGCACCTGTAGATAGAAACTCTCCAGCCATGGTCCCGGCCGCTCGAAGCGGGGCTCGCCGACCAGACCTCCGGTCTTGTAGGTGTCGTTGACGCGCACGACCAGGACATTCTCTCCCTCTGCCCTCAACAGGCCCGGAGTCATGCTGAACACGCGGGGGAATGACCAGTAGTCCTCCGGGTTCGTCTTCTTGGTGACTTCGCCCAGGAAATGGCCATTGAGCCAGACCCAAGATTCATCATCGACCGGGCCGAGACGGAGCTTGAGGTTGGTCGCTTGGGCACGCTTCGGTGTCGCGAAGCGGACACGATACCAGAAATGTCCATTGTAGTCTCCCAAGTCGGGCCATTGCTCATCGAACGGCGGGCCGGGAACGCGGATCGGCTTCCAGGTTGAGTCGTCGAAGCCCGGCTTCCACCACCCTTCCTTTCGTCCGGCGTTCTCACGGTCAACATGCCCCGTCCAGCGCCCCTGGAGTGTCTGCCTGTGGGGCGTCTGAGGCGTCCGCAGGTTGTCCAAGAGTGGCGTACTGAACTGTGCTCCCGCGTTGGCAAGCAGCCGGGAGATGAGGAAGACCGTGCGTCGGTACGTGGTGCGCGTGTAGGGCTTCGCCTCAGCATCGAGCATCCATGGGGCCACTTGGCACAGCACAACTCGGCCGGCGCCAACGGGAATGATACGCAGGACCGGCGTCCCGACCTCGAACTCACCGGTCAGGGCTGTGGTTTCCAGCTGTGTCCGCCAATGCAGTTCGGCATTCGAGACTCCGGTCAGCAGGGGATGGTCGAGATTCTGAGCGGATCCGGAGTAAGTAACGATCTTCTCCGCGCTGCAGGATTCGCCTACCAGAGCGGTCACTTCAGCGTGAGCCAGGCCCAGACCGATCGCGGTCGCTCCAGCTGTGACGCGTTTCCGGATGTCAGGCAACTCCAGCGCTCCGGGACCAACGACCAGGCATGGTCGGGAGCCGATGGGAGGCAGCTGTTCGACCAGGGATACACCAAGTGTGGTCAGGAGCCGTCGTCCCCTCGTGTCGCCCAGGTATGCCACTGGCCCGTTCGCTGGGGTTGCGGGTCGCGAGGACGCATAATGAACGAGGCCGAGACAGATGCGGTCTGCGACTGGGTCCGCCTGCGTCCTTCCGGTTACGTCCAGCTGACAGAATATGACCCGTCCCTGCCCTTCTCGGTATTCCAGCAGCGGGGCATACTGCAAGTCAAAGCCGCAGTCGATCAAAGGCGTCCAGTTGCCTTTGGGTGGCTTCTCGATGAGGGCGGATGCCACGTTGCCGGCATTTCCGCAGCGCCAGACGCGGGTGTTGCGGAATCCGCACCAGTCCCACTTCGGGTTTGCTTCTTCGACGGGTGGCAGGTCAAGATGAGAGGCGGTCAGAGTCGCCGCGCCTCGCCAGTTGCGCAGATGGGCATCCGAGAGTCCGGTCAGAGCGGGGTGGTCCGGAGAACGAACAAAGGCGCGGCGCATGCCGTGCAGGTTCATCCGGAACCCAAAACGTCGTTCGAGCGTCTGTGCCGTCTGCTCGAACACAATGACACCCATGCCTTCTCGCACACGCTCGAGTGGAGGACAGGGAGCTGCCCCCGAGAGGGCTTCCCGGCCGATGATGAGGAGATCACAGGAGCCCAGATCGGCATTGGCCTCGACGTGTTCTGCTTTCACCCCCAGCCGTTCGAGAAGCTGCTGTGTCTTGCCTACGGGATCGTACAGAGCCACTCGGCCGGGCACGCCGTTCGTTGGGCTCGGGACCAGCAGACGGAACTCGAACGTATCGTGTTGCTTTGAACCGTCGTCGAAAGCGAATGTGGCTTCGATCACGTGCGGTGCCTGAGATGTGGCGTCGCGGCTGATGTGGAACCGGATCGGGACGAACTCCACGGCGCCTGGCGCGATTGTGACCTTTCCTCGATCGGCCCAGCCTTCCAGCTTCGTCGAACAGGTGTAGCGGCACTCACGCGCTCGCCGGGAGTCGTTCACAATGACAAGCTGCTTCTCAACTCGATCTCCGGGGACGAAGACATGGTCCTTGCTCGTGAAGCGGCCGGGGCCTCCGCCGATGTAGGCGAGCAGTGGCTGGTTCCAGCGCAGGAACGACCGGCCGATGGATGTCGGTCCATGGCTTCCCACTTCAGGATCATCGATGTATTGCCCACCTTCGAAGAGCGTGTCAGGGACGATTCCCGGCGTCTGCAGATCGACCAGTGCGGACGGGTTTGGTCTGCGTGGTGTATGACGTGTCCGGCGCCACAGGTCTCCCTGATCCCACGGGAGCATTGCTGATATCCCCCAGGTGCGGTGAGCCCGCCAGTTGTCATCTGCGAACCACGTCTTGATCGCCAAGTGCGTACTCTCGACTCCTTTGATGCCGGCGTTCAGGCTACCCCAGTGAAACGGTTTCTTCCTGCCCCAGAGCCGTTCCTCAATATCGACTGCCCGCTTCTTCGTGGTTGTCATCGCGTAGGCGTCCTCGCCGATGATTGCCGCCGCGAATTCGGAATCCCATAGCTGCTGAAAGGCTTCACACCGCCAGATGAACTGAGGGCCGCGGTAGCTTGACCAGGATGAGATGTGGGGTAAGCCCCATTCCACGAAGAACAGTGGCTTAGTTCCTTCCGTTCCCCAGTGTTCGAGCCAGTCGGAGCGCTCCTGACGGGGTGCCCAGTTCAGGTAGATGTTGACGGTATGCATGTCACCGAGGTTCCCTGACTGGTGGTGGTAGACAGGGCGGGTCGGATCGATGGTTTTGGTGATGTCTGCCGCAAGGCGAGCTTGCTTACGGGTTCGGCCTCGATAGCTGCTACCCTTGTAGGTGAGCGCGTCGGTGATTGCGTCGGGGTCGTAGACGCCGTCGATCCGGAGGGGGTTCTGGTCTCCATAGTACCCGGTCGAGTTGTGGTTCATCGCATACAGAATGACGCTTGGATGGTTCTGAACTCGGCGGATCAGCCATTGGCTCAGCTGCGTGTAACGCTCTCGCTGCCCGTCCGAGTCGAGTTTCCAGTTGAAGTCCTTGCAGTGGGGCAGGGAGAACGAAGTGAGCATACCCGTGCGATCCGCGGCTTCGAACAGGGCGTCCAGGTAGCCGACAGACCCGGGTTGGAAGTGGTAATTGGCGGTGATGAGGAAATTGAATCCGTACTCCTGCATGCGCCGACAGGTGTTGAGAGCTCCCGTGAGGCAAGCCTTGTCGGCCGGGCTGTTGATCGTTCGATTGTGGAGGGCCCGAAGGCGGATCGGTCGGCCATTGAGCATGAAGTCACGTCCCTGGATCCAGAACTCGCGGAAGCCGAAACGCACAGGGAGGGATTCATCAAGAATGCGACCGGACCCCGGATCCAGGATGGTCACTACTGCTTCATACATATTGCCGGGGGTGTCGGTGTCCCAATGCTTCGCGTCCCTCCATGGGTAGGCCCCGGAGACGCGGCCGGCGGCGACCGTCAGTGACCGGCGTGGGAGGCGTCGAACGAGGCGTCCTGATGCCAGAATGCGTCCCTCAACCGCCACCTGGGCCTGCTTGGTCTCACGCAGCCCAACGTCTAGCGTGATCGTCTGCTTCCGCGTTGATGTGATGACGTGGATGTCGGTGATCGCACTCTCGCGCGGCTCGGAGACCAGAAACACATCGCCGGTGATGCCTTTGAGCGCGACACTCGCTTTGTTCTTGAACGCCCGGTCGGGCGCCATGAACACAGTAGATTCCTTCTCAAGCGGACGAGCGGTCACACAGATGGATAGGACGTGATTCTCCCCCGGGCGCATATGTTCGGACAAGTCGACCAAACCGCCGGGGAACCACGCTTCCCCGGCGTCTTCGCCATCCACCAGAACCCGACCATGTGTCTGCAGCATGGTGAAATCCAGGAGGATTCGTCTTCCCGTCCAGGATTCGGGAATGGTCACATCGCGCTGGTACCATGCTTGGTCCACTTTGGCAAAGTCCAGGATTTCCTCAAGAAAGGGAGCGACGGTGACGCGCTGTGGGACTTCCGCGTCAATGTTCGCGCTTTCCGGCCAGATTCCTGGCACTTTGAACCAGCCCCAACAGTCACCTTTGTTGGGGAGTTTCCTGGGGTCCTCCTCCGTGAGAATTGGTCGGAATCGCCAGAGAGCGTTGAGGCAAACCGTTTCCCGGCTTGGGGATGTTTGACGCCAGGCTTTGTTCATCAGCCATGGCGTTCTGACTCCCTTGGGCAACGCGGCGTCCGACCTGTTCATGACGCGCTCTCCGGCCACGACGATGCGGATGTTCTCGAACTCGGCGCGTCCGGCGCTGCCGAAATTGGCCGGACCAAGCTGCACGTAGGCGGCGTTGCGGGGAATGCGGTAGATGCGGTCGCAGTCCGTCCAGTCCGTTGTTCCGGTCGCATTGAACACATTTGGCCATTCTCCCACACGCTTCCCTTTCGCATCGTGGAAAGACATGGCCAGCCTGGCGTTCTGCCAGCTTTCCTTGCCAAGCAGCACCCCACTGGTTCGCATCCTCATGGTCAGGCGGAGCTTGGCCCACTCCGGCTTGAGGTCCACACGCTGACTGATCGCTGAGTAGCTCCCCTCCAGGCGAAGCCAGGCACGGTTACCTTCCCGCTCCACGGTGAGCCCTTTGGCCGTGGACCAGCCTTCCGGGTGACCATCGCCGTTCGTGTCAACTGCGAAGCTGCCATTTCGCACCAGATTGCCCGGGACGTCCTGGGCCTGAAGGCGGGGCGATTGCAGACAGACGTGCAGCAGAATACCGGCGCAGATTGCGGCAGCTCTGGTGCAACATGAGAGCAGGCGGGTGTTCATGGTATGTCCTCTCCTTATTCAGGGGGCGTCCCACAGGCCGCGGAGATCCGTTGACCCGGGGGACGAAGCACGCATAATGTAGCTCCGGAGAGCGGCGGCCGGAAACGTCAGCTCGCGTGACGCCCTGCCATTGTTGAAGGGGTGAGTCGTCTCAGGTCTCAGGTGGCTGATTGCCGATGGTTGAAATCCATCCCTGACCGCCTACGGTTGGGTGAGTCATTGTGGCGGCCTGCCGACCTGTCAGCGTCGCTAACGGCGAGGATCGTGTGCCCGTGCCACCCGCCCGCAACATTCTGTCTTGCTGTTTGCCCTTCGCCGTGGGGCTTGTTGCGTGTCTGTTTCCCTGCGTTGCCATGGCTGCCGTTCCCTGCGCACCCAGTTGGGAAGAGATTGAGGCAGACTGGGTGCTGCAGGAGACGATCCGGGCCGGAGTTCAGCGTACCAGTGTCAGTCGCAGTGACGATGCCGCGGGAGCGTGTGACGGGGTAAAGGATGGTAAATGGGGGTTCCACACGGGCCGAGCCAAGGAACCATGGTGGCAGGTCGACCTGGGGAAGACGCTGCCTCTTGACCGCGTTGTCGTCTTCAACCGTTGCGATGGCTCTGCGAGTCGTGCCAACAGCCTGTCGGTCCTTCTCTCCGACGACGGTAAGACCTGGCATAGGGTCTACACACACAATGGGGGAGTTTTCGGTGGGCATCCCGATGGGAAGCCTCTATCCGTTTCCATCGTCGGCAAGAACGGGCGCTTCGTCCGCCTGCAGATTCCGGGAGACACGTTCCTGCATCTGGACGAGGCCGAAGTCTACGCGACGGCAGACCCCAGCCGGAACATTGCCCTCAACCAACCGGCCGATCAGGTCAGCACGTCGCAATGGTCGACGCCCCGACTGAAGGCCTCTACGACGGTTCAGTGGGCGGCGCGAACGCAAGAGCTGCTTTCAAGAGTACCCAGGCTCTTGGCGGAAGTGTCCGGGGTGGGAGAGGGGACGGCGCGTGAGTTGCACACCCTCGCCGACCTCAGGGCCAGGAACCCGAAGGCAAGTGCTCCGGAGGCGTGGAAGGCTCACTACCTGATCGTGCGCCGTCTGATCCGCAGGCTGATGTTGCGCCATCCGTTACTCAACTTCGATGATCTTCTTGTAACCAAACGTGTCCCGGGAACGTTCTGCCACATGTCGGATCAGTATTATGGCTGGTGGTCCAGCCCGGGGGGAGGGATCCATGTGCTGCGGAGCTTTGCATCCGACACGCCCTCTATCATTCCCCTGACAGAGAATCTGTTCGACGCCCCCGGGAACGTCGTGCGTCCTATGATCTCCCATGATGGCCGGCGCGTCCTTTTCAGTTGGTGCCGGTACTACCCGACACTCTCCCAGGAGCGAAACAAGCTGGCCAAGGGCAACGTTCCGGAGGATGCCTTCTATCACGTTTTTGAGATGAATATCGATGGGACGGGACTGCGTCAGCTCACGCGCGGGAAGTACGACGACTTCGATGCGCGTTACCTGGCCGATAACAGGATTGTGTTTCTGTCCACACGGCGAGGGCAGGCCATTCAGTGCGGCCAGCAGAGCGCGTCGGCTACCACAGCTTCACCTGCCCTGCCGGATTGCTACGTTCGCTGTGGAGGTGGGGCGAGTCGTCCGGTGGCCGTCTATACCCTCCACACCATGGACGGGGACGGCTCGAATCTCTACGCAATATCACCGTTCGAGATGTTCGAGTGGACTCCGGCCATTTCTCACGATGGGAGCATTCTCTACTCCCGTTGGGACTATATCGACCGCCACAACATGCCTTACATGGGGCTCTGGGCTATCAACCCGGACGGGACCAATTCCCGTCTCGTCTACGGCAATTTCACCAAGTCTCCTCATTGCAGCTTCGAGCCTCGCCCCATACCGAATTCTCACAAGATCGTGTTCACCGCCTCTGCTCACCACGCCCAGACCATGGGCAGCCTTGTACTGTTCGACCCGCGCAAGGGGAACGAGGGGAGTGAACCGTTGACTCGGCTTACGCCGGAGGTCGTGTTTCCCGAGATCGAGGGATGGCCGACTTCCTACTACGCGAACCCGTGGCCACTCTCGGAGGATCTGTATCTCGTGTCCTGGAGCCCCAAGCCCATTGGCCGGCAGAGCAACATCAACGCGCCCAACGCTCTGGGTGTCTACCTGTTCCACGTCGAAGGTACCCTTGAGCTCTTGCACAGAGATCCTGACATCTCCACTTGCTACCCCATACCGATCGCTTCCCGCAAGCGCCCGCCGGTGTACTCTCCAGCCCCCCTTCCGAACGACAGCGTGGCCGGGCGTTTCCTTGTCTTGGACGTCCAGGAGGGCTTATCCAACACGCAACGAGGAGATGTCTCCGCCCTGCGAATCATCGCGGTCCCTGCCAAGACTCAGCCCAATATGAATCGTCCCGTTCTTGGGCTGACTCGAGATGACCCCGGGAAGTGCCTGCTCGGAACGGTCCCGGTCGAGGCGGACGGCTCGGCGCTCTTCCACGTCCCTGCTGGCGTGATTGTCTTTTTTCAGGCACTTGGCAAAGACGGAATGGCGATCCAGACGATGCGCAGCGCGACTCACGTGCAGCCAGGACAGACCTTGACTTGCGTGGGGTGTCACGAGTCTCGCTACTCAGCGCCACCCGTCAAACGGTCGCTCGCCGCCGTTCGGCCTCCATCACGGATTCGTCTCGGGCCGGAGGGGGCCTGGCCTTTGCGGTTCGATCGGCTCGTGCAACCTGTTCTCGATGCGTCCTGCGTTCGCTGCCATCGGCCCGGAAGTCCGAACAAGGCTGCTGCCGCATTGGACCTGACCCCCAAAGCGGCTTACAGGAGTCTGGTGGCCTACGGCAAACCCAGTCTGCGTGACCACGTCAAGCGGCGATACTCCCAGAGCAAGTCGCTTGAGGGGCAGTGCGTCGCCAGGAGCAGTGCGCTGTTCGCCAAGCTGCGTGGGGCGAAGGGACATCACGGCGTGGTTCTGGATGCCTCCGCTCTCGAGCGCTTGACGGTGTGGATGGATTTGTATGCCCACGATATAGGATCGTTCAGTAAAGACCAGGAGAAGCGGCTCATCAGCCTGCGTGAACGCTCTCGGCCCATCCTGGTGGAAAGGTAAATCGCGCTGTGAGAGTCCCCTTATTTTTCGGGTATGCCCTGCTGGTCATAGGCCTACTTCCGGCGGGCAGTTGTCGGCGCCCTCCCGCCGTCCGCGACCGCGAGGCAGCGACCAAGGTCGATCGGCAACCGCGGATCCGTCCCGACTATGTTGGGGTGACGTTCCCCCCAAATATCGCTCCGCTCAATTTCCAGATACAGGAACCCGGCAACGCATTCGCCGTGGAGATCCGGAGCGGGGAAGAGGAACCCCGAGTCATCAGTTCGGCAACCGGTAGCATCCGGATCCCTACCGAGGACTGGCGGGCGCTGCTTGAGCGTGCAGCCGGCCACACCATTCGTTTCACGGTGTACACTCGCGACTTGTCCGGACGATGGCGCCGTTTCTCCCCGATTGAGAACACGGTGGCCCCGGACCCTATCGACAGCGTCCTTGTTTACCGCTTCATGAACCCAATCTACAACTACTGGGATAACATCGGTATCTATCAGCGCGATCTGACCACCTTTGACCGTGATTTGATCGTGCACGGGCGGTCCTTCAAGCATGGTTGCACGAATTGCCACTCTTTCAGCAGCAACTGTCCAGACACATTGAGCGTGGGGATCCGCACGAGCGAGTACGGTAGCGCAACCCTCCTTGTGCAGGATGGTGCAGTAACCAAAATCGGCAGCAAATGGGGGTATACGGCCTGGCATCCAGATGGCCGGACCGCGGCTTACTCGCTGAACAAAGTTCGTCAGTTCTTCCACGCGATCGGGCCTGAAGTGCGGGATGTGGTTGACCTGGATTCCGATATCGTCCTGTACCGCATCGGGGCATCGGAGGCCACGACGTCATCAGCGATCGCGAATCCGGAGCTTATGGAGAGCTACCCCACGTGGGCGCCCGACGGGAAGACCCTCTACTTTTGTTCGGCGCCCTTCCCGTGGAAGAGCCGCGACCGCATGCCGCCAGAGAACTACAAGGACGTCCGGTACAGCTTGATGAGGGTGCCCTACGACCCCGACAGTGACACATGGGGAGTGCCGGAAACCGTGGTTTCGGCCGAGGAAACGGGTAAGAGCGTTCTGTTGCCGCGCGTGTCGCCCGATGGGCGTTTCGTGCTCTTCTGCATGTGTGAGTACGGCTGTTTCCCCATCTACCAGCCAAGCAGCGACCTCTACATGCTGGAGGTGACCACGGGAGAGTACCGGCGGCTCGATATCAACAGCAACCAGTCCGAGTCCTGGCATTCGTGGTCGAGCAACAGCCGTTGGATCGTCTTCACCAGCAAGCGGCGCGATGGGTTGCTCTCTCGGCCTTACTTCTCCTATGTAAGCTCGGATGGCACCGTTCAGAAGCCATTTGTCCTGCCCTGTTCTGACCCAGCCTATCTGGATCAGACGTTGAAGGGGTTCACGGTTCCGGAGCTGGTTACCGGGCCCGTGCGAGCCAGACCGCGGCCTATGGCCCGGGCCGTCCGCTCCCCAAAAAAGGTCACTCTCAAGCTCCCCGATGTTTCCATGACCGCAGCCAAGCAGAAAGTCCCGCCTGGCTCTTCGCCATTGCAGGAGTACCCCTGGCAACCCGATCGGGAGTAACTCGCGGTTACCGCATCAGATGGAGATTGGCCATGGACACGCCGCTCAGCATGGCTCCCACGATCCCGAGGAAGCCCTGATCGGTTCCACAGATGAAGAGGTTGTCGATCGGTGTGGTTCCATCGAGGCACTTCACCGGGCTTCCGTAAACGGTCCCATTGATGTGTCCTGTGTAGCGCTTGATCGTCTTGGGAGTGAACATATCCGTGGCGATGATGGCTTCGGTCAAGCCCGGGTGCCGAGAATCGAGCCAGCGGCGCTGGTGCACCAGGACGTCGTTCTTGCGCTCCGCGTAGGCGTCCGGGGCAAGTGAGAACCACTGGCCATAGTCGGCCAGATGGGTCAAGCGCACCATATGTGCCGTGCTTCTTTCATCGTCTGGCACGGCGAAATTCCGAGGGGCGCAGATGACCCCGCTGGAGAAGTCGACGAGGTCGTTGGGGCGCCCGTAGTGGAAGTGCCGGGACTCGCTAAAGAACTCGATGCTGGCATTGAGGCCAAAGTCCCGTGCAGGCTGATTGAGCACGAAGATGCTCTCCACAAAACCGAGCTCCCCGGCCGGGTGCTCCCCGCCGTCACCCTCCCCTGCATCGCACATGGCCATTGTTTCCGGGTATCCGGCCGAGGAGAGTACGGCCCCCACGCTGATCTCTGAGGCGTCATCCAACTCAAGCGCAGTGGCGCTGCCGGCGTCAACCCGGATCTGTCGCACGCCCTTGCGCAGCAGAAGCTCGCCCCCGCAGGCACGGTAGCGGTTGGTGAGCAGATCGATGATCTGCCGGACCCCGATCGCGGGCCGCCAGAAGCCCTCAAAGAAGAGACTCTCGAACATGATACAGAACTGGTTGAAGTCCATGTCATGCTCTCGGGCATTGCCGTAGAACATGAGGGGACAGAGGATCATGTCGTTAAGCACGGGATCGCGGATGAGCTCAGCCAGCCGCTCTCTAGCTGATCCTCCCGCGGTACTGAGGGTGAACGAGTCGTTTTCTCGAACCAGCGATATGAGTGCCCGAAACCCGTCGATCTCGCGTGGGAACACGTCTGCTACGCTGCTGCAGAGGTCCTCGACATCGTTGGTGAAAATGAGTTGGCTGTCGGGAAAAGCGATGGTGGAGAACGTCTGCTCACAGATATCCAGGTCGTCGCGTCTCAAGCGCAGTTGGCGGAGAAGTCGGTTCAAAGGCGCGCGCTTGTTTTTCGCGTCGGGCAAATTGGTGACGGCATGCAGCCCCACATCGAACGGAATCCCCTGCCTCCGATAGTAGGAATTCAGGCCTCCGGGGATGCTGTGGCGCTCGAGAATGCAGACGCTCTTGTCGTAGTGTGCCAGTCGGATTCCGGCTGCCAGGCCGGACATTCCTGCCCCGATGATGGCGATGTCGTAGTGCATGGAGCCCCGTGTTGTCTTCGTGTTACCGCGTGTTCTTCCCCATGCGCAGGACGAGCGCCGTGCGGCAGGGGAGGTACAGGTGGACACAGTGCCGGAGAGTTTTTCCGTCCCTGCGGGGCTGCGTGAAGTAGGATTGTCCCGCGGCGATTCTGCCCTGGCCGCCGAACGCGGGTGCGTCGCTGTCCAGCGCGGGTTCAAGCCTGCCGGGCGCAGGTAGCTCGACTGACAGATCCTGGTAGGACTCGGTCGGATGGAGATTGGCAAAGACGAAAAGCCCTCCCCGCTCAAAGGCCAACACGTGTCGATTGTCGTCAGCCAGGAGTAGGCGCGGTGGGTTGCTCTGCAGGCAGCTTACGTCTTCGACCAACCTCAGCAGGGCCTGGTCAAAAGCCGCCAGCTGACCGTATTTGAGGCCGGCGTTCTCACGCAAGGACCATCGACGCCTGGCGTGTTCGTACGACCATCCGTTGCCCTCGCGTGGGAAGTCAATCCACTCTGGATGCCCGAACTCATTTCCCATGAACGTCAGGTACCCGTGCCCTGCCGTCAACGCGGTCATCATGCGGGCGAGTTTGTGCAGGGCGATGCCCCGGTCGACAACAGGGCCGTGTGCGTCGACGTGCATCGCGTTGTACATAGCGGAATCGAGCATCTCGAAGAGGAACGTCTTCCCCCCTACGATGGCCTGGTCGTGAGACTCCACATAGCTGATCGTCCGCTCGTCGTCCCGGCGGTTTGTCAGCTCGTGCCACAGATAGGTCATGTGCCAGTGTTCGTCCGGCGTCTCGGTGACCCATTTGAACCAGAAGTCAGGAAGGCCCATTGCCAATCGGTAGTCGAAACCACAGCCTCCCGCGGACGGGGGGGCGGCGAGACCCGGAATCCCGCTGACATCTTCGGCGATCGTGATGGCTTGCGGGGCCACGCTGTGGATCAGCTCGTTGGCGAGTGCCAGGTAGGCCAGGGCGTCATCGTCCACCGAGTCATCGAAATACTGATCATAGGTCGTGAACACCGTTCCGAGACCGTGGTGTGTGTAGAGCATGCTGGTGATGCCGTCAAACCGGAAACCGTCCACATGGAACTCCTCCAGCCAGAATCGGCAGTTCGAGAGAAGAAAGTGCATGACCTCCGGGCGGCTGTAGTCGAAGCAGCGGGAGTCCCAGACCGGGTGAATGCCGCGCGCTCCTTCGTGGAAGTACTGGTACTCCGACCCGTCCATGCGCGACAGTCCCTCGACGTCGTTCTTCACGGCATGGGAGTGGACCAGATCCATGATCACGGAGAGGCCGAGCTCATGTGCTCTGTCGATGAGGGATTTGAGTTCTTCAGGTGTACCGAAACGCGAGGATGCAGCAAAGAAACTGGATACATGGTAGCCGAAAGAGCCGTAGTATGGGTGCTCCATAACGGCCATCAGCTGAACGGTGTTGTAGCCGGCCTGCACGATCCTGGGGAGTGTCTGGTCCCTGAACTCAGCGTAAGTGCCGACAGCAGCCTTCTCCTGAGCGATGCCGACATGTGCCTCGTAGACGAGCGGCTGAACCGGGGGACGGGAAGGAGTTGGAGCCTTCCATTCGTAGGGCTGTGAGGGGGCCCAGACCTGAGCGTTGAAGATGTGCGTTTCGGCGTCCTGGACGACTCGATTTGCGTAGGCGGGGATTCGGTCGCCTCGGCCACCGGACCAGTAGACACTCAACCGGAAGAGGTCTCCGTGGTGCAGAGCTTCGCGCGGCAGGCGGCACTCCCATACGCCATCTTCCCGGCTCCGCTCGAACGGATGTCCCCGACTCTCTTCCCAGTTGCAGAACTCGCCGACGAGGACAACGCCGGTTGCGTTCGGCAGCCACTCACGGAGGATCCAGCCGGTCTCTGTCCCGTGCAGTCCGAAGTGCAGGTGACCGGCGGCGAACTCCCGGAGAGACACGTCTCCGTTGTCGGTGAGTCGCTCGCGCCAAACCGTCACGCATTGTCCGCGATGATCGATATGGCCTCGGAAAGGCACAAGGTAGGGATCATCGAGGAGATGTGGTGTGGTACACGTCCGATTGCTTGGGGCCATGATCTCCGCCTATCGACACCACGGTCAGAAGGTATTGACCAATGGCCGGTTCAGCATGGTTTCGTAGATATCGAAATACGCCCGCGCCGTAACCGAATGGTTGAACCGTTCACGCCCCTCCTGCATCACCCGCCGGACCTGGACCGCGCGGGCTTCCTCGGGCTGGGAGTGGAAGGCCATCGCCTGGTCAACAGCCCAACGCAGTCCGTTTGAGTCGAACACGTTGAAAACGAAGCCGTTGCCCGTGCTTTCGCCGACATCCATGGCCGTCACCGTGTCGTGAAGCCCGCCGGTATCATGGACGATCGGGAGGGTTCCGTAGATTGCGCTGATCATCTGGGGAAGGCCGCAGGGCTCGAACTGCGAAGGCATCAGCATGTAGTCGGCCGCGGCATAGCCCAGGGCCGACAGGTCTTCGTCAAAGTCACACACGGCGACACGCTGGTAGAAATCGTGTTGACGGACCACATCGCGGAAGTGCTTCTGGAATGCGCCATTGGCTACCACAGCCACTTGGAGACCTTCCTCCCAGTAATCGGAGATGAGTCCGTAGAGGATCTCGGTGACCAAATGCGGCCCCTTCTGAACGGGGTCCAGACGTGATGGCCAGAACAGCAGAGGAGCGGAGGGGTTTTCCTCCAGACCAAGGTGCTTTTGCAGGGCCAGCTTGTTGGCCAGCTTACCCTCAACATGGGTATCTGGGGTGTACTGACAGGCAAGGCGCTCGTCAATTTCAGGGTCGAACACCGCGTCCGGCGCGTTGAGAATGCCGCTTGCGCACCCCGCCTCCTTTTTCTGTGCGAACTCATGGCGGATGTGAGGCGGAACAAAGGGGTGCTTCCCTTCCACAATCTCGTCCAGGAAGGTTGGACTCACGGTGTTGATGAAGTGTGCCGCGAAGATCCCACTGGTCAGGAGGTCCACGGGAACGCTTGAGCGCGTTGTCTCATAGTTGGTGGGAACACTGGCATAATAGAGATAGCGCCAGAATTCCGCCGCATCCATTCCGCTGTCCTCGACGGTCTCCAGCGTGACTGTTGTTGTATGGATATTGTGGACGGTGAAGAGACAGGGGATGCTGAGGCGGCGGGCCATCGCGGGAATGAGGCCGGTCATCCAGTCATTGCAGTGGATCAAATCCGGCTGCACCAGCGGGATGATGTTGTTGATCACCTCGCGCTGGAACGCCATCGCGATCTTCGGGTTCTCCAGATCGTACCCCCCGTAAACTTCATCACGGTAGTAAAAGATGCGGTCTTCGGCGAGATGGATGCGGGAGTCGGGCAGTTTCCGTTGGTAGAGCAGGAGTTCCTTGTCGATGAGTCGATGGACGTCGATGTGGAACATCTGCCGGTAGTGCGGCAAGGCGACGTGCACATCTGCTCCCAACTCAAAGAGGGCAGATACCAATGACGCTGACACGTCTGCGAGGCCGCCGGCCTTGGCGCTAAGGCGGTTCGCCATGTTCCCCATGCCCGACGGGAGGTAGGTGATCTCCGGTGTCACGATGAGGATTCGGGGATTGCGTTTCTTCTTGCCCTTGATCGTGGTCTTCATGACACTTTCCCATCTGCCCAGGTGATGAACCCGGGCATCACGCCGGACCAGTCTTCACCATCTGCGATGACTCGGGCAGTGAAGCCGAAGCGCCCGGTCGTCGTGCAGGTGATTGTCTGGCGGTACAGATAGACGCCCGAACCGCGGTCTTCGACAATCTCCATGTCCGCCACATGGCTCTCAAGGATCTCGTTCTGCGGGTCCACCGGTCCATAGTAAACCTGTACATCCACCTCTTCCGGGCGAAGCTCGCCCAAGTGTACTTCCGACTCGACCGTGAACGTGTCCCCAACCCGGACCATCGCGACATTGCGATCCGTTGTCGGGAAGCCGGCCCGGACATGGCGCCATTGTGCCCTGAGACGCTTCGATTGGCGCACCAATCCACGGGCGCGATTTGCGTTGTCCGCCGTAAGGCTCTCGTAGGCTGCGAACGCACGCTCGTAGAACGTCTCGCGGTAGTCACACACCATGCGGTGGCTGGTGAACTGCTCCAAGACCATGCGGATCGAGGCTTTCATCATCTTGATCCAGAGATTCGGAAGATCGCCGAACGGGCGGTCGTAATAGCAGGGGATGACCTCATTCTCAAGAACGTTGAACAGGGCCTTCGATTCCACTGTGTCCTGGTATTCCGTACTGTCGTACTCCTCTCCCCGACCGATCGCCCAGCCGTTCTCCGGCCTGTACCCTTCGCACCACCAGCCGTCAAGAACACTGACGTTCAGTCCTCCATTCACAGCCGCTTTCATGCCGGACGTGCCGCTGGCTTCCTGGGGCCGGCGTGGGGTGTTCAGCCACACATCGACGCCCTGGACCATGCTTCGGGCAATCGCGATGTCATAGTCCTCAAGGAACACAAAGCGGTGTCGCAGATTCCGGCTGACGGCGAATTGGACCAACTGCCGGATCAGGTCCTTGCCCGCATCGTCGGCCGGGTGGGCTTTGCCGGCAAAGATGAACTGCACCGGTCGATCGTCGTTCTTCAGGAGCGCTTCGAACCGTTCCGGGTCGCGCAGGAGCAGGGCGGAGCGTTTGTACGTGGCGAAGCGTCGAGCGAAGCCGACCGTCAGCGCATCGTGGTCCAGCACAGACTTGGCTCTGGCAATTTCCGCCCGACTGGCGTTGCGTTGGCCGTATTGCTCCTCTGAGAGCTCCCGGGCCGTGCGCACCAACCGCGAGCGGGAAGACTCGTGGGCCCGCCACAGCTCTTCGTCTGGAATCTGGTCGACACGTCGGAGAACCTTGGGGTCCGCGGGGTCAAGTGACCATTCGGGGCCGATGTAGTGTTCGAGCAGGCCATCGAGTTCGGGGGACAGCCAGGACGGCGCGTGGATGCCGTTGGTGATGTGGCGGATGGGAATCTCGTCCTGGGGGGTGTCGGGCCAGAGGTGTTGCCACATTTTCCGGGCAACATGACCGTGCAGTTCGCTGACACCGTTGCTGTTGCGGGCCATCCGGAGACCAAAAACGGTCATGGACAGTTCGCGTGTTTTGTGGCCGGCTGGAGGTTGCCCCCAGCTCAGCATGAGGTCCGTGGGGATTGCCACTTCACGAGACAAGGCGTCCAAATGAGGACGAAGCAGCTCCGGTTCGAAGGTCTCGTTGCCGGCTGGAACGGGTGTGTGCGTGGTGAACACATTCGTTCGTGAGACGATCTCCAGAGCTCCGTCCAGATCGCATCCCTTGGTCTTCACCAGATGCCCCAGCCGGGCGATGTTCAGGAAGGCAGCGTGTCCCTCGTTGATGTGGCACACGTGGGGATGGTATCCCAACGCCACGAGTGCTCGGTATCCACCCACGCCGAGGAGCAATTCCTGGCGCAGGCGAGTTTCGCGGTTCCCGCCGTACAGCTGGGCGGTTACAGCGCGGAATTCGGGCGCGTTTTCAGGCAGGTTTGTGTCCAGCAGGTAGACCGGCACGCGTCCCACGTCCAGACGCCAGACTACCGCTTTCAGTTCGCCATCCGCCAGCGGCACGTGGACGACGATATCCTGACCGTCTCGGTCATGCGCTTTCTTGATTGGGAGGTCCTGGACCGGGTTTTCCGGATAGTGTTCCTGCTGCCACCCTTCGGGACTCAGGTACTGCTGGAAGTAGCCTTGGCGGTAGAGCAGCCCGACAGCCACCAATGGCAGCCCGATGTCGGACGCGGCCTTCAGGTGGTCGCCGGCGAGAACGCCCAGGCCACCTGAGTACAGTCGGACGCTCTCATGGAAGCCGTATTCCAGCGAGAAGTAGGCTACGCTGTGGGTGGGAGCAGGGGTATGCCTGTCCTGAACATCACTCCCGATCTCCGCATTGAAGGATGCTTCGACCTGCTCGAACTGCTGCAGGAAACCCGCGTCTTCGAGAAGCTCCTCCAGCCGGTCCTGGGGAATCAGGTTGAGGAACCGAATCGGGTTGAACTGTGCCTCTTTCCACAGCCGGGGGGATATCCGCCGGAACAGTTCGATGGCAGGGCTATGCCAGCACCACCACAGGTTGCGTGAAAGTGTTTCGAGGAAGTGCAGTCGTTCCGGCACATGTGGTGCCACACTGAAAAGCTCTATTCTGTTCATTGACGATCTCAGTAGGAAAGGAATGGACCCATCTTGTCGCGCACTGGCGCGATGGGGAGAAAGGGGTGAGAGCGCGCGGCAGCGGTCCACCGTCACGGGGCCTCACGAGAGAGTGATCGATCATGTTGTGGCGGGAAACGGCGGGCAACACTACGCGACCACGATGACGCTGTTCAGCGAGCCCTGATCGTTCGGCACCCAGTCCGGACACTCGGGGTCCACACACCAGATGTCGTCAACCACGAATTTGTACTCGTAGCGACCGGGGTGGAGCATCAGCGTTGCCGCATAGACGCTGCCGGTGTATTTCATCTTCTTCTTCGCGGGATCCCATTCGTTGAAGGAACCCGCGACGCACACAGTGCTGCCCGGATCCGCACGCAACTGAAACCGGACACGCTTCCGTCCTTTTGTGCTTTGTGTGGTCATTGTCCAACCAGCTCCTCTGTTAACCTCATGTCATCTGTAATATAGCAGCCTCCGTCCCCAGTTGCTCTCGTGTTCCCGAATGGCGGATGCATATCCGGCTCTCCTGAGCGCGTGGGTCCGTCCGGGAGCCGTTGTTCACGCCTCTCTGACCGCTGGATCGTCCTTCGGAGCCGGTGTCTGTCGGTTACGTCGGATCAGCCTCAGTCGCCAATCGCCACACTCGGTAGAGCTCGGTTGCCCCCCAGGCCTGCGCCCCACAGCCTCTCCATGTGTGTGGCGCATCGCCATCCGCGACTTCGGGTACGTGTCCTACGCACCCGGTGTCAATGAACTCGAGGGAGCTGGTCAGCAGTGCAGTGGCCCATGCCCTGGCCGCTTCGCCGTGAACCATGAGCAACGCTTCCGGGTACGATGGGAAGGTCCACGTCCATGCTGTCCCGTTGTGGTATGCGGGTTTGCGGCGTGTGTCCTCATCGCCCTGATAGGTTCCCCAGTAGGGTGCCTGCGGGTCGTTGAGAAGAGCCGGTCCCCAGTGCACGGGAAGGGGATGTCTGACCGGTCGGTCGGCGAGGCTTCGCAGTCCCCCCGGCACGAGTAGCTCGGAACACGACTCCAGGATGCGCAGGCACCAGCTTCGATCAGTGATCGCTCCCAAAGTCACCGCGAGGAGCTGGTTGGAGCGCAGGGCGTCGTCCGGCACTGCATCGGCCGCGGCCGTTCCAGGGGCGGCATGCAGACAGTCGGAGAGAAACTCCTGCTGTCTGGCTCCGAACAGCCGGGGGATAGACTCCCGGACGAGAGCGGAGGTCTTCTCCCATCCGCCTTTGCCGTCGATTCGGGTCAGTAGCGACAGTGCTCGATACCAGAGCGCCTGGATCTCAATGGGGTACCCCTCCCGAGGCGTCCCGGCCGGATGGTTCGTGTCCATCCATGTGTAGTGTGACGGGCTGTAGACCAGGCCACTTGCCGGATCCATGACGATCCCGTTCGGCGTTCCGGTCATGATGCTCTGAGCCAGCGAACGGAGGACGTCGGTAAGGCTGCGTCCATCACAGTTCATGCTCAGCAGGTTGTCGCTCCCTTCGGCATCCAGCAGGTCGGTACAGGCCACGAAAAACCACAGAGGAGCATCTGATGTGTCGCGATTGCGGTCGTCGTCTCCGCGGATCATGTTGGGCAGTGTGCCCTGTGATTCAAAGCGGGCGAACTGCCGGAGGACATCGCGACACTCATCGTGCCAGCCGGCGGCGATCATGCCTCGGAGGCAGATAAGTGTGTCGCGCCCCCAGTCGAGGAACCACGGGTATCCCGCGATCACGGTCAGAGAATCATCCCGCTTGACCACGAACTGTCGCATCGCACTTTCCAGGGCATCGGTTAGGGGAATGGCGCGCGCTTCCTTGAGCGGGCCGGACCACACGACGGCGGGTTCGGGTAGATCTTCCTCGCCAGCAGGTGTGTCCTCTGCTAATCTGGCCGTTGCGCTGATGGCGACTGTCTGGCCTCCAACGAGTGGACAGTCCAGGTAACCTGGGCTGAAGAGGTCCGTGTGTCCAGCCAGGCCTCGGTTGGCCTCGAAGGGGTGAGGGACCATGTAGGTCCACTCAGGCTCGGACACATAGTCTCCAGCGGAAGTGTGGAGGTCCAGGACAGCCCCACTGGAGGGGCAGAACCGGAAGCCATCCACGTGTGTGGTCACGGCCTGCGGCCATTGGTCTTCAGGGCCGGCACAGGCTCGGGTGGTTTCGTGGCAGCTCCGGTCTTCAATGTCGGGGCGCAGGATCACATGAACGGTCTGACGGTCAGCAAGGGCACCCGCGCTCTTCTCCGCCGGCTGACGATGGAAGGTCAGCTCAACTGTGTTTTCTCCGGATCTCATCGCCAATACCGCGTCCAGGCGGACCAATGCCCCATCTCCAACCGGGACAGCGAAACGCCATCTTGCCCGGCCTTCAGCGTCTACCCAGAATGCCTCCAGGCAATCCGCCTCGATGCTCTGCGAGTAGCCGCGATAGACCAGCCAGGCCCGGCAGCGGGTGAGGAGAACGCGGCGGTCAACGGGGTAGTCCGTGTTCAAATTGGCCGCGAGGAGGGCGTCGTACTGGCTGTCAAGGGCACCCCACGCTGCCCGCACCTGGCACATGCCGCCGTGCCCATTGGTCAGCAGTGCGTAGTGTTTGCCCGTACGGGCACGCGCTCCAGAGAGGTATGTCCTCACGCAAGCGTTCGTGTTCGCGGCCAAAAGCAGGAGGCCGGCCTTGTTCTCGCTCTGTTTTCTGCCGGCGCCGTACACATTCAGGCGGATAGACAAGCGCTGTGATTGCTCAGGCGTGCCGGCCGGAAGCATGAGGGCGAAGTGCTTCTCATCGTCCGCCTGAGGCAGCGACCAGTCGGCCCAGACCGTCCGGTCCTCCTCAAGGATCTCGACCCGGAAGGGCGCCTCGGCCTCAACGAGAAGGCAGTGGCCCGGAGGGAGCATGACGGTACGGTTCAGGTCATGTGGCCAGTGCCAGCGGGTCACGGGCGGCGGATTCTGCTGCGAGATCGCCGCGCAGAATGACACCGGATCTCGGGCCAGGTCCAAGCTCCATGTCCGGACCGTGGGAGGGTCATCGATCCCCGCGGGGGCTTCGCCCGTGAGCCAGGTGAGTACATCCAGCGCTTTGGCTCGGAGCAGCTGTTCCCGGAGCAGTTTGGGTACTCTGGGCGCGTCGTGGCCGTCCACGCGGTGCTGTTCCAGCGGGTCCCACGGCGCTTTGGCAAGGCATAGGACCTGGCCTGGATCGAGCTCCGTGGAGCAGGAGTCTCCGTCTGAGTCGAGAGCTATCGGTCGTCCCGCGAGCAGGTCAAACGGTTGATCACCCAGGCTTGGAGCGGAGGACGCAGACCAGGTGATCCGGTCGGCGTGTTCTTCACACAGATTGACCAGCACAAGAAGCCCATCGCGGGCGGTCACCGGCCAGCGCCCCAAGGCGACACCGTGCACTGATTCGGAGTCCACCAGCCTGATCGTCGTCCCGGCATAGAAGGCGGGGTGGGTCACCAAGAGGCGATTGATCCGAGCCAATTCGTCAACCTGGTTCTCACAGTGTCCCCAATTCAGGGAAGAAGCGTCGTGGACATCGACCTTCTCGGTAGCGTACCATTCGACACCGTTTGTCACACCGAATGCTCCGCGATCAGAGCAAAGGGCACTCAGATCAGTGCGAAGCCGTGCGTGGCCGCGGGAACGATCGGCCAGTCGACTGTTGTCGTGCGTTTCGGCGAAATGCACCAACGTCCCCTTCGTTGCAGACGTCCGGAGGCAACTGGGCAGATACCAGCTAATTTGGCCTCGGTCATAGTTCTGAAAGAGCTCTGAGTAGGCCCAGTCCAGTCCTGAATGGGCCAGCAAATGCTCAACTACCTGGAGTTTCCCTCCCAGGCCCTCCAGCAGGAAGATCGTGTCGGGATATTCCAGGCGCACCTTCGCGACGATGTACTCCCACACAGGATGGGGAATCATGTAGCCCGCGTCACAGCGGAATCCGTCAACCCCCTGGCGGCACCAGAAGAGGAAAACATCCGCCATATAGCGCCAGAGCCCAACGTGTTCGTAGTCAAGCTCGGAGAGGTCTTCCCAGGTAACGCCCCATGCCCCCGGGGACTTGAAGCTGCGATCATCGCTGCGTCGGAACCACTCGGGATGGTGCTCCTGCAGCATCGACGCCCAACCGGTGTGGTTGACCGGGATGTCAATGAGCACTCGGGCTGCCCGTTCGTGGACGGCGTCCAGGAATTCCCGAAACTGGTCCATGGGGGTTGTTGTGCGGTTGAACTCGGCCAGGGATGGATCCACATCCATGAAATCCAGCACGGCGAATGGACTCCCAAACCGCCCCATCCGGGCGTACGTGGTGGGGGTGGGGTGGATTGGCAGGAGCTGGAGGATCCGGAAGCCGAGCCGCCCAATGATGAAGTCCAGCTGCTGGATCACATCGTGGAACGTTCCCGAACGCGGAATCACGGCATAGCCCGCATCCTCGAGCATTCCGACGGCTTGATCCAGTTCATCGGAAGAACTGGCGCGGCATTTGGATGGGCCGAACTGCCGGACAAACACCTTGTAGGTCAGGTTCGCTCCGCAGGTGGCGGCGGGCTGTGTCTTGATGAAGACGTTCCCCCCGTCGGGCCATAGAGGCTCCGCTTCCGGGGCGGGGAGAAGGAATGTCTTTGCCTCAAAGCAGCCCACTTCCAGAGCGGGAAGGGCCAGGGCAAACTCTTTGTCCGAGACACGCTGCATCGGTAGATCATGCCAGTCCCGGGCCAGGATTGGCGTTCCCTGCTCTATATGACGCACGACTTCCTGTTTTCGTGTCCTGCCACGGCCCAGGTTCGTCCGTACCCACGCCTCTCCCGCCCTGCTTTCTGGAAGCCGAAGGGAGAACTGCACAACATCGCCACGGTGTACCTGCACGTAGCTGCCGGGCTCTGGAATTTGCGTCAAATGCCCCATGGAACAGGTGGCCCCTGCCTCTGTAGATCATCATTGCCACTTCCGGTCGGAATATACCATCGCGCGGTCTGGAATTCGATTGCTGGACACCGGCTGAGGACACTACTAACGCAACACAAACACAACGTGTACTGGTGCTGGAACCTGGCCACCGCGCCGCTACTGTAGCGAGATGCCTCCGCGAGAAGCCCACGGAAGCGGTTCCAAATTGACGGTTCAGTGGTTCATGGTTGCTCGACACGGACGGTTTGTCCTCCGAATCGGGCACAGCTGTTTGTTCCCAACCGTTGAACCGTGAACCTGCCAACCGTGCCCCCCCGTCGCGGGCCCCCTTTCGCGGCGGCTATGGCGAGATGCCTCACGGGGCCACGTTTTCATTTCGGCGGATACCAGGCCATGGCCAAAGACATTCCATTCGATCTGCACTCAGAGTTCGAGGCAGCGGGAGATCAGCCTGCGGCTATCGTCGCTTTGGCAGAGGGGTTGCGGGCTGGAGACAAACACCAGACATTGCTTGGGGTAACCGGGTCCGGGAAAACGTTCACGCTTGCCAACGTCATCGCGGAGGTGCGCCGACCCGCCTTGGTCATTTCACACAACAAGACCCTTGCCGCCCAGCTCTACAGCGAGCTGAGAGGCTTCTTCCCCAACAATGCCATCGAGTATTTCGTCAGCTACTACGATTACTACCAACCCGAAGCCTACATTCCCCAGACCGATACCTACATCGCCAAAGATGCGTCTATCAATGAGGAGTTGGAGAAGCTCCGTCTGTCCGCCACCAGCTCGCTCATCGAACGGCGTGATGTGATTGTCGTTTCCAGTGTCTCCTGCCTGTTCGGCCTCGGTTCGCCAGAGGACTTCGAGGCCATGCGGGCGAGTATCCGGGTCGACGGTGAGCTGGAACGCGACGACCTCCTGCGCCGTCTGATCGACATTCAATACGAGCGCAATGACATCGCTCCTTCCCGCGGCAGTTTCCGGGCCTCCGGAGACACGGTCGACATTTACCCTTCGTACCGGGATGACTTCGTCCGCATTGAGTTCTGGGCCGACACCGTCGATCGCATTACCCGCCGTGACCCCCTGACCAGCCGAGTGGTCGAGGATATGGATGAAGCAGTGATCTTCCCTGCCAAGCACTTCGTCATGCCGCATGATCGGGTCCGTCAGGCAGAGAAGGACATCATGGCCGAGTTGGATGACGAGGTCCGGAAATTCGAGGAAGCCGGTCGCCTCATCGAGGCCCAACGGCTCTACCAGCGCACAATGTATGACCTGGAGATGTTGCGTGAGATCGGCTATTGCTCAGGGATCGAGAACTACTCCCGGCACCTTGCGAAGCGCCCTCCCGGATCCCGACCCTACACGCTGATCGACTACTTCCCCGACGACTTCGTGACGATTGTCGATGAGTCTCATGTCACGATTCCCCAGGTCCGGGCCATGTTCCGGGCCGATCGCAACCGGAAGCTGGTACTTGTGGACAACGGCTTCCGGCTTCCCTCCGCCCTGGACAACCGCCCTCTCAGTTTCGAGGAGTTTTCTGAGTTGCAGAAGCAGATCGTCTTCGTTTCGGCAACACCTGCGGACTACGAGCTCGAGATCACGACTCCGGTCGAGCAGGTCGTCCGGCCAACCGGGCTCCTCGATCCCGACGTGGAAGTGCGCCCGTTGGAGACGCAGATAGACGATGTGATTCATGAGATTCGTGACCGTGCTTCCCGAAGTGAACGGGTGCTGGTCACCACGCTCACGAAACGAACGGCCGAGGATCTCTCCGACTACTTACGGGAGCTTGACCTGCGGGTCAGGTATCTGCACTCGGATCTGGATGCGATCGAGCGCGTCGACATCATTCGCAACCTTCGGGCCGGAGCGTTCGACTGCCTGGTGGGGATCAACCTGCTGCGCGAGGGGCTGGATCTCCCCGAAGTGTCCCTGGTTGCCATCCTGGATGCGGATAAGGAGGGCTTCCTGCGCTCCGAGAAGTCGCTGATCCAGACTGCCGGCCGAGCGGCCCGTAACGTCGATGGCAAGGTCATTCTATACGCGGACAAGGTCACGGACAGTATGCGGCGGATGATCGCTGTGACTGACGACCGACGTCAGAAACAGAGCGCTTACAATGAAGAGCAC
>Ga0209249_1000840_pt1 | contig 33828 bp, 25 predicted proteins | sample SaaInlV_200m_DNA_4_FD_184653 | JGI IMG/M metagenome (GOLD analysis project Ga0209249, IMG submission 184653) | Marine microbial communities from expanding oxygen minimum zones in the Saanich Inlet - SI037_S3LV_200m_DNA (SPAdes) (version 2) | ecosystem: Environmental > Aquatic > Marine >...
GTAAGCAAACGGTCTGGTACACCAACTAAAATTTATGGTTATGATTTTACAGGTTCTATTTCCGGATGACTTTTGGCGAAGTTGGAAGGAAACAGATTCTCTAGCTCGCTCATCTTTGTGTCGGGCAAAGTTACCATAACCCATTTAAGCCAGTGATAAGGATTAACATTATTGATCTTACAAGTTGCCATGAAGGTGTATATCATCGCTGATCGCTGTGCTGCATCGTGGCTACCAGCAAACAAGAAATTGCGTCTACCCAAAGCCACTGGCCTAATATTGTTCTCGATGGTGTTGTTATCAATATTCCATTTACCGTTTTCAGTATATCTGCATAGTTCATCCCAATTGCGTAAAGCATATTGGATGGCTTTTCCCCAATCACGTTTAGGCAATATGTGTGGGAGATGTTCTTTGAGCCTTGTATGAATAGCATCTAATATTTTAACAGAGAATCGTTGCCTTAAATCTTTTATCTGACCATGACTCAGCTTATGATTTCGAGCAATACGTTCGACCTGGTATAATTTCTGAATTGCCAGCATGATTTCTTTGGCATTCTCGGGCTCACCAGAAAGACTTTTCTCAAAATACCTTCTGCAATGCGCGAAACAACCAAGTTTTATGGTTTTTTTAGCCCAATCAGGCTCATTAAGGAAATTATATCCTGCATAGGCATCACATTGCACAGCGCCTTCGAAATCAGAAAGAAACTCTTTCGGGACTTTTGCTGCCCGGGATTTATCATAGAGAAAAAATGCAATCTTTTTAGGCGGAGAGTGACCGGCCCAAAAGTAACCCTTGTGTGTACTTCCGGGCTTATCTTTGGTCAGAACCGGCATGGTGGTCTCATCGACTTGCAGGTAATCACCTCCAAGGGCTGAGGCAACCATGGATTCATACAGAACCACTTGCTTATCAAGGACATATCCGATCCATCCATTCATGGTCGATTCTGCAAGAACAATCCCTTGCCGGACAAGCGTTTTTCTTTGGCGATAAATAGGGCTATGATCTACCCACTTCGAGATGATGATCTCACTCATAAGGCCCTCTCCAACGTTACCCCGATGAACCGGAAGGTTCGGCAAGTCAGCAATAACAATGCGTTTTCCGTCAGGGCTAAGATATTTACCTCGTACTATAACACGAACATAAAACTCAGCAGGCTTTTTTTCGAGAATCTCTGTGCGCACTTCCCCTATTTTCTTCCAGCCTGTAATATCTTCATCAGGGGTGATAATCTCCTCAACGCGAGGAAGGTTTTCAGGTAAGGGTGCACGTGCATGAGTAGACTTGTCTTTTTTGCGGGGTTGCGAGATCTTTTCGGGTTGAACTTCTGGTTCTATCTGGGGCAACACTCCCAGATCAAGCGAGAGTTGATTGGAATCTACACCGGTAAAACGTTCGCTCTTTGAACCAAACAGCATCCGTTGGAAATTAGCCAGTTGCTGTTGCAGAATGACTAATTGTGATTGTAGATCTCTGATCTCAGACTCCCCTTGATCCGCACGCTTTTTGAGACTAAGAAATTCATCCTCAGAGATGGTAATCATTTTCGTATTTCCCTGCCCAGTAAGCATATGTGAAAATACAAATACTATAAGTCTGAAACACCTGATAGCACTGAATTTTCAGATAGCATTTACAAACATTACATAAGCAAAATTGTTGATATAATGGAGACAAAAATGATTTTCAAAAATCACATCGCGCTCAAGCCAACAAAACAGATGGTTATCAACACGCTAACCCGGAAATTGTTGATATGCACCTATTTTGGGGGAAAATCGTTTTCTACGTTGAATTTGTTGAATCGAGATTCCTTCTATGATCATCGCCAGTTCAGCCCAGGTTAATCGATAACTATTTTCTTTCTTTTCCCAGGCTGGAAGCTCAAAGGTGCCAGCTTCCAGACATTTATAATATAGTACGAACCCGGTTTTTTCCCAACGCAATAGTTTGGTTTTATCGCGTCGTCGATTGATGAATATGAATACCTCACCTGAAGTAGGGTTGCGATGAAGTTGACCACGAACCAGGCCACTAAGTCCATTGATGCCTAAACGCATATCCGTGGGCTGATGGCGTAGATAATAGGAACAAGTACTGGTTAAGGCAAACATGGCTTACACAATAGATAATATGGATCTGGCTGCTGAGAGAGAATCATTACCCGTGAGAATTATCCTGATACCGTCAGGAAAACTAATCTCAATCTTTTGATCCAGGGAAGAAACCTGAATCTGATCTTGCTCCGAATCTTTTGTGCTGGAAATCTCCACAGGTATAAACTCTTGTGAGTCTGTGCTCGGTTTTGGAGATCCAAATCGATTTTGACGCTTGACAATTTCTTGAGGTGTTATCCTACGACTGAGCATTTTTTGAAAAACCGGGTTTCTGTGTTGATGAAGTATCATAATATATCTTTCCTGGAAAAGTAATGCTTCATCCTAGACCTGACAATATGCACCAGACCGTTTGCTTACATATATACAACATTTGTGTATTCATTACCCAGTCCTTGATATTGTTGTTCTTCCCATTATAAGTAATACTGCTCTTGAAAAAGTCAAAACTGGATTGAATGATTAGGCTTTGTTTGAATAAGGGAATGGTGATGTCTCCTTTTATCCCCTGGCTTATATATTTCCCTACATTATCATAGCTGTATTCAAGCACATTTTCGTTCAGAGATATTATAGTTCTGTTAATCTTATTGTTAGAATATTCATAATAGGGTTCAAGAGTCAGCAGTCCATTCATTATGCGAAATTTTGTTGATACCCTATGCGTCAATTCTGGTTCTAAAAGCGGGTTCCCCTTTTCCATTGTATATGGATCAATCATATGAATAAAGGGAGTTGATTCTTTAATGGTAGGATATTTACTATAAGCTCTATACTTCAATTTAATATGCACAGATTCATGGGCTGCAATATCAAAATCAAGGTGAGGCTGATAAATAACATATGTTTTATCCAATTCTCCTGCCTTAGGATGGCTATATTCTGTTGCAGCTCCAATTTTAAATCGGATTACATCTGACATCTTTAAGGAATAGTACGCATATAGCTTATGCCTGGTCTCAGTGAGTGAGAAGTTGCTTGTATCGCTTATAAAATCATTTACAGACAGAGGTGTTGTTTTTACAGTAAAGTTGTTGTCTAGCTGTCTCCAGGTATTTCCATAACCTGCCATTATTGAGGAATTCTCACTTATATTATGATTTAGTTCCAGATAAAATTTTGTATAATCTTTTTTGTTTATTCCTGTTTCGTACCTCTCAAAACCATTACTTTGGGAAATGCTATTTGAATATTCATCTGTATATTTTAGATGGGTAAAATCAGCATTTATTTGAGTCTTGTAATCGATTTTATATATATAGAAAAGTGAGTTTGAAAGATCCTTAGTACTTGAATTATTCACCATCTCTGATTTATAATTGTCGGTAACAATTCCATCTTTGTAATGTGCTACATCATAACTATGATTGGTAATTTGCCTTGAAGAAGGAAATGCGCCAATATTACTTTCATAGCTTATCGTTTGCTTTGGGTTGATATAATAATCAGCACCTATAGTATAGTTATTGTTTAGGTTATTGGTCCCTAGATTGGGTTTTCCTCCTAAGGGAGTATTTTCTATTACATACCCATTATTACTCTCCTGTATTGATTCTCCCAAAACCTTTACAGAGCTATAGTCATTATCGACTTTTGCGTAGATATTGAGTTTATTGTATGTGTAATTATAGCTTAAGGAAAAATTATTTATTGGCAAGGGTTTAGCTTCTTTCGTATCAGTATCAAACATTGCCATATTTTCTACATACACTTCCGTGCCCTCATAATCATCCTTAAGAATTACATTTACTATTGCTGAATACCCATCAAGAGCATAACGCCCACTTGGATTGCGTACTATTTCAACTTCTTTCAATTTGTCAGGTGAGAGACTTTTGATGTACTCCTGATTTTTCTCTAGTCCATTAACCAGAAGAATGATATTGTCATCACCATCAACTTTTATGGAATTGTTATACCTGTCATAAGCAATACCTTTCATCCTTTCCAATAGATCTGAAGTATTTGCAGAGCCAGCGCGCATCTTAGTTGTTACCAGTTGTACATCTTTATCGATAGTAAACTTTGAAGTGGAGGCTTTTATCTCAACTTCTTTTAACTCAGATTTGTCGGGATCCAATTTGATTGTCCCAAGAAATTCATTTTCCCCTTGTACATTAATATTTAATGTGTCGGGTTGAAAGCCAACATAGCTGCTAACTAGATTATATGAACCTCCATGTAGCGGAATACTAAAAAACCCATTGTCATCTGTTACCCCCCCAGTTATAAGACTATCACTCAGATTATATACACTTATGGTTGAGAATATTAGCGCTTCTTTTGTACTATTATCTTTTACTTGTCCTGATATTTCAACTTGTGCATTGGCCTTAATGAAGATGCAACATAATAGAACTGTAAATATTGTTGTGTTAAATATTGTTTTCATAGAATTTATTTTAAATAGTTGGGTTATTTAAATTGATCTTTTACGAAAGACGACAATAGCCTACCTTATATTACATTTCAATTTTCTTCAAAATACCCGTATTGAAAAATGTAAAAACGCGATGTAACAAAACCTTCATGAGGTCGTCATTCAAGTACAATGGAGCAAAAGGAATTTAATGATATTTTCATTTCTCTTAAAGACAAAGTTTTTAAGTATGCCAGAGCCGTCTTGTCAGATACGGCAGAAGCTGAGGATGTTACGCAAGATATTTTTGAAAAATTATGGTCAAATAACAATAATGAGTACCAGTATAAAAATGTTGAACCTTATTTAATACGTTCTACAAAAAATCTGTGCTTAGACAGGATAAAGCATAAAAAAGTAGTTGCAAAAAATTCGGAAAACATTAAACTATTAAGCAATCATCATGTTGAACCAGTAGGTGAGAAAAAAGAAGTTTCCCAAATTATTAAAACAATAATAAATGAGTTACCAAAAAAGCAGAGAATGATTATTCATTTAAGAGATATTGAAGGATACGAATTCGATGAAATCATAGAAGCTACCGGAATAGAGCCAAATGCCATTCGTGTTAATCTCTCAAGAGCCAGGAAAACTGTGAAGCAAGAACTAATAAAGACAATGAATTATGGACTATAAAAGAATTGAATTTTTACTTCATAAATATTTAGAAGGTAACAGTACGATTGCGGAAGAAAAAGAATTAAATGTCTTTTTCACTACAAATGATGAGGTTCCTGAAAAATTCTTATTTGCGAAAGATCTTTTCTGCTTCTTTAATGAAGAAAAATCAAATAATCGCGCTAAAATAATTGTACCCAGGAAGCCCAAAAACAAAAGCAAACTCTATTATCTCACTGGCATAGCTGCTAGTTTATTAATAGGCATGTTTCTGCTATTCTCCAATAATAATGCTGAAGAAAAAATTATTTATGCTTTCGTAGACGGAAAAGCGATAACAGATATTTCAGTAGCTGAGAAATTAACAAAGGAAATTATACTCTCTGCTACAAAGAATCTAGAAACGGGGACTAATAGTCTCCAGTATGCTAGTCAGTTTACAAATCCAATTACGTTAATACAAAACTAAAAAAATGAAAACATCAATTTTATTTGTCATAATGTTATTCCCATTTCTAACAATGGCGCAAGAATCTCCTACGATTAAATTTTTTGAGAAATATTCAGGAGAAGATGGTTATTTATCCGTATATATTACCAAATACTCTTTTGACTTTTTTGCTAAAATTAATAGTGAAGAAGGAAATCAGGCATTTCAAAAGGCGGTATCGAGCTTATCCTCAATAAAGGTTATGGATGGTGCGTCTCGTTTAAGTAAAACAGACACTAATATATTTTATACTGAGCTGCTGCCTACATTATCAGAGTATGAGGAAATATTGATGCTAAAAGAAGATGGACAAGTCGTTAAGATTTTTACATATACAAACAACGAGAAAATTACGGAGTTTGTAGTGCTCAATTATGGACCCGCTGAAAACATTTTAGTCATCATGGAAGGTGAAGATATTAATATTAAACTACTTTCGAAGCTGTCAGAAACTATGAATATTAAAGGTATTGAGCATATTGATGAGATTGATAGTAAGTAGTAATGTCACTATTGAATAGCTTCTAATTTGAATTTGATGTCTAACAATTCATTCTTTCTCTTTACAGTCAGCACAATTTCTGATAATCTTTCGAAAAAACCTTTCTGAGATTCATAACTAATTTGGTCAACTCCTATTTCGTTAACTGCAATAATTTTGTCGTCTATTTCTAAGCCTTGTTTTTCTGCGTTACAACCAATGTACATACCAGTAACAATCCAGGAATTCATTGATTGATTTCTGTCGACATATGAAAAACCTAATCTGGAAAACTTAAATAGATCTTCGTATTTTGAGTTAGGCTTTAGGTATAAATCATGGTTTATGAAATCGATATAAACATGAAACCTATCATATATTCTATTCCCTAACAATCCCAAATGTTTATCAGAAGCCATTGCTCCGCTTTTGTCCGTGCTGAAATTCATGCATACATTGTTGAAAGCAAAGTCTCCTATTTCTACTGATGCAGCCATGAAATCAAATCTGGATGATTCTCCTCCTACTCCTGCATACTTTGAATAATAAGGAGTTTTTATATCTATTGTTTCGGTCAAGTTAAATTTATTTGTCGCAGAGCTTGTGAGACCTATAGTACCACCTGCACCAAAATCCAATTGGAAATTTCCGGAAATCTCTAAGGTGTCATTTATATTTACTTTTAATGGAATATAAAGACGATTCCCTTCTTTGAGCAAATCTATTTTACAATAGTCAGATAAATTAATTGAACCAATATCTGAATAAATTCTTATATACTCTCGTTCATAATTAATCTCCATAATTGATTGGTGAAAATATTCCAAGCCAATAATTCCATCTGAAAAATCACCCAGAATCGGTTTTAATTTTAATACTGGTACTCGAGGGGTACGATACAAGTAGTTTCCAAAGGTGAAATCAACAGTATCTTTAATTACAATAACATCTTGTGGTTTAGTTCCGGCTCCCGGCAGTTTAGCCGTAAGAAGATCTTCATATCTGAACTCATTATCTGCATAATAGGTGGTGTCATAATATAGATTCGATGCACCTGTATCAAAAACAAAATTCCCTTTGATACCATCAGCATTTCCCGGTATATATATATGCCCACGGTAAACAATTGGAAATGCTCCAGTTGGAAGTTCGAATTCCTCTTCCGCTGAGTCAAATATGAATCTTAAACCATCATATAAGCTAATGAAAGGCACATGTCCTTCATTTTCATATGCCACATATTTACTCCTCGAAATATTTCCTGCTTTGCACCTCAGTGTATTTGAAAAATCCAGAATTTGCTTGTGATTTCTGCTATCTGGATCTAATGGGTCTTTGAGACCATTGCTTATGAATATTTCTTTATCATAGAATTGATCAATTTGCAAGAATGCTTTTTGGCTCAATTCATTGAAATATTTTTCACTATCAGGAAATGCACCACTGATTATTATGTATGAATCGAATAAATTTGGCTTTGTTAAGAGTACATAAAAAGTAAAAACGCTACTAAGCGATTGCCCGCAAATAATTCTGTGCTCTGTTGTTCTGTAATCTTTCTCTATATATGGAAGAATCTCATGCTCAATAAATTTTAAAAATTTTTCAGCACCTGGTTCATTGCTGTAGTATCGATTCTTCACAGGCCACATATCTCTGTCTCTATTTGTATTTTCAATAGCTACTACAATCATTTCAGGTATGATTTCCTCTGTTACAGATAGTCTGTTGATCGTTGCTACAGTCTCAAGCATGATATCCATGCTCCCATCTAAGCGATAGATAACTGGGTATGATTTTCCGGAGTTGTCATAATTATCCGGCAAATGTATGATTACGCTTCTTTGTTCATTAAGTATTTCAGATTTAATAGGAACTCTTACCCCTATTTTTAGGTTAAGATCTTGTCCATTAAGTATTTGAGGTAAGCCTATACTGATTAACAGGATAATAATGATTAGTGCTTGAGATCTTGCTTTCATGTTATAATTCTTTCTTTTTATACTTTTCAAGAATACTTGAACTAACCCAATAAATATCACTCTTCTTATTGGTATCATTATATCTGCTGAAGAAAATGTATTTTTCATCAGGAGATAAGGAAGGGCATGTCTCTCCATATTCAGAAGTATTAATCTGCTCCCCTAATTTTATGGGTTCTCCCCATTTATTTGTTTTGTTTTTGAATGCAACATAGATATCGCCTCTATAATTAAAGAGAATAAAACTTTCATCTTTTGAGACAGAGGGATGCATCCCAAATGGAATACCCGAATTCTCAGTTTCTTTATATTGATTGTCAGAGATTTGAGATCTGAAAATTTTACGAACACTTAAATTCGAGTAATACATCGTGTTCTCATTCGTAAAAGTTGCCCAGAACACAGGCGTGTCATTCACTGGTGAATCTAATAAGGTTGGAGCCGACCATCCCTCTTTTTCTTTAGTGCAAAACCAAAGACGTATTGTATCATTTGCCAGTATGGCAAAAAATAGTTTTTGTCCATCCGGAGTATAAAATGCTTCTTGTTCCCAACTATCATTCCCTCTTAAATTGGCAACTTTCGGGTTTGACCAACTTTCATCGTTAAGTTTTTTCATTACCATTAAACCATCACCCGGCTGCTCCACCGTAATAAATATCTCATCGTAATTTGGCGAAATGGCTAAACCATATTCGTATCTATCCTGTACAGAAATAATTCCTTTGGCAAAGATTTTTGGAATGCTGTCTGGTGGATTATTGAAGATGTCTTTATTCTGAGCATTGATATAAGTTGTTGAGAAAATGATAAAACAAATTAATAACCCTAGCTTATTACTTTCAAGATGGTAAGTTGCATCATTTTTCGTTTTGGCTTCATCATTTTGTTTAATTATGCTGAACTTCGAACTTAATTTCATAATTAATAATTGATTTAATTCTACTTTAACCTCTTTTAGATAGTCGATGTTATGCAATTTATTATTTAAACAGATCACTTTTTCTTAACTCATCAAATATTTCTGTTGATACCCAAAAGATATCCCATGATTCAGCATGACGCATAAAAAATAAATATTTGCCATCTGGAGAAACAGTCGGGAATCTTTCCGATACTTTTGTGTTAATTTCTGGCCCGAGATTTATTGGTTTTCCCCAAATGTCATTCTCATCCTTAAAACAAACATAGAGATCAAGTCCACCAAATCCTCCTGCCAAAGCAGAAGGAAAAATTAGATAACTTTCATCAGGAGAAACATACAAAGGCCACCAATATTGACTGTCTCCATAGGTGCTGACTGCTGATGGAGCGGAAAATTTTCCATCGGTATAGTTAAATTTGAGGTAATCAACTTTGTTTTTGGCAAAGTTTCTGCCCATGGTGTATGCATTCCCTTTATTTGTTATGATTGGAGGTCTGTCATCACCATCAGTGTTTAAAGGTTGCCCTGCATTGATGGGTTTGCTCCATCCATCATCCTCTCGTTCGATATACCAAACATCAATATAACCCAAACCCCCAGGACGATTTCTGGAGTAGAAGAATAATTTATTGCCGTCGGGCGAGAAAGTTGGCTGGCCGTTCAAATTCGATAAATCACCCTTTATAAAATCTGCTAATTTCGGTCTAGTCCAATTGTTATTTATAAATTTAGAGAAATAGATTTGCTCAGGAACATCATTTGTAAACCTCGACCAATAAATCTCATTACCTTTGGGTGAGATAGCAACCTGGCAATGCTCAGCCCAGGAAGAATCAGAAACAATGCTCGGAGCAAATACCTCTGGAATTAAGCCTGGAGGTGTTAGTCCGAAATAGGCATCCTTAGTTTCTAAAAAACTCTTCTTTGTTTGAGTGCAACTTAGACATATAAAACCCGTTAAAAATAATGAGATAAATTTTCTCATATTAATTGTTTATGGTTTTAGTTTTGAGCTTCTCAATAATTTCTGTTGAAACCCAAAAGAAATCCTGACCTGGAGTATGGCGCATAAAGAATAAATATTTCCCATCAGGAGATACTATTGGAAAACGTTCGATTTTCTCCGTGTTAATCTGATCTCCCATATTTATTGGTGTTCCCCAATCGCCTTCATCGGTCTTGAAGCTGATATAAATATCCAGACTACCATAACCATCTTTATGTGAAGCAGAAAAAATTAGATAGCTTTCATCCGGGGCAACATATATTGCAAAAACCGGTTTAAAATCAGGATGAATAATTACAGGTACAGGATCTGAAAATTCACTTTCAGAATATTTAAACTGTAAGGGCTTTTCATTCTCATTATAATGGTAATTTCCCATGTGATATGCCTTACTGCTTCCCGCAAAAGAAGGTGTCCAATCACCATCTGGGGTATTTAAAGGTTCACCTGCATTGATGGGTTTGCTCCATCCGCTTTCTGTTCGTTCAGAATACCAAACATCCTTTTTCCCAAGTCCTCCAACTATCCCGGTTGAATAAAAATAGAGTCGGTCTCCATCCGGACTAAAACTAGGTCCTCCATTCAAACAAGTTAAATGATCTTTAATAAATTTTGCGATTGCAGGTTTTGTCCAGGCTCCCTCTTTGAATTCTGAAAAATAAATCTGCTCTGAATTTTTCATGCCATTATCTGGTGGATATCTTGAGGACCAGGCCGACCAGTAGATTTCTTTTCCATCGGGAGAAACTGCTACCTGACAATGTTCTGCCCAAGTGCTGTCAGAGGCAATGCCAGGGGCAAAAACTTCTGGAATTAAGCCTGGAGGTGTTAGTCCGAAATATGCATCTTCCGTTTCAAGAAAACTTGTCACAGTTCCAGTGCAACTAGTGAAGATAAATCCAATTAGGAATAGATATGATATTTTTTTCATTTTGATGAATTATTTAGGCTATTAAATACTTCTTTTTTTAGGTCGGCAATAATTTTTGCACTTACCCACATTATATCCTCGTTATCTCTGCCATGCCAACGTGTAAAGAAAAGGTATTTGCCGTCGGGCGAAACATACGGAAATCGCTCCCCTTTTTGGGAGTTAATTGCTTCACCTAAGCCATGGGCTTCAGTCCAAGAACCGTCTGATAGCCTAAAGCTGATATATAGACTTTGCCTATTCGTGTTGCGATCGGAAGAAAATAGCAGATAGCTCTCATCTGGTGCGATAAATGGCATCCAGTTGATTACACCCTCTGCAGTGTTAATGGATGGAGGAAGTAGTTCTGGTTTTGCATAAATTCCATTAATAAGTTCTGATCGGTAAATGCCAAAATCGTTCCTTGATCCCAAGCCTTCTGCATGACCAAAAAAATAGAGAGTCCCATTATTTGTAAGGGATGGACCATACAGATACTTCAGTTCAGGAAACTGAGCGATAATATTCAAGCTTTTTGGCTCAGTCCAATTTTCACCTTGTTTTTCTACAAAGTATAGACCTTTTTCTTTTTCTGTGTCATCGGAAATAAAATAGAGTTTATTGCCATCCGGAGAAAAAGCGGGCATACCTCCGTATGGAGAGCTTTCGGGTTCTGTCCATTGACCGTCCACACGACGCATGACTTTAAGGAATATTTCTGTTTCCTTTTCTTTTTGGCGTAGGTTCGATTGCCAAAAAACCATATTGCCATCAGGAGAGAATGTTGGGTAACCATGTTCGACGGTGCTATCGACAGAAATGATTCCTGGGGCAAAAATTACTGGTACATCACCTGGAGGGTTTTGACCTAAGTAATCTCCTTTTACATTGGAAAGTCTGGTTTCTTTCTGAGGCATTTCCCAAGAATGCATTTCTTTTTTGAATAGGATCGCATCAGGATAGTTTTGTTTTATCAATATGCTGTCGAAAGCCGGTGTTGTAAAATGGTAATGAATCGGAATGATGTATTTAGCTCCAATCCCTTCTTCCACAAACTTTCTTTCGATTGGGCTATCAGTTAAATAATAATGTTGCATAAAAGCAAGATCGATTTTCTTTTCAGGTAATTGTAGGGCTCGGAACTCTTCAAAAGTATACTGTTCGTTATCAAAATCACCTGTTTGAAAAAGTGTGATTCCATTTGCCGAAATGAGGAAACCGATATTGATTATTCTAGAATCCGGGCCGTGAGGGAGCAGAAAAGTTTCAATGCTGAATCCCTGAATTTCCTTCTTATCAGATTTTTCTTTTGTTGGATTGAATCCAATACTTCGATTAGTGGAGTCCTTCAGATGATCTACTAGCTGTTGTGTTGAAGCAAAAATGGCATTGGGATTGTTTTTCATGTGTTCGGTAACCATCGAAGGATCAACATGATCTCCATGGGCATGTGTAACTAAAATTAAATCGACATCATCGAAAGGTGCTTGTGCGAGTGTTAGCTTATCCTGAACTTCTTGGGGCAATTCATAACTGCCTGCAAATCCTTTGAATAAAGCATCAATTAAGATTTTCTTATCTCCAATTTTAATCAGAAATCCAGAATTCCCAACATAGGTAACTTCCGTTTCTTTCTGCTGAGCGTATGAGGAAACCGAAATGTAGCTCAGAAATAGAAATATTATAACTGCTTTTCTTCTCATATTACTTATCTTTAGAATTATCCGTAATTATCTCTCCTTCATAAACCTCGGCATAGTTATCCCAATTTGGATTACCCCCAACTGTTCCACCTATTACATATATTTTATTCCCGATTGTGGAACATGCAAAAAATACATTCTTAATAGGTAGGGGAGATGTTTCTATCCATTGGCAATATTTGGGTTTATAGATAAAAACCTTTTTTGAAGTGTCATCATCACCATCTATCAAGGTCTGTCCACCTAAAACAATTATTTCTTTGTTCACCACAACAGCTGCTGTTCCAAATAACAGTTGAGGTAAATCATTGATTCTTTTCCATTTATTTGTATTGATGTTGTATGTCTCAACAGTCCAGACATCTCCCCAAATATTTTCTTTTGTACCTGCGCCACCAATTACATAAATGAGAGAATCAACAGTTACAACAGAAGCATTTTGTACTAAATAAGGAATGGCTGCTTTTTCTGACCATGTGTTAGTAGCGGTATTAAAAACTTCATGCTTTTTGGTAATATTTTTCCATGAAGTTAGTCCTCCGGCAATGTAAATTTCATTTTCATAAACTCCACAGTTGATATGTTGACGAGGGGTCGGCATTGGTTTCAATAATTTCCAGCTATTGGTTTGAGGGTTGTATTCTCGGTTCGCATCTTTAAATAGGTCGCCGCCTATGGCATAAATTTTCCCTTTAACAGCTGCTAATGCAAAATTTGTTGCAGGCTTTGGGACGTCTGCCAATTTTTTCCACTGATTTGTTTTGGGATTATATTTGTAAAAAGACGCACTTTTTGAAGTTTTAGTTCGTCCTGCTACAAAGTATACTTCATTGTTCAGGCTAACAGCCTCTCCTCCATTAAAACCATCCGGAAGTGAGGCTACTTTCTTCCAAACTATTGTTTGGGCAAAGATTGAATAAGCGAAAAAACAAAATAATGTAAGAATCTGTACTCGTTTCATATACCAATAATTTGCAAATCAAAGCACAAAAAAAGTGCCTTTAAATAGAATGGCAATAAGTAAAATGATGAATGGTTATTTTAAATGATAAGCAGTAAAAAGTGCAGGGAAGATCTCCTAATTATAAGCTTTTTTAAGATCTTTAAAGCAATTGCGACTAACTTCAAAAGGGACTTCAATTCGATCTAAAAATACCTGATGATTCGTATTTGAATAATTATCGATTTTGATGATATGTTTTAAATTGACAATGGTTGAACGATGGATTCTGATAAAATGTGTTTGCGGTAATTTAGTCTTCCATTGCTTTAGGGTTTTTAAGATCACATAAGTGCGGTTATCCGAAGTAGTGACCTTTGAATGATTTCCAACAGAGGTGATCGCACTGATGGTGTTTATTTCTACAAATCTTGCTGTACAGTTATTCTGCTTTAAGTAAATAGAATCGTCATAGCCAAAAACCTTAACATCAGAATTGTTATTATCCTTTCCATCAATTATTCTTTTGATGGCTAATTTTAATCGTTTTGGATCGACAGGCTTGAGTAGGTAATCACTTGCATTTACATCAAAAGCTTTTATGGCAAATTCATTGTAAGCCGTAACAAATATAATTTTGAAATCGACACAAACTTTCTCAAGTAAATCAAATCCATTTTCACCTGAAAGCTGAATGTCTAGAAAAACTAAATCCGGTTTAAGTTCTTGTATAAGTGTGATTGAGGATGAAATATTATCGGCTTCACCAATTACAACAATCTCAGGAATATCCTTCAATAAGAAGATCAATTCTTTTCTGGCTGGTCGTTCATCATCAATTATTATCGCATTTATCACACTCATTCTTTATTCAGCTAATAGTTTTTTGTAATCACTAATGATAATCTGTGAAATTACCCATGAGTCTTTCTTGAAAAGTTTAAACGTGTAATTATCAGGAAAGTAAAGTGATAGTCTTTTCTTGGTGTTTTCGATACCTGTTTTCGTGCCTTCATTATTATTATCACCTTCAATAATGCTTCCCGTATTGTGAACACTAATTTCAAGATGACTGTTAGCTTTGGCAACAATTTTAATGCGGAGTGGTGATTGACTTGATTGTAAACCAAATTTAATGGCATTTTCTACCAAGGGAAGGATGATGAAAAATGGAATCTTTATTTGATAAATTTCCTTATCAATATCGTAGCTCACCTCAAGCTTTTCTTCAAATCTGATCTTTTGGATTTCAAGATAGTTTCTAATGGCGTTAATTTCATTTTCAAAGGTGTCGGTAGTTCCATTCTGTGATAATGAATAACGAAAGAAATTAGATAATTCTGTAATCATATTGCGGGCCACCGTTTTATCCTCCTCAACCATCGAGCGAATCGTATTTAAGGCATTAAAAAGAAAATGAGGATTGATTTGATACCGTAGCATTTGCAGTTGAGCCTCGTTGGCTAAATTGTTTGCAACTTGTGTCATCTCTTTTTGCTTTTTCAAATCGAACCAATGTTTGATAAGGTAATACAAGCCGACAAAAGAAATAACAATGAAGAGAAAATTAAAGGCTTTTACAAAAAATAAGGTGCTGAAAAATAGTGGTTCGGATTGAAACAGGTTGTTTAAAGAAACATAAAAAATAAACCATACAACAGCGGTAATATAGCAAATTGGCAATAGTAAGAAGGTAAATATTTTATGCGAAGCCTGGTTCTTATTGGTTTTGAAATTAAGGATTAAGTACAATATACTTATCGTTATATAACCTGAAATAAACCTGGCGAGACCACTCATTAAAATAGAACTAACGCTTGATTGATTATTCGGGTTGATTAATGATACAAGGATGATAATGAAGAAATAAAACAACATTCCACCGAATTTGGCGCCCACTAAAAAGTAAGTTTCTTTAGATATCTTCATTATCATCCTATCAAAATATAAATACCCATATAGAGCACAAATATAGCGATATGATTAAAATTCTATCTTATAACTGATATTTGGAACTACAATCATCTTGCTGGTATTTTCAATTATATTATCTCTTAAGTTATACTCATACATATAATTCGAAGGTGTACTCGTGGCATTCTTTATCTGGATGGCCCATACGCTTGAATATTTCGCTTTGTTTTTGCGATATAGAATGGTGATATCGAGAAAGAAATCTGCCGGATTTTGATCAACATAAGGATTGCTCCAATCATAGATGATCTCCTGCCTTTGTAATGATAGTTGTTCATTAACCTGAACCGTCCTGTGGCCTCCAGCAAGAGTAGCCCTGGCATTAATTCCCAAAATATGTGTTTTGTTCGCTTTCTTGCTAAAAATAAACTCTTTTCCACCAAGCACCGTTACCACATAGTTTTTGTTGAAGCGTGAGTTATAAACTTCTCCATTACCGCCAGTATATTTTGAATCAAAGAAAGAAGCTGTTGCCAGATAATAAAAATTGTTTTTAAGGAAGCGTTCAATAGTAAAATCAATTCCGATATTTGTTCCTTTGCCTTCACTTACGAGGGTCTTATTAAAAGCAAATTCTTGTTCGTAGTTAATCATCGACCAGGTGCTATCAGCAATCACCGGGATATTGTAAAGACTTTGATAATAGGGTTCAATCTTTATCCTGAGATTTGGCGTAATAAAATAATCGTATCCGATAATAAAATGATGAGCCTTTGAGAAATCCAGATTCCTATTCGGGAATATCCTTCCAATTTCATTCTGCTGCTGATATAAATATACCTTCAAAGGCTCCATCTGACTATGATTTCCATAGCCAATACTTATGGCATTTTTAGTATTAATTGAATATCTCAATCCTGCCCTTGGCTCAATTGAATAATTCTCATTAAACAACAGGTATTGGGCATGAACGCCAAGGTTAAGGAGCAATCTTTGGTTAATATGATATTTGGATTGTGAATATGCTTGTATTAAGTAGCTATTACCCTTAGATTTTATATAATCAATCATTTCACCCTGCTCCTCAGCCGCTGTATTAGTGTTGTAATGCAAATTGTTGATAATCAGCCCTGTTCTGTTGGTGTGCTTTGCACTTAACTTCTTATTTATGTAAGTGGTAAATGTGTATTTACTCTCAGTGTTGTCAAGATTCAAATAATCATTCAAGATCAAATTATCATCCATCCTTTTTTGATTATAAATGAACTGACTACTTGATGCAACAAGTGATGAATTAATATATGTGGAGTTATTAATGATCTTTTTATGAGACAAGCCTACTACACCGGTATATACTGAAAGATCGTAATACATTCTATCCCAATTATAAATCCATTCGCTTGAGTCGGCTGTAACAGGTTCTGAATTATTATCTAATCCACCAATGCCCCAAAGTGAAATTATTCCCAAATTTTTTGTTGGAAAATTAAATTTAAAACTGAAATCCTGATATTCGGGAACCTGATCAGATGGAATAAACTTTTTTATCAGTCCGAATGTAGAATATCGGTAATTAAAAATATAGGAAGCTCTTTTCCCTTTAGTAAACGGACCTTCCGCCGCAAAGTCAATCCCCATAATACCAGCTTGGAAAGCATATTCTCTTTTCTGGTCGTTTCCGTTTCTTAGCCTCATATCGAAAACACCGGCAAGAGCATTCCCATATTCAGCAGGGAATGCACCCGTAAAGAAATCAGAATTAGACATTAAGTGATTGCTGAACAAGGTGGTAAATCCACCTCCTGTTACGTTTGCGCCCGGGAAATGACTTGGATTGGGTATCTCCACTCCTTCCAGACGCCACAATACACCTTTTGGCGAGTTACCCCGAATGATAATAGAATTGTCCTGAATATTCCCAACTGCCACTCCAGCAAAAGCTGAAGCCATACGTGCCGGGTCATCTATTCCTCCGGCATATCGTCGTGTTTCTTCTGCCGAAAAAGTTCTTGCACTAATAAACGACATTGAATTTATTGTTTCTGATCTTTCCTTATTGGGCTTTACGACCACTTCTTCAAGGGAAAATGCTTGTTCCTGTAATTGAAAATTCAGAACAACTTCTTTACTTGTAGTTACTTGGAGTTCTGATATAGTTTGATCTTCATAGCCCATAAAACTTGCTTGAATACTATATCTCCCAACAGGAATATTTTCAATGCTAAAGTTTCCATCAGCATCCGTAACGGCTGCATATCGCAGGTCTGTCTCAAGAACAACAATTGTTGCTCCTGGTAATGTTACATGTGTTTCTTTATCAACAACTAGCCCTCGGATAATCTGGGTTAAAGTTGATTTGTTTTGTGCCTGTAGATTGCAAGCTGTAGAAATAGCAATGGCAATCGTAATGATTTTTATAAGTGTTTTCATCCGTTTATATTTTATTTTATTTGTCGGATGTAGCTCGCACAACAAAAACAATCATCCGTGTGTGTGTTAAAATATTTTACTTTTTGTCGTGCTCGGTTCATCTCTTAGTTTTTGTTTGATTCATTCTTAGTTTAGTTCAATAATATGACAGGCCATGGTCTAAAAACCCCTATTCCATAGAGAAAGATTTTTGTAAGATTTCGAAGTTTCAGCTTTTTGGTAGCATGATATCTATTATTGTTTTATCTTAAGCTTTTTGTGGGCTGATTTGAGTTTGTCTGATAATAATTTGTATTATGATTAAGAAAATATTTCATGCATTTCAGTTAATCCTTTTTTTTGCATTATTAGTTTCATGCACAAGGGATAGTTCAATTTCGTTCTCAAGTGATACTTTTCGAATAAGCATTACAGATCAGGGCTATATAGGATCTCTTGTCGACCTTAATTCAAAAAAAGAATATTTACAGGGTAGTAATGCAAGCCCTCTTATTGCTATAGTCTACGATGGAAAACTTAGCATGCCAGAATCTTTTGTACTTGAAAATGAGACTGCTTATAATCTGAGTTATGCAGAGAGCAGAATTATTATTAGTCTGAAAATAGCTGAGAATCCCTCACATATTTCATTTAAGATCAGTGATGTATCAGGAAGTAGGGAATTATTGGAAGCTGTTATCTGGGGTCCGTATGAAACAAGTATAAAAGAGATTATTGGTGAAAATATAGGAGTTGTAAGAGATGGAGATTTTGCAATTGGGATGCAGTCCCTTAATCCAAAAACAACTGCAGGTAAACTGGATAATATACAAGGTATAGTAAGTTATCATGGTACAGCAGCTGAGGAAACAGAGAAGGGATCAGTACTCCAGGCTTTTGCAATTAACAGATCACAGGATCTGTCTGATTCAAAATGGGATGGGTGGGTTAACCGATATTCAGGTCGACCATATGATATTCTGAATGAAGAAGAAGGATTTGTCACAGGTTCAGCTCTTGCTCTTTTTGCTTGCTCTCCCGAGAATGTTGTCAGTACAATTGGAAAGATAGAAGTGACTGAAGGCTTACCTCATCCTATGATAGATGGTGTATGGATCAAAGAATCAAGCGAGACGGGCAGGGCCTATGTGATATCTCCTTTCACCGAATCAAATGTTGATCAAACATTAGATTGGCTTAGAAAATCGGGCCTGCGTTCACTATATCATGAAGATCCTTTCGAAACCTGGGGAAATTTTAAGCTGAGGAAGGATTACTTCCCTAATGGACGTGAAGGCCTTAAAGCATGCGTTACTAAGGCAAAAGAGGCCAATTTATATATGGGAGTTCATACTCTTACAAATTTTATTACTCCTGATGATGCCTTTGTTACTCCTATTCCTGATCCGAGGCTGGCGATCCTTGGATCAACAACTCTGCTTCAGGATATAAGTGCCACTGTCAGTGGTATTGAAATTGCCGACACTTTATTATTGAAAGTTAAGAAAAACAGTAAGTTAAATACAGTACGTATTGGTGAGGAGCTTATTCAATATGGCTCTTTCAGTGAGGAAAAACCTTTCAAACTATATGATTGTAAGAGGGGAGCATGGGGTACAATCGCTTCGGCTCATTCAGCTGGTGACACGCTTGTTAACCTTCTGGACTTTGCCTACCGAACTTTCTATCCCAACTGGGACATGCAGAATGATATGGTAAAGAATATTACCGACCTGATTAATGAAACTGGAATTACTCAAATGGGATTTGATGGCCATGAGGGATGTTATGCAACTGGTCATGGTGATTATGCTATGGATAAATATGCGAACGACTGGTATAATTTGTTGGATCATGTAGTAATTAACAGCTCATCCCGGCTGAAGCATTACTACTGGCATATCAACCATTTCATCAATTGGGGTGAACCATGGTACGGAGGGTTCAGGGAAAGCCAGTCGGATCGGCGTTTCAAAGTACAACCATTTCTCGAAAGGAATTACCTGAGGAATATGCTGGGGTGGTTTATGATTAAATCTTCTACTATTCCGGGCGACATTGAGTGGATGATGGCCCGGGCTGCGGGTTACAATGCTGGATTTGCAATGGTACTACGAGAGTCAGAATTGCTTAATAACCCTTATACAGATGAACTGTTGGGATTGATAAAAATATGGGAAGAAGCAAGGCTTGCCGGAGTCTTTAGTGACGAACAGTGTGAAAGCTTAAGAAACAACAATAATGAATTCCATCTGGAGAAAAGGGATGATAAAACCTATGTACTGAATTCCTACACCAATAACAGTTTTGAGCATGAAAAGAAAGTGCTGCAACCTGGTGAGCCAACTGATTCAGAATGGAATTTCAAGAATGATGGCGGTGAACAGAAGCTTCGGTTCAGGCTGACTATAAAAGGAGAGGTAGGAAAGGTTGAGAATTTTGATTTGGAATTTGACCGCTCCTTTAAATTCAATTTACCAAAAGAAGCTTTGGCTGGTTATTCTCTTGTTTGCGATGGCTCAGAAGTGCTCAGAATATATGATCAGAAAGGTCGATTCATTGAAACTTTCGATATGGGACGCAAACCTCCTGTTATGAGAAAAGGTACACATTACCTGAGGTTTGATTGCCAGTTTAAGGGGAATGATGATCTGAAAGTGAATCTTATAGTAAAACAAAAAGGCGCTGAAGAAATAATGCAAATAGATGATATGTAGATTAGGTAAGTATCAGAACTAAGATGAAATATAAAAATCTCTGTAGAAGTTCTATTTTTCTCTTCGTTGTGCTTCTGGTTTCGTGTAATAAGGGCAATAGTGACAAGAGTGAAATTGTAAAATTCGAAGGTACGGTTGAATCCCTCATGAATTATTCTGCTCCTGAATGGTTCAGAGATGCCAAGTTTGGAATTTACCTACACTGGGGAGTATACTCGGTGCCGGCAATGGGCGAATGGTATGGACGATGGATGTACCAGGATAATATGTGGGCTTACAACTATCACCTGGAACATTATGGACATCCATCTGAATTTGGTTATAAAGATTTTATTCCGATGTGGAAGGCTGAGAATTTCAATCCTGATCCTTTGCTTGCACTATTTAAGAGAGCAGGTGCGAAGTATTTTACCCCCTGTGCAGTTCACCATGATAATTTCGATTTGTGGGACTCAAAATATCAGCCATGGAATGCCGTTAATATGGGACCCAAAAAGGATCTTATAGGTATGTGGCGTGAGGCTACTATCAAGCAAGGCTTGAGATTCGGAGTTACCACCCACCTTGCAAGATCATATAGTTGGATGAATACTGCTAATCAGTCAGACAGGGAAGGTCGGCTTGCCGGTGTGCCCTACGATGGTGATGACCCTGAATATGATAGGCTTTACCATAAAAAGCATGAAGATATTTCTTCAAGAGGTCCGGTTGATCCAACTGATGAATGGAAGGAAGAATGGGCTGACAGGATGAAAGATTTGATAGATAATTACCATCCCGACCATTTTTATTTTGATGGAGCTATCCCTTTTAGTGGTGAGGACTATGGTAAAACCGGAATGGATGTGGTCGCACACCTCCTGAATCATTCAATGGAAGTAAATGGTGGAAAACTGGAAGCTGTAATGTGTTACAAGGAGCGTCCCTTCAATGGGATCTTCGTTGATGGGATGTTAACCCTCGATTATGAAAGAGGGAAATCGCCTGAGATCAGGAAAAAACCCTGGCAAACAGATGATACTATCGGACCATGGGGTTATCGCAAAGGTGCCAAGTATAAGTCAACTAATGCAGTGATAGATAAACTAATCGACATCGTGAGTAAGAACGGAAACCTATTGCTTAATATTCCAATAAAAGCTGATGGCACTCTTGATGATGAATCAGTTAAGATACTGGAGGAAATTGGTGAGTGGATGGAGATCAATGGAGAAGGAATTTATGGAACACGGCCCTGGTATAGGTTTGGTGATGGTAAAGTGAATGAGATACCTGAAATGGGAAGAACATCATTGTTTACAGAGAAAGATATTCGCTTTACTACAAAGGATGATCTCCTGTATGCTTTTGTGATGGATTGGCCTGTGAAGAATAAAACTGTATGGATGAAACATATCTCACCCAATAATATTAGTGCCGGTAAGGTAAAATCAGTTTCTATGCTTGGAGTTGGAGATATCGAATGGAGACAAGACAGGGTAGGATTGTATGTTACCATGCCAAATGAGAAACCGCATAACTTTGCCTATGGACTCAAAATTAAATTTGAATAGTTTTATAAGTAGAAGAATGAAATGGATAAAAAAGATCTACTACCAAGAATACAAGAATATATGGGAAATATGAGAGTATTCAGTTTAGTATCAGCAGGACTTTGCCTGATATTGCTTTTCAGTTGCAGCTTAAAACCTGAAATAAAACCTAACATTGTCTTGTTTTTGGTTGATGATATGGGTTGGCAGGAAACTTCAGTCCCTTTTTACAAAGAGCTAACAGAGCTTAATAAACGTTACCATACACCGGCGATGGAAACCCTGGCGGAGCAGGGAATGAAGTTTACTCAGGCCTATGCTTGTCCCTTGTGCTCTCCAACCCGAGTAAGCCTTATGACAGGTGTTAATTCCGCCCGTCATATGGTTACTAACTGGACCCTGCGCAAGAACATCTCTCCCGATCGTGATCACGAAACTCTTGAAATCCCGGTATGGAATGTCAATGGGCTTAGTCCGGTTGAAGGTATTGAGAATACATTTGTCGCTAAAACACTTCCAATGTATTTGCAGGAAGTCGGTTATACCACTATTCATGCCGGAAAAGCACATTGGGGAGCAAAAGGAACACCTGGGGAAGATCCTTTAAATTTGGGATTTGATGTAAATATTGCCGGACATGCAGCAGGAGGTCCGGGCTCATATTATGGTAAATATAACTTTAGTGCGGCCTGGCGCAATGCCGACCGAATCTGGGATGTGCCCGGTTTGGAGAAATACCATGGACAGGAAATCAACATAACTGAAGCCCTTACTCTGGAGGCCATGGACGAAATGCAAAAGGCTGTTGAAGATAAAAAACCATTTTATTTATATATGTCACACTATGCCATTCATGCTCCATGGGAGAAGGATGAGCGATTTTATCAGAAATATGCAGATCGGGGGTTATCCGATTTCGAGGCAACTTATGCTTCTATGATCGAGAGTATGGATAAATCGCTAGGCGACATTATGAATAAAGTACGGGAATTGGCAATAGAGGATAATACGATCATTATGTTTATGTCGGATAATGGTTCTCCATCCCAGTGTCCACAGAATGAGCCCCTGCGCGGATGTAAAATCAGCCCTTACGAAGGAGGAATCCGTGAACCAATGATAGTTTACTGGCCATCCATGACAAAAGCAGGGAGTGTTTGTAATACCCCATTAATCATTGAGGACTTCTTCCCAACCATCCTTGAAATGGGTGGTGTGAACTTAAACAAAGTTTCTGAGGAGATAGATGGTATTAGCTTTATCCCACTACTTCAAGGGAAGAAGGTGAGATCAGCTAAACGGGAGTTTTTCTGGCATTTTCCGCACAATTACGGTTTCGAACCATATAGTGTTATACGTAAGGGAGATTGGAAACTAATTAATTGGTATAAGGATGGGAAAACTGAGTTATACAATATACCCAATGATATTAGCGAAAAGATTGATTTATCAACTCAACACCCGGAAATTGTAGAAAAACTGGTAACAAGCTTAGGGAAATATCTAAAATCATGTGGAGCTGGAATACCAATGGAGAAATCCAGCTCGCAATCAGAAACCATTGAATTGGCAAAGCCATCAGAAATTCAATATAAATGGCATGAGCAGGAGCGCATTATGTTTGTTTGCCTTGATCCATGTACCTGGCAAGGGAGGGAATATGATAACCATTCTGTTCCGCTGGATCGGATTAATCCGAAAGATCTGAATACTGACCAATGGTGTGAGGTAGCGCAATCCTGGGGAGCCAAAGAAATACTTTTCGTTGCTAAACATACCGGAGGATTCTGCTGGTGGCAAACAGAAACGACTGATTATGGAATAAGAAATACTCCATACAAGGAAGGTAAAGGCGATGTACTGAAAGAACTTTCAGAATCATGCAAAGAGTATGGATTAAATCTTGGAATTTACGTTTACCCGGGTGATGAAACCTGGGGGGCAGGAATTGGAAGTGGCGGATTGACAAAAGATTCATCGAAACAGGAAGTCTACAACAAAGTTTTCCGTCAGCAATTGACTGAAACACTTACCAACTACGGTGAAACTATCGAAGTATGGTTTGACGGAAGTTGTAAAATTGATGTATCAGATATTTTAGAGAAGTATGCTAAAAATTCAGTTATCTTCCAGGGGCCACACGCCACCCTGCGCTGGCCAGGAACAGAGTCGGGTAAACTATTCTATCCGGCCTGGAATACTGTAAAAAGTGAGGACTTTGAAACCGGCGTTTCAACCCAGATCCATGGGGATCCGGATGGAGATATCTGGGCACCTCTTGAAACAAATACAACGCTATACGATCATCACTGGTTTTGGTCTCCTGAGAAGGAGAAAAAGCGTAAATCTCTGGATCAATTGATGGAATGCTATTATAAATCAGTAGGATATGGCAGTGTTTTTCTTTTGAATTCCACACCAGATACAAACGGCCTGATTCCTGCAGATGATATAAAATTGTATAAGGCTTTCAGGCAGGAAATCGACAGACGGTTCAAGAAACCATTGGCAGCGATTAAAAACAAAAAAGGAGAGCTAAAGACCCTCAATTTCAAGCTTACCAAAAAAGTCAACCACCTGATTACCATGGAAGACTACCGACAAGGCCACCGGATAAGGGAATACAGTATCGAAGGCTATCGGAATGGTCAATGGGAAGAGCTCTACAAAGGACAGTCTGTGGGTCGTAAAAAAATTGACTTCTTCCCAGATGTTGAAATTTCAAAAATCCGTATTAAGGCTCTTAATTCAATCGGAGAGCCCCTGATCAGAAGTCTTTCGGCCTATTATGTGGAAGACTTTATCCCTCCAAAAAAACAAAGTGTCCATGCCTGGTCAACCTGGGCAAGGATTGGTCAATGGGATAATAATGGCTTTGAAAATGGGATAAAAGAAATTAAAGTCGATCTGTCAGCAAAGATTAAATACCCTGGCCAGTTCTCCCTTAAAATAACACCGGATAATTCAGACATTGAAATAGAGATTGTTAATGCAGAGATACATTATGAGGGGCATCGTGCATTGGATGAATTCGTGACAGTGGAAGGCAATAGCATCCAAATCAACCGAACTGCTCAGGTGACAGATGAAAGCAGTTCTGTCATCTACCTCAGCATCAAATGCCAGGAAGCTTGTAAAGGTATAATAGAGTTCAAACCGGCATTGATTTATTAATATTACAAAAAACTAATTGTGAAGAACTCTTTTAATTACAAATACTTAGCGTTTATTGTCCTTATTTCAGCGCTTGGCGGACTATTATTTGGTTACGACTGGGTGGTTATCGGAGGAGCAAAGCGGTTTTACGAGATTTATTTCGACATAAGAGGAATGCCTGCTTTGCAAGGCTGGGTTATGAGTAGTGCCCTTGTGGGGTGCCTGCTTGGGGCAATTTCAGCTGGTACAATATCGGATAAGCTCGGCAGGAAAAAACCATTAATTTTCGCAGCTGCCTTATTCACTCTTTCAGCAATAGGCACAGGCGCTTCAAATAGCCTGACACTTTTTATCTCTTATAGAATTATTGGTGGTTTGGGAATAGGGATGGCTTCTGTTCTTTCACCTATTTACATTGCCGAAGTTTCACCCGCAAACATGCGTGGACGATTTGTGGCCATTAACCAGCTTACCATTGTTATTGGAATTTTACTTGCACAAATTATTAACCTGACTATTGCTCAGGATGTTCCTGTCGATTATAACGATAGCCAGATTCTGGATTCATGGAATGGCCAGAATGCCTGGCGCTGGATGTTTTGGGCTGAAACATTATTTGCCGGACTATTTTTTCTGTTAGCCTTTTTTATTCCTGAAAGTCCACGGTGGTTAGTGAAAGCAAAGCAAGGCTCCCTGGCCACATCTGTTTTAACAAAAATAGGAGGTGGAGAATACGGTAAAACAACATATCAATCAATAAAAGAAACACTTGCACGGGACACCTCAAAAATTGATTTCAAATATTTAAAAAATCCAAAAATTAAACGAATTGTTTTTATTGGTATGATACTGGCTATCCTGCAACAGTGGTGTGGAATAAATGTTATTTTCAATTATGCCGATGAAATTTTCACACAGGCCGGATATGGAATTAACGATATGTTATTCAATATCGTGGCGACAGGAAGTGTTAACCTGTTGTTTACACTTGTTGGTATGGCACTTATCGATCGATGGGGACGAAGGGTATTATTATTGGTAGGTTTTGGTGGACTCAGTATCATCTACCTGTTTTTCGGGTTGTTTTACCAGCTCGAATTAAAGGGATTTATTATGCTGGCAAGCGTATTAATGGGTATTTCACTCTATGCCATGACTCTGGCTCCAACAACCTGGGTTGTACTCTCCGAGATTTTTCCAAATAAGGTTCGCGGCCTTGCCATGTCAATTGCAACAATGGCACTATGGAGTGCTTGTTTTATTTTAACTTATACATTCCCAATTCTGAATAACTGGGCAGGAGCTTCAGGAACATTTTGGGCCTTTGGGGTAATTTGTATAGCAGGATTTATTTTTATCAGAAAAGTTCTTCCTGAAACAAAAGGAAAATCACTCGAAGAAATTGAGAAGGAATTGTAGGCTGGAAAATAGCATTGGGGCAAGTACTGGTAGTTTGACGTAAATTGTTGACTAGGGAAAAGAATATGAAAAAAAAATATTACCTCATAATTGTAATTATTTGCTTACTGTCACCACCACAGAATTATGCACAGGATACAATTATTGTTTATGATGTTGCAAGTCGAACTATTAATGAAATTCCTCCGGTATTTTTCGATCCATCAATAGCATTTGATAATTCATCATATTCTGTCGGTAATCTTGGAAATCAAATTTCCTTGAACCTATCACCACCCACCTCAAACTTGTTCAATGGTACAAATTTTAGCAATATTGAGAGAGCAGAGTTATTTTACAATGTAACAGATTACCCTGTTAGAGCTGCTGTGAAATTATTTGGGTGGAATCAAAACACATTAGAACATTGCTGTTCAGGTATTATGATTTCTGAGAACTTTGTTTTAACAGCTGCCCACTGCATTCAGGACCGATTATCACAAAATTGGAATTACGATAGCATTTTTATTGCTCCATCGTATGATAATGGCATAATTCAGCCATCACTACCCAATTCAATTGTAGAAAAATATTATGTCTTTAAATCAAATTATAATCATACCGCATTTGACGACATTGCTTTGCTCCAATTACATGAGCCTATTGGAAAGGAAATTGGTTGGCTTGGGATGGCGTTTAATTCAAACACAAGTTATTTTTCAAATAAAGTATTTCACAAACTTAGCTATCCATCTATACCTGATCCGAATAATCCATCATTAATCTACAATGGGGATACGCTATATTATAATTATGGTGAAATAGATGTTCTTGGTCGGTTTTTGGGTGTAAACGGAGCAACTGGTGTTCCGGGCCAAAGTGGAAGTTCATTGTTTTATACCGATAATAATGAATATTACTCATTTGGCGTTTTGTCATTCTCAACCGGATACAGACATTATCAAATTACGAACAATATTTTTTATCAGTTTGAGAGTATTATCAATAATAATGCTTCCACTATCATAGGAAAATACGAAAAGACACCACTAAATATTTATCCAAATCCATTTATAGAATCGGCAGTTTTAGAGTTTAATAATCCGCAGCAAATAAATCACACTTTGAATGTGTATAATGTGAAAGGTGAGTTAATGCGTGTTATTAATAGCATAACAGAAAATAGAGTAATAATTCACAAAGGAGATTTAGCAAGTGGCATCTACTTTTTTCATCTTCTAAATGATAGTCAAATCATCTCTTACGGTAAACTGATAATTGAGTAAGAACCTGACTGGCATTTGTACGGCAAATGACTGCAAATCCTACCACCATATTTTATATTGAAATTACCTGTGGAGCTTCCGATACTCCGATGGGGTACAATCCATGACAGATCTGAAGTAATGATTGAAATTAGCAAGGGTATTATACCCGCTGTCAAAGCATATTTGGGTTACTGATTTTTCAGTTTCAATTAGCATCTTTGCTGCAAGGCCAATGCGAACTTTTTTAACGTATTCCATAAAGGTCAGATTGGTCTTCTTCTTAAAATACCTGCAAAATGAGCCGGGAGCCATGTTAATCAATTCTGCCACTTTTTTCAACTTAATTCCTTCTTCTATGTGGAGGAAAACATATTCATACACCCGGTTGATCTGTCCAAGGTCTTTTGTGAAATGGGCCGAATAATTCAATGTTTCTGACAGATAGTCGTAGTCTTCAACGTGAATTAGCTGATTAAATACATTTAAAAGATTAATGTAACTTTCTAATCCACTCATAGTCACCAGCTGTTCAAGATTTGCCTTTATCTTTTTTGCTTTCTTCCCTTTAAAGGCGATTCCCTTATCAGCTTTTTTCAGAAGCTTTTCAACACCTTCCAATTCAGGGATATTGAAGAAATCTGAACGGATAATATTTTCATAAAAATGAATTGTAATACATGTTGGTGGTATGTTTGTTTTGATTTCCAGAATTTCCCAGCAATGAGGTATCTCCGGCCCGAGAAGAACCAGATCATTATCCTCAAAACTGGAAATGTCATTGCCGACAATTCTTCTTCCCGCTCCTGAAACAATGAAATTCAATTCGAAATTCTTGTGTGAGTGAATTATTGGCAAGCGTTCAGCCAGCTGAATCTTTCGTGCGATGAAGGAGTGCTTACTGGGGATGTTTATTTTCTCAAAAACATAATCCATGCCAATGACATTAAATATTGCGCAAAATAGAAAATATTATTGTCATTTTCTTTGATTTGGGTTAAGAAACAATGTGAATTGACTAAAATAACAGGAGTTAACTATTCTCATATTAGCTAATTTTGTTTGTTAAGATAATAAGTACATAAAAGTCAAAAATTCCTTTATTATGCAATTACCTTTAAAAGGAATCATACCACCGGTGATTACTCCCTTGAATAATTATAGTGATCTTGATGTCGAGGGGCTGCAAAACCTCATTGAGCACCTGATTGCTGGCAATGTGCATGGTCTGTTCCTTCTTGGCACTAATGGTGAAGCTCCTTCACTTAGTTACCAGCTTCGAAAAGATTTTATTAAATTGACCTGTGATTTAGTAAATCATAGAGTTCCGGTATTAGTTGGAATATCAGATACATCATTCGCTGGCTCACTGGATATTTCGGAGTATTCCAAAGCTTGTGGTGCAGATGCAGTTGTTGTTGCTCCACCATATTATTTCCCTGTAGCCGAGGAAGAATTGATTAATTATTTTGAAGCACTTACTACAAGGTTGAATTTGCCATTTCTACTGTATAACATGCCAAGCCATACAAAAGTCAACTTATCACTTGAAACAGTCAAAAGAGTGAAAGAAATGGGAGCAATCGGGATCAAAGATAGCTCAGGAGATATGTTCTTTTTGTATTCCTTAATTGCAGAATTTATTGGTTCGCCAGACTTCTCAATTTTCACCGGTACTGAGCTGTTTTTACCCGAAACAATCAGGTATGGAGGCCATGGAGCAGTGGCCGGTGGGGCAAACATTTTCCCTGAGCTCTTTGTTAAACTATATGAAGCATCCATAAGTAATGATTCTGAGACAATTGCACGGCTTCGAAACAAAGTGATAATGCTGTATGATACTATTTATAAAGTGGGGAAATTTACATCGCGAATAACCAAGGGAATAAAATGTAGTTTATCTGTAATGAGTATTTGTAGTGATTATATGGCACCTCCATTCAGCAATTTTAACTCTGCGGAACGAAAAAAGATAGAAGAACACCTGAAAGAAATTGCTAAAGTGAACTAATCATGGAATTCCACCTGGGTACGATCGACACGAGTATTCTGATTATTTATGGAGTTGTACTTATAGGTATGGGTGTTTATTTTATTAGAAAAAACAAGACATCTGAACAGTTCATGGTCGCCGGACGAAGTATTCCTGCCTGGGCAGCCGGTCTGGCTGTTATGAGTGCCTATACAAGTAGTATTTCGTACATTGCTGTTCCCGGAAAGGCATTCGATTCGAATTGGCATCCACTGATCTTTGCTTTAACTGCTTTACCTGTTGCATGGTTCGTTACGAAATATGTTGTTCCATATTACAGGAAGAAGAATATTATTTCAGTTTATGGATATCTTGAGGAAAAAATTGGTGGGTGGGCCAGAATTTATGCCTCAATTTCATTCGTGCTTTTTATGATAGGACGAACAGCCGTTATCCTTTATCTCTCTTCACTTCTTCTAAGCTCTTTTGTGACCATTGATATTCGTATACTAATAGTAATGATTGGTATCATAACTATTATCTACACCTTAATGGGAGGCATGGAGGCTGTGATCTGGACTGATGTTGTACAATCTGTAATCATGATCGGTGGTATTCTTTTCATTGGATTTATTCTAACTAAAGATGTTTTTGCAAAACCTGATTTCCTGATCCAAAATGCTTTTGATGCTAACAAGTTTAGTTTGGGGGAAAGCACTTTGTCGTTGAAGAGTAGAACTATCTGGGTTATGATTATATATGGTGTAACCGAAAATATCAGGAACCTGATAGCAGATCAAAATTATACGCAGAAGTATTGTTCCGTACCCGATGAAAAACAAGCAAAAAAGTCTGTATGGATCGCAATGTTAATCTATTTACCTCTGACGGCTCTGTTTTTGTATATCGGAACTTCTTTGTTTGCTTTTTATTCAGGATCTGAAAATGCTCTCGGTGAAGCTATTACCAAAGGAGATCAGGTCTTCCCTCATTTTATTGCCACACAACTTCCTGTGGGAATGAAAGGATTAATTATAGCTGCAATTCTTGCTGCTTCAATGAGTACCATTGATTCTGCTTTGAATTGTTCTGCCACCGTACTTTTCATTGATTATTATAAAAAGTATTTCAGATCCGAACCTTCTGAGAAAAGCAGTATTCTTTTCTTGCGACTCACAACTGTTGTCTGGGGTGTCGCTGGTATTGCTTTTGCACTATTACTCATAAATGCAAAAAGCGCACTTGATATTTGGTGGATAATTGCCGGTATTTTTGGTGGGGGAATCCTGGGCTTGTTCCTTCTGAGTATTTTCAATATTAAGATTAGACAATCTCAAGGTATTATTTCAGTTATTTTTAGCCTTATAATCATCATTTGGGCTTCGTTTGCCAGAGATTTACCAGATAATCTTGCCTGGTTAGAATGCAGCATAGATCCCATTATTATTGGAGCTTTCAGCACACTTGGTTTAGTGCTTATGGCGCTGCTGTTTGTTATTGTGAATCGAAGAGTATTAAAGTCTCCTTAAACTGATTATGCACTAAGCTTAGTGGTATTCTTCGAAGTTTTGGAACATAAAAGTTTTCGTATGAGAGTTTCAACCATCTTTTTAGTACTACTGTTTTCCGGCCATGTGTTGGCCGATGAACCTGATACAACTTCGAATGCAATAGTTTTATCTGAATATATTTTCGATGCAAAAGATGTTAGCTTCCCGAGTTGTCACGCCTCTACCATCGTAGAGACTAAAGAGGGTCTTTTGGTTGCCTGGTTTGCAGGAACTAAAGAGAAAGATCCGGATGTTGGTATCTGGCTCAGCCAATACTTACACGGAGAATGGTCCGTGCCTGTTGAAGTGGCTAACGGAGTACGAGGCAAAGCAAAGCAATTCCCAACCTGGAATCCGGTTCTTTTTAATACAGGTAAGGAGATAAAACTATTTTACAAAGTTGGTCCCTCTCCAAGAGAGTGGTGGGGTGAAGTGAAAACTTCTGTAGATAATGGGCTTACATGGTCACTTCCTCTCAGGCTTCCCAAAAATATTTTTGGCCCGATAAAAAATAAACCCCTTAAACTTGCTGATGGTAAATTGTTATGTCCTTCCAGTACGGAAAATGAGGGCTGGAGAGTTCACATGGAATTCTATACAGATATGGATAAAACATGGGAACGCACAGATGCATTGAATGACGGCAATAATATATCGCTTATTCAGCCCGCAATTCTGACACATTCTGACAACGCGATCCAGATTTTATGCAGAAGCATGAATGGCGCAATTTTTTCTTCATGGTCAAACGACAATGGATACACCTGGAGTGAATTTGAAACTATCGGATTACCGAATCCTAATTCCGGTTTCGATGCGGTGACATTAAAGGATGGAAGGCATATTTTGGTTTACAATCATATTGCATGTAAAACCGGTGAGAAATGGGGTGACAGGAATATACTGAATATTGCCATTTCAGATGATGGCAAACTTTGGAAAGCGGCTGAACTGCTTGAAAATGATAAGGATGAAGATGCTGAGTATTCTTATCCTGCAGTTATTCAGACGAATGATGGTAATGTTCATATTACCTATACCTGGAACAGGACATTAATAAAACATGTTGTGCTTGATCCGCTAAAAATTAATACCAAAGATATAATTAATGGAATCTGGCCTTTGGAATAGAAGGTTTGAATCATAGAATAAGTCAAAACTACAAGAGCAATGTCAAAAACAATCAGCTACTTATTTGTGGCCGTTGTGCTGGGTTTGGGATGGGCGATGCGAGGACATTTTGGCCATGAGTGGGGTGCCTCATGGGCCGGGGCAATGGGAGCTTTGGCTGTCGTGCTTGTAGCTAAAAGAAAAGACTGGGTTCGCAGAGCACCTGCATTGGCAGCTCTGGGAGCTCTTGGATGGGGTGTTGGAGGGATGATGAGTTATGGTATTGTAATTGGGTATTGCAGATCTGTTTCTTTTGTAAATTCACTCTATGGCTATGCTATGCTGGTCGTAATTGGAGGCTTGTATGGTTTTATTGGTGGGGGGCTGTTTGGTCTGGGGCTTGAATCAAGTGAAAAGAATAAACCTAACTGGCCAAACCTTATTGTTCAGATGTTTGCCGGGGGATTTCTGGTATGGGGACTTCTGATCTATCAGATGGAGTGGTTTATGACTCCTCCCCGTTCTGAACTTTGGGCAGGATGTATGGGCGCTGCACTAGCACTGGCATGGTTTCTGAATCGAAATAGTTTCAAAAGAGCACTTCGGGTGGCCTTATTTTCAGCTTTAGGTGCCGGGTTTGGATTTGCATTTGGAAATTTTATTCAATTACTGGGAAACACTGCTGAAATTCAATACAATTGGTGGAACGTAATGGAATTCACTCTTGGCTTTTTTGGAGGTTTAGGAATGATTTATGCAGTTCTTACACGTGATTGGCCGGAGTCAGTAAAACCATCAAAAACCGGAAACTGGATTGCACTGATCTTTGTATTTCTATTTGTACCTGTCACCAATTATTTCAATGGATTCACCATGGATCATTTTATTGAACTTGCCGGGAAACTTGATATTGCCGAAGTAGATACCTATGCCAATAAGCAATTCATTTTTGCGGGAATTGCAGTACTTGTTTTCGGTGTATTAGCTCTTATAGCCTGGAGGAAGTGCTTAGCCAATGATGAAAAATTACGCAATTATGGTATTTTGGTTCTGCTATTAATTACAGCTATCCACTACAATTTATTCTGCTACATTAAACTTGGCACTTTTGTTAGTCCGTTCACCTTTGTCCACTCTCACTCTTTATACATTTTTATAATAATTCTGATTCTATTCACCTGGTTTTTCAGTCTAAGGGGGAT